>ERZ724508.2149-NODE-2149-length-10706-cov-6.237912_pt1 | contig 10706 bp, 9 predicted proteins | sample MGYA00376041_ERZ724508 | MGnify/ENA primary metagenome ERZ724508 (study PRJEB28724, sample SAMN07190887) | wastewater metagenome | isolation source: effluent of sewage treatment plant in Hong Hong | place: USA: Christiansburg, Virginia | collected 2016-03-01 ... | reverse complement strand
ACGTAAGGCCGCCCAGCAGCTCGGCAGACGAGGGGAGGGATGCGGTAAGACCCGCAGAACCAGCGCCAGACGCACCAGCGCCGAGGGTGCCGGTCCCGGTGCTGCCGGCAGCACCAGCAGCACCAGCGCCACCAGCGCCACCAAGGGCCGCAGCACCACCAACCAGCAAGGCGCCAACCATGCCCAGCCGGTTCACTCCCTTGTTGGTGTCGTTGTAGTTGTAGACCTGCTCGGCCAAAGGAGCGCCGTTTTTGCCAACAAGCTGCTGAACGTGTTCCAGGCCGTTGTCCACGAACTTGACGCCCATGCCCTGGTTTTGCAGCCAGTCCATAGCCTGTTGGGTCTGTGCCTGCGGAATTCCCAGGTTGTCCCGCGGATTCCCGTTGTTCGGATTGCCGCCAGGCCTTGAAACCCTCGCATACTCTTCAGGGGTAAGGCGGGTCTGCAAGTAGGCAAGGGCCGATCCAGAGTCAGTGAATGCGGGTTGTTCGGAGTAGCCCAGGCCCTGCAAGGTCGAAAGGATGTTGGGGAATAGACCATGACTCACAGCAGGGTTGTATTGATCCCCTGACAAGTCGGTTCGGAACTGAGTAGCCATTAAATCCACCCTGCATCAAAAGTGATCGTGTGCGCGATAACGCCCGCGCTCGGTGCGGTCCCTACCTTCTTCTTCACCAGCGCGATGAACTCGCCAGGGTTGACGACGATGGGGCGGGTGAAGTCGAACTGCACCGTTGCGAGTGCGGTCAGGGCAGTAGCAGCAGCGGCGACGCTCTGGTTACCCAATGCCACGCGGCGGGGGGCTTTGGTGGTGGCGGCTTCCGTGGTTGCCAAGCTCACAGCGGTATGGCCGAAGGCCAGGGACCAAACCCCGACATACCCGCCACCCGTGAGCGCGGTTTGCACGAAGCTCTCGACCTTGACGCCTTTGATGATGAGCCGGCGTCCCGGGTTGGCGATGCTGCTGGCCGGCACTTGGTAGGAGCAGATCACCCCGTCCGTGGTGACGGCGAGGGTGTCGGTTTCCCAGAACTGACCCCCCAGGCCAGAGCCCAGGGCTGCGGTGGTGTTTGTGGGGACTGCTGCGGTGGGGTTGGCCGAGTTGGCGAAGTTCGCCAGCGTGCCCATGGTGTTGCCCGTGGTGCCTTCGTAAGCCCCGTACATCGTGGCGTTCAGGTCGTCGAAGTCCACGGTTTGAACCAGGCCACCGAGCGAGACCATGAGGCCAAACAGCTTGGCCTGCAGCACAGCCCCAGCCACGCCGGGATGGCGTTGCATGATGAACGCCGGAAGGGTCTGCGCGCTGTTCACCAGACCGCCCGACACCGGGACCGGGATCGAGGCGGCGCGTACATCGTCAATCCAGAAGTCAACCGAGCGCGCCGAGCAGGCAACGACGAACTTCATGATCTGGTTGTTCAGGTAGGTGAACGCCACCGGCACCGCTACCGTGGTTTCCGAGGCGTTGAACGTGACGACGCATTGCATGCCCGCCGAAGTGAGGCGGAAGAACGCGCCATCGGTCGGGGCGCCGTTACCGGCATCGGGCGAGATGCCCAGGCCAAATTCAACGATGACGTTGGCCGTTGGCTGGGCGGTGAATCCAACGAGCTGTTCGCAGTAGGTAACGCCTGCGGTGTAGATCGGGAACTCTGCCCGCGTGCGCAGGGCGCAGCCCGTTGCCGTGGTGGTCACGCCCGCGCCGTTGGTGGTCACACCAGATGCCGACCAAGTGATGGTTTGCGTGGTGTTGCCGTAGCGGTACTTGCCCGTGTTCTGGGCGGTGTGCGTGAAGGTCTCGAAGGCCAACAGGGAGTCCGTTGCCGTGCGCAAACGGAAGTCTTTGTCGGTCTCCGGTGAACGCAGGGCACGCGCCCCGGTGTAAGTGCCGTCGTCGTTCTCGGTGAACAGGATCGCGGCCCCGGCTTCTGCTTCGTCCGCAGGGAGCGTGACGAGCGCATTGCCGTTGCCATCGTTCTTGAGTTCGCCAGTGGTTGACGACAGCGCGATCTTTGCGCCCATTTAGTTCCCCACCACCATGACGGTGTAAGTGCCAGAGGCTTCCGCCTCGGAATAGACGGAGACCGTGAAGCCGTCACCGGCTACAAGGTCCGATATCTCGACCCGCATGCCCAACAGGTACATCTCGTCGGGATCAGTGCCCGATGGGGTGAGCACCTGGGCGGTACATTCGCTATTCGCGGTGACCCAGGTTTGCCCGGTGACCACGGTTTGCGCTTTGTCGGACCACCCCGCCCCAAAATCGACCGTCACGCGGATGGAGTGGGTTTGTCCAGACACTGTGAGGGTGTCGCCTGCGTCGTTGTAGGCCAGGGTGATTCCATTGCCAGCCACAAGCATGGCGGCAATGGTGTCCATGACTTGTTCGGCTGTGAGTCCACCACCACCCCCACCGCCTGCACCCTCCCACGGCTGCCAGGCGCCGGAGCGGTATTGGTACGTTCCCGCGCCGGACCCTGGGTTCCATGTCGTGCCATCAGCAAACGCCACCAGCCCCTCCGGGCGTTTTGACGGTTCGGCGTACAGGGGCGCGAGAACGAGCGTCGAGCGGGCCGCAGCCAGTGACTGCTGCAGGTTTTGCAGCTCCTGAAAGAGATAACCCGGCAACTGGGCCGGGTCACTCGGTGCGGGGCGGGGGATGTAGCTCAAAACTCCCCCATAGCTTCAATATCTGCGGACATGCTCACCAAGCGCCATGGAGCCCCCGAGCTTGAGGCGATTTTGAGATACAAAAACCGGCCCGATGCGAATAGATCGACCTTGCGCGTGGTGCCCACGGTGTAGGTCGACGTGCCTTGAATGGTGGGCGCTTGTTCGGCGTCCATCGCTGCCCCTACGGTGAACGTGAGCACCGAGCCCGAGGGGGCCTCGATGCGGGGCGTGATTGAGCGCAATAGTTTTACCCTATCCGGGTCACCAAATGACAACCCCGACCGCTCGACGTAAGAGGTGTAGTTTGTTCCTGCGAACGTAGACCCGGAATCCGCCAGCACGATCAGGGGGGTGCTTTGTGACAGCAGCAGGCGGGCCGAGGTCTGCGCATATTCGTCGGCGTCCCATGCGGACGAGTCCGAGTCCCACGCATCAGCGTCGGCGTCCCAGGTATTGCCTGCGGTGTAGTTGATCTGCCCGAACGAACCGTAGGTCACGCCGTCAAGGTCTCTGGTCCCCAGGGTGTTGCTCTCCCAATTCCAGATGATGGCCCTGGTGCAGTTGGTTTGCCCTGCTTCGGGGTAGCAAATCCACACTTCCGCCCGCTCGGGGTTGGCGGTGACGAACGACCGTGCGTAGTTGGTGGAATCTAGCGTGGCAAAGAGCATGCGCCGGTATTTGCCGGTCAGGATGGAACGGGTTTCCTGTCCCGAGTGAATTACCACATCGCCAGGGGCCAGGACAACATGCCCCATTGGGGTTTGCACCCCACAACCCCGGGCCAGCATGCCCACCTCGCCGGGGAGGCGCTGGGGGCGGATCACATCGGGAAAGCCGATGTATTGCAGTGCGTACCTAGACCGTTCTTTGTAGACGACGAGCATGTCGCCCATCGGCATGGCATCAATGAGTTTGTCCGGTGTCTCGGCCAGATCGGTTTCGTAGGTATCGGCAGAAGCATCCGCTTCGTCCCATGTCGCCGGAATGGCCCCAGGCAGAGCAGAGGACGAGGTTTTGACCATGTGCGGGTAACGTGTCCCGCTTTTGGTCACATCCAGGGCCACGAGTTGTTTTCGCCATGGGCGGATGCATGCTGCGCGCCAGTTCGCATCCCAGGCCGTCAATGTGGCGAGGTTGACGCCGGTATCCCCACCCCAGAACGTCGGAACATCAACCCCGTTGTTCATGACCAGGACGCCGTTTAGCGTGCCACCCGACCAGCGATCTGCCGCCGTGCCGGTGGGCGCGGTGCCGGTGATGTCGGTAAGGGTTGCCCCATCGTCCGCATACACCGCCGCCGTGCCTGCATGCACCCAAAACCGCGCCGTGGCGGTTTGGTAGGGGGTGACGTAGTAAGGGGTCACTGCGGGCGTGTTGGAGAACTGCACATGCCCCTTGACCCGCTGCACCGTTCCATCGCGGAACACCACATTACGCCCACCCGTCCAAGCGTTTGGCGGGAGGTCTTGCGGGATGGCGTCGGGGGCGAGCCCGATGGACCCCAATTCCGCGATTTGGACCTGTGGCATTGGTTAGAGCGCGATGTAGGCCAGTGCGAGCTTGTCTGTTTCCGTCAGATTCGACGCCTGTTGAACGACGAGCGAAACGGAAAACCGGATGGGGTTGCCTTGGGTGACGTAGTAAGTCGCCCCACCGGGAACGCCGGCCAACTCCCCGGCAACGATGGCGCCACGTTTAGCGACGCTAATGCTCGCGCTGGTGAAATCGAACACCGTCACCCCATCAACGATGACGACCGTGCGAACCGTGCGTGCCGTTCCGTCTTTCGTGTAGCTCGTGAGCAGGGGCACCTCGCCCGGCCCCGTCAGAGACAGGACTGTAGCCAGGGTGTTCGCGGTCAGCGCGCCGGACAAAACCTCTTTGCCGAGCACTGTTGATGCGGCGTCGATATCGCCGTTGAACGGCGTAAAACCGGCAGTCGCGTTCGAGTTGACGATTTGGCGGGTTGTGTTGTTGGCCCCAAACCCAAGCGCAGAGAGATTGCCAGCCACTAAACAGCCCTCCAGTAGTCCCCGCCCCATCGGACGATCAGCGGGATTTTTTGGTCACAAGTGATGACGCCAGAAACCGTTGCGCCGTTCCAGCCGAGGACCGCGTTTGCGCCCATGTCTACGGTGTTGTCCGTGCGGGTGTTGTCGAAGTGAACCCCGCAAACTGTGCCAGTCGTAGGACTTGCCGGGAATGTCACCGCGACAGCCGAGCTGCTGGTGGCGGCGATGACCTCACCCGCTGTGATCGCAAAACTTGTTGCCGCGCTGGTTGAATAGGCGAGCGATGAAGTCGCGTTCACCCCGGCGATTGCCGCCTGCACCATCGCCGTCGAAGCGGCGTTTGTGCTGTTGTCAGCAGTGGCCACAGTGGGAACTGTGACAGTGGCCCCGGTGAATGCATGCGTGCCGGTGTAGGTATCGCCTGCGCGCAAGGCCCGGTCGGTGACGCTGTTCAGTTCGGCGGCGGTTTTGGTGACAGCCGCAGCCCCCAGGCTGGTGAACGAACCTTGAACCGCAGATTTGAACATGCGGATGTGGTTGTCCCCCTCGGCCTTGGTCTCTGCGCCCGTGGGATAGCTCGGGTTGAGCTGGCTGATGAAGGATGCGGATTCGACGGGCATAGATACCTCAGGTCGTCAGGCCGTAATAGCGACAGGCCACGCGGGCGTCGGCCACGGCGACGGGCTCGACGGAGCCGGGGGGGTGGGAGATGAGGGGCATGGTTTACATCAGATGGTTAAGGCGCATCAACTGGCCGCGTGACAATGCACGCTGTAGCCGCCGTCCTGGTGATGTTTGATCCCGCCACCGTCAGCGGCACTCCGGCATCAGAGGTGGGGTTTTCGAGGGTGATTGGTCCCGCTTTCCCTACCGCATTTGCGGCAGCGCCGGCCGTCGTCAGGATGTTGAATGTGGCACCAGCGCCAGGGTTTCGGACCCCGACGGGCACAATATAACCATTTCGGCAATCCGCATCGCACCGTAGCAGCTCATTTGTGTTTGTGGCCGCGAGGGTATGGGCGCTGGTCACACTGTCGATTCGGAAATCAGAGCAGTTGTTCATGATGTTGTTGTATGAGCCACTTACGCCGCCGATATGCTGTACGGGGTTTCCACAATCTGCAACATGAAATTTGCCGACAACAATCCCCGAGGCGGAACCTAGCGTAATGCCATACGTCGTCGCTCCGGTAATTGAAAGTGCGCCGACAGAGATGTTCTTGTATCGGATCGCTGTTGCACTATAGACAGTAGACCAACCATAGCGGCCCGGATTGCGCATCAACACCCTACCAAAATGGATGTTTTCCTGGGTGTTGCTGCCACCTTCGCTTTGCAGGATTCCGTGGTCGCGGCACGGGTAGAAGTAGGCATACAAGCCGGTATTTGCTGTGGTGTACGGATCAGATGCCCCGTTTGCTTCGTTGAAAACCCATGCCAGGTCGGTTCCACCGGCTCCGGCCCCGGCTTCAACATACAACACGATGCTTCCGCTCGACGCCATACCAGTTGAACTGTTCGACATGACACAGCGCATACCTCCACGAATCCCGTACTGAGCAATGGACCCGGCGGGGAGCTGCACTGCTTTGATTTTTGCCGTTGTGGTCCCACCAGTTGACGGCTGAAAATACCGCAACGTAGATGCTGCCGCAAGAGTTGCGCAGCCAGCGCTCAAGTAAATTGGATCCGAGGTGATCTGCGTCGAATCAATGTTGATGTGGCTGGCGCCCAGTGTAATGAAGATGCCCCATCCACAACTATCAGCGATGTAGCTACTGATGTTGATGTGCTTAGACAAGGCGTTCGGGGTAAATGCCCCAGAGCCGCCAGCAAGGTGCAGCCCAATTCCGTATTCGTTCTTGCTGCGGAGTTGCGACACCTGGACATTACGGCTGTTGTCAAACACCGCGAAAAACCCGCTGTTGTTCTCATCTCCGCCGCGTGTGGTCAGCCACGCACGGTGGCCGTTACCTTCGCATTCGATAGTGCCATAGCTCACATCTCGCTGAAGTGGCGTTGGGTTACCATACACCGCTTCCCCGTGCATGTGCCAGCCGCGAAAGCCGTTGTTTTCGCCGCGCCAACGGATAATTCGTCCATTTGCTGCGGACCCTACTCCGATGGCTCCGTGATACGCGGCGTTTCGCCCACATATTCCATCAATCACGAAATCCGTTGGCGAGACCATTTGTAGACAGTTACCTACGTTGTCTAGGCTATCGAGGTTGTACGGGTACGAATGCTCTTCATTTGCGTCGAGATACGCCCATCCACCTTGGCAGGACAAAGACCACCCTTGAATACCCACCGGGACCTCGACGCAGTTGGTTCGCGCAAAGAACCGAAGGGTCCTGCTCCCCGTCGCTGTGCAGTTCCCCGTCAAAGTTACTTGCGTCGCACTGTCTACGCTCGCAACCGTTGCAGAGCGCGGCGTTGCTCCAAACGGGTCATTCGTTTGCAGGTTGGCGCCAACATCGAGGACATGCATGCCGACAACGATATTCGCAGTGTCCGAAACTTGCACTGTCGCTGATCCTGTGCTCACAGTGCAAGGCAGGGTAAAGCTGTCCGCAAGACGAATGACCGTTCCGGGGTCGAGCGAGATGTGGACCCCGCTGAGTATTTGAATCGCTTGGTTGATGATGTATGTGCCGGCGCGGATATGCAGCCGACCGCTAGCAGTCTCCGCTGCTGCGGCAATTGCAGCCGTCAGTGCTGATTTGTCCTGAGCCCCGGTAGCATCTCCTGTGGGTAGCGAGGCGATGACAGCAGAAATTGCCGCACCCCCCGCCCCCACCAGCGCCCCGGTGGTGGGGTCTTGGTAGACGGGGCCGCCAGCCTGTGTGTAATCCACAGTCCCGCCCAGGCATGCAATGCTGATCGCGCCCGCCTCGGTGTACGGGCCAAAGGTCTGCGCGCTGGTCAGCGTGCGAGGTGCAGACAACTCAGACCCACTCACGCCCCGCGTGGAAACCTGGGCAGTGCCCGATGGCGTGACGGTGTAGCTCTCGCCTTCTGCAAGCTGAATGCTGATCGTCTGTCCTGACTGGAGCGTAGCCATTAGTAGCCTCGAATGACGTTGAATGTGTTGTGACGCAGTGACCCAGGGACATCAGTCATGAGGACTGCCCCAGTCTTGGATGCGTGTTCAGCGTCGCTTGCATCGCGCAATGCGGCTTGAAAGCGCGCTTCTGCCATGGCCGACTTCTCGTCGTTGAACGTGTAGCCGTGCAACTCAACCAGAGCCCCGAACAGGTAGACGTCCGGGTAGTTGGTCAGGATGTAGTTCGTCGGCGCGGAGTCGCTGAGTGCAAGCGGCTTGCAGTACCGAAAATCGACGGCCCAGGCGCTTGACGCGGGCTTGTCGAACGCGATGCTCTCGCCGTCAATACCCCAGGCCTCCGGGTATCCGCTGGTGTTCGACCCGCACAGGTGTTCCGGCAGCAGCTGCGGGAGTTGTTCGCGGGGTAGATTTGCCTTGAGCCAAAGCGCGACGGGTGAGTCGAAGTCAGCCGGCAGTGCGACGTAACGCGAACCCGGCGTCATCGTCAATTCCGTCTCCACTTCCTGCACTCGAGCGAGCAATGACCGCTGAATGCGCGCCTCTGCCAATGCGATGAAGTCGCCGAGGAGCGTGGACAGGTCCGTGCGCTTCGACCAGTTCGTCAGCGCGGTCTTGAGTTCGCTGTATGTGCTGATTGCCATTTGCCCGCCTTTTCATTGGCCCCGCAAAGAGCCAAAGAAAAAGCCCCCGAAGGGGCTCAGGAACTGACCGGGATCAGTTGTTGTGGTAGCGGCAGGCCAACTGCGCCCGCAGGGTTTTGTAGCCGTACAACACATCCAAACGACACGGGAACTTGTCGTTGTTGATGTCATAGGCACGCACGATCCGCATCGAAACGCCGTCGAGCACCTGACGCGACGCGAAGTCCACGCCCTGCGGCATAACCAGGTCAGCCGTGGCGAAGGCAAACGCGCCCTTCTGGAACAGCAGGGCCGTTTGAACAGCGGTCGAGGCCGTGCCAGCGAAGGTCACCGCCGCGTTGTCAGCCGGCGAACCGCTGACGTTCTGGGTCGCGCCAGACGTGATGATGGACGGGCTGATGGGGAAGCTGGTCGTGGTGGCGCTTGCGCCAATGACGAACTGCTGGAGAACGCCCGTGCTGACCTTGGTTTCCGGGTGGACCGAATAGACCCCGGCGATGGTGATGACATCCCCTTCGCTCGGAGCGTTCGCGCCGGTATCCACGGTCAGCGTGGCGCCGGTTTGCGAGGCGCCGTTCACCAAGTAGGCCCCGTTCGCCGCGCTGCGGGTGTGGGACGGCATCAAGGTGTTTTCCGCCCAGTCGAAACCAGCAGCGCGGCCCATGTAGCCCTCTTTGTACTGCTTGGCGATGGACGCGTCGTCTTGGAACAGGGTTTTGGTGTCCTTGACCACATCGGCCATGGCCAGCGAGTCCATCAACGCAGTGCGCTCGTTCGCCGGGGCCAGCGAGCGTTGCAGCAGAACGCGGGCATCCAGCGCCTTGTTGTAGGTCGCCGCAGAGCCACCGTTCCAAATGGACTGGTAGACCTGCTTGTACATGCTCAGGGCGTCGGCCTCGATGTTCGCCGCCAGCACCGACATGGCCGGGTCAAGGATGCGCTTCGAGAAGTCGTCCAGGCTCAGGGTCAGGTCAACCGAAGTGAAGTTCAGGTCAACGCCCTTTTGCGTGGCGACTTGCAGGGTCACGCTGGATTCGGTCGTGTCCTGCGCCGAGAGGGTCGCGCCGCTGCGAACCGTGTACTGGTTCGGGAGGCGAATCTTGAGCGAGTCGCCAATCTTGGCGCCCGTCTTCGCGTAGCTGTCGTCATAGTCCCGGGTGACCGAGCCGACGAAGTTCAGTTTCTGGTGGAGAACTCGCAGCGCCTCGCGGTTTACTGCGGTGGGGGAGAGAAGGGCGTTTGCCATGGTGTAAAGCTCCGGCGCCTCGCGGCGTTAGGGTGGTGGTGGTGTTACTTGCGCTTGAGTTGCGCTTGCCGCGCCTTCAGCCATTCGTCCATAGACTGCCGATCGTCCGGCCCGGTGTGGGCCTGGGTTGACTTGCCGCCGTTGATGCGAGTCACCGGGGCGGGTTGGGCCTCCGGCTTTGGCTTCTGCTGCGCTTTGGCGCGAAGGCTGTGCAGGGTCATGGCGTCATGCAACAGCTTGACAAGTCGCGGGTCATAGATGTTTGCCAACGCGGCTTCATCAAACCCCTGCGACAGTGCGAACTGGTGCAGCTTGGCCTTGGTTTCCTGGCCCCAGCCTTTGATCTCACGCGACAGCACCGCCTCGCCTTCCTGCGCCAGCCTGGCAAGTTCCTGCTGCTGGCCCAGGGCTTGTGCCTGGTGTTTTTGCGTGATCGAGTGGCCGAGCTGTGCCTTTGCGGCTTGCAGCTCCATCCGCTCGCGTTGCAGGCGCATGGCCTGCGATGGGTCTGCCTGCTCCAGTTCGGCCCAGTTGATCTGGCCGTACTGTTGCAGGCGCATGTCGATTGCTTTCGCAGCTGCGATTTCCTCGACAAATGCCTGGGCGAACTGCTGCTGCTGCTGAACTTGAGCCCGTTGCGCTTCGATGGCTTTGCGTTGTTCGGCCACCTCTTGCGTCTTGCGGGTGTAGTCCGCCTGCATCAGCCTTTCGGCCTTCAGCTTCTCTAGGGCGTCTTTCTTGCCCTTGAGCTTCACGCCTTCCAACTCGTCCTCCAACTCATCGTCGGTTGGCTGCTCGTCGTCTTCCAGCAGCTCCGGCGACAGGTCGTCGTCCGTGTTGTCGGGCACCTCGGGTTCCGAAACCTGAGGGGCGGCGCCCGTGGTTGCGGAATCCTGCATTTCTGCGGGTTGTTCCAGTGACATCAATGAGTCCTTGCCGGGCGCTTCTCAGCGTTGCGGCTTGGGGCAATTCGCGGCGGAATGCCGATCAGGGTGCCCCTTTCCCCCTGATTCCTAGCCCTGCATGGGCTGCATGGGTTGCGCCATCTGCGGCTGCATCTGTTGCGG
>ERZ724508.2147-NODE-2147-length-10707-cov-5.344161_pt1 | contig 10707 bp, 13 predicted proteins | sample MGYA00376041_ERZ724508 | MGnify/ENA primary metagenome ERZ724508 (study PRJEB28724, sample SAMN07190887) | wastewater metagenome | isolation source: effluent of sewage treatment plant in Hong Hong | place: USA: Christiansburg, Virginia | collected 2016-03-01 ... | reverse complement strand
GTAAAAAACCGGAAAACCCGAAGCCATAATCCAAGCCGGAAGCGACAACTATCAAAACTGAACCGGACAAATAAAAACCTTGGTGGACCAAGGTAGAGGGAAAACAGGAGGAGCAGCCAGAGGAAGGGAAACTACAGGGAGAGATCCGCCGTGAAAAGAAAAAGAAGAAAGAGATCATCTATGTTCAGGGCGGTTTCAAGTGATAGTGTCAGTTGGTCTGATCCCTTGCCCAAATATACCAATAACGATAAAACTTATTGTTAGTGTGATGGGAAACATGTGCAACATGGACACCACTGTGCAAACTGGTGTATCAGGCGCACTTCTCAGCCGACCTTCCAACCTACTGGAGTTTCGTTATGGCGAGGACGCATTGCATCCTCTTGTGGAACATACCTCGCAGCCGAACATTTTCAAGGAAACCGTATTCCGTGAGCGATTGATGCCAATACTCTAGCGACTTGTGGAAGAAAAGAAGCTGTATAAGGATCCGGACTACTTGACGCAACCGCTGTTGCTGCGGTGTGGCAAAATGACCAAGCAAAGTAAATGGGCACGTCCCAGTAAGTTCATCGGCTCCGACAACCGCTACGTGATTCTGAAGGATACCAGACCCGACTCTATTCAAGCCAACGATGAAGTGGTGCAGTACTTCGGAGTGTTCCTCATCATGCTCAGCAAGAATCCTGAGCTGATCGACAGAGCCATATGCCTGAGAGAGAATACATTCGGTCTCAACGTTGTCAGGATGTTTCTACATGGCACTGAACGGTTCATCCTCATCGATGACGACATACTATGCGATGATCGTTCAGCACCAGTGTTCACCCCACATGAACGTGACCAAGCTTGGCCAATGCTCATGGAGAAGTGTTGGATGAAGGTGCTCGGACCCATATCGGAGATAGAACTGCTTCGACCAGAGCAGCCTATTGAGGAGTTTTTGGGGATTCCAACTCGCACTGTTCCGCTTCAAAATGGTTCTCCGCAACAAATAGTCAGACAAATAGCCCAACGTCGCAACCAAAAAGAATTCTTCTTCTTTACCTCCAAGATCAACCCCTCGCAAATGATTGGTCTCTCAGGAGGAAAGCATTTTGCTTTGCTGACGAACTTCAACGTCGATGGAACCGAATACTTCTTGTTGCGGAACCCTTTGGGGAAGTTCTAATACCGAGGCAGTTACGCAATGCCTAGAGACAAGCAGGTACAGGCTCTGCGAAGCCTTGGCATTACTGATCTTAGACCAGGTAACTTCCTGGTCGACTCCGAATAGATTATCTAACAGTTCGAATCCTACACTGTCGCCTTCTACCAGCCCAGCTATCGGATGTTCTCAAAGGAATTTCAGTGCAAACGCAACACAGAGGTTTACTTCCGCTTCAGAGTGAGGACTGCGGGTCCGATATGCCTCCGCGTGCACCAAATCACATCCAGCAGCCAGTCTCAAGAACACTTTTTCCCGTTTATGATCGACCTCGTCGATGTGGAAAGTGGAATCTTGGTTGCTGACGGGTCAGAGTAATCCTGCTGGGGTGGTCGCAACATCGGTACGCCGGAACTTATACAGATTTCTTCGACGAGGTTATGAGAGACATACGGCCAGGCACTTATGTTGCCAGACTTAAGCCTAAATGGCTCTCGCCGTAGACCGAAAAGGCAGCAGCTCTTCTCGCCTACTTTCACTCTTAAATTGAATTTGAGATGGCCGACCAGGAACGGTGCGCGTTAGAACTGAAGAAGGTGTTGAAGGCTGAGGGCGAAACCGCCCTCAAACTGGACAGGAAGGTGCATGGCGAGGTGGCCTACCAAATAAAATGGTTCAAGAATCGAGTGATAGTATACCTGCACAACACGAGCAAACGCAGGAAGAGCCTGAAAGTGGAGCTGGACTTTCCGGCACTGCAGAACCTGGAATGTGTAAGTCACGAGATCAGCAAGCTTAAGAGCGCGACTGTGGACATCGAGGACCACCTGTTGGTGGTATTCGAGAAGGTGGCGCTCACGGAGGAGACGGCTATTAGATAATACTTCGTCAATGCCTATTGATGCTATGTTCATTCCTTTCGCTAACATTAAGTTTAAACTGAGCCCAATCAGCCATGGAATGTCCGTCGTCAGTGCAAAAAGGGAATAAAGATTGTGTTCACCAAACATCAACTCTGGCTCTCCTATCTGGGCTCCATTTGGAGGAGGGATTCTTTGAAGACCGAGCACATTCGTCTGAGGTGTGCGGTCCGTTCAATGAGAATGGACTTTTTGATTGCTTTGAGCCAGTCATTGACGATACCAGAGTTGATTTTGTAGATTTTGCCAGAGTAAACCTAGAAGGAGCAGGAAAATCGAAGTGCTTTTTGTAAAGCAACACGAATTAGGTTTCTCAATGTTGAATTTGAACCAGACCTCCAAAACCATGTCATCTATTTGAGCTCCGGAAGGTTGTATAACACTTAGAAGCTATCCTCAACTGGAGTGAAGCCTTAGACAGATATCTTGAGATAAACAAGGCAAGTTGGTAGAGCCAGCAGTTGTTTTGAAGGACGTGGTAGCCTATCGAGTCGGATGCTGAGTAACCTTAGGGCAGGGGGGAATCGTGTTGGCATATCGAAAAGGATCTAATCGATTCTGAGCTCTATTAGGGACTCCTTTAGCAGAGTCTAGCTTTAAATCGATTTCACTGCCATGTTCGTGAACACTATCTTTGCTCGACGTCCTCTGAAAAACCTCCATGCGGAATTATCGAGCTCCCAATAATTTATCTCCTTATCTGAAGCATTGTTCAACAGCCCAAGGTCACCCAAGAGAAGGTTGGTATCATTTGTTCGGTAACCTCCAAAGTAGCTCTTAATAAGAAGACCCGGAACTGTTGAGTCATATTTTGCGTCCTTAAGAAGATGAAGCTTTGTCGCTGATTGCACACGATAGTCATAATGTTTGCTGAGTTCATACTTCGACAGTAAGGACTCATCGAGGATTCTCACCAATCGATGTTCCTGCTAATGAGACACGTTGAGTCCAATGAGCCGATATTGGAACTGTAGCTTAGCTTAGCTTTACGACAATGAACCACTGAGATAATTGCACACTGTCTTTCGCAGTTACGATATCCCCAAGTACTTGGTGCTGTATCGCGCTGTCTCTGCTGTTAGGCACCCCAGATAGTCGCGAATATGTAGCTTCGCCTCTTGCGATACTGGCGAGTTCGGGCTATTGCAGAGTTGGCTTATCGATAGCTTCATTTTTTCCAGACTTTCTAGAATGACCTCTCTGCTAATCACTTCTTACCCTTAGACAAAGAGGACTCGGATGTCATTGGTACGGTGTAGGTAGTGGTCAATACCAGTGTCGCATGCAGAGCAGTAGAAGATTGCATCTGTGCAGCATTCCTACAGGCATAAGCTGAAGATTGGCTGGGAACAGAGGCTGCAGACCGGCAGGCAGTGGTTGAGAAACTCGTGGAGGCGTTGAACTGGTCTCGGCAACAAGGCGAGCTTCCAGTTATTCAACATTCTACTTGCAGGTTCCATCGTTGTTAGAAATCTAAGGACGAATCGAACCGCCTACTCGCGGGCTGCGCACTATTCCGAAGCATATCATGTCGACAATGGCCGCATTAAACTTTGAAGCACATGTGAACTTGAATGTGTGAAACCACTTCGTCCGACAAAATTGTATGACAACTTAAACGTGAATATTGAATCCTTACTGATGGACACTAACCGCATGAATATTTAAAGGTGTAGATTGGAAAGTAAGACACTTGGAAAGCGAATGCATCAATCAAGGCACACGGAAGCTTGGCATGAATTGTTTCATCCCGTTGATCAGGGTCTTGATCGTTTTGGTTACTTCGCGTAACTCATCGTCGGCCTCTCTTAGTTTCTTGTTTAGTCTTGCGATTGCCAGCTGAATAGCATGACGAAATCTCTCGAACGCCTTCACCATCTGCTTTTGTTCTTCATTCTCAGGGTCTTGGATCCTCTATCTTGAGATCGCCTTGTTTCTGGACAATTGAGTTCCGCTGTGGATCCATTGAGGAATATTCGCTTTGTCAGCGTAGATCTTCTTCATCTTGCTAAATGCACACGCTAATGCACTTTCGAAATAGTGAAGGGGGTATTGGAAATCTTACGGCATCTCTTCGATCCTCACATCCAGAATTTTGATGGTCTCAGTAAAGAAGTTAAAGAGGTCATCCGCCACTAGTTCATCTTTCGTGTCCACCGCTACTCGAATATAGAAACCAGCTTCCTAATTGGCCTCTTTCAACTCCTTCAGGTCCCTCTCAAGGAGCACCTTGTCGCTCTGGATCTGCTCTTCGATCATAAGTGGTTGGAGTTCGATTATAACTCATGGGATTAGGGGGAGCATTTAAAACGAAGTCCTTTCCTTGTGGTTTCTGGGCTTAATCTTTCGAGGTATTATATGAAATGCTATACACAGCGGAGAGCCATGACAGATCGGGGCGCCAAAGATGTCTATCTGAGGAAGTCAGCGAACCAAGCATACTTGAGTCATGCATGATAAGAGTGGTTTGGTATGGATGCCTCTCCTGCACAAATTGCAAAATGTCATCGACCTGTTAATCAACTACTGCAAATCAGCTAAGCTGCTTTTTATCAGAACACCGAGGACTAGGCATGAAGCTTTGGACGCCGCAAACATATCAACCGCTTTTTGAGGCTTGGATCAATAAATAGATGGGTACATATGTACAAACATGAACCCCAGAGTCTGAGAGTACTTTCTGCCAGTGAGGTATACCAGCTCTCGCCAAATCGAACATAGCCTTTGAGAATACTAATGGGTAATCAAACATGCTCAATCAACTGTTCGGTGGCAATGAATGCAAAGGCAAGACTGAAGAGGAGCATGACCATTGCGACTGTCAAAGATTCTGGCTGCAAAAATGCCGTGTTTCTCTGACACTTAAATCGCAGAATATCAATCAACGGAATAAATGATCCAGACCTGTTGGTAAAAAGCCGCGAATCCTGGCTAAACCTTCTACATTTGGAGAAGAAAATTTGATGAGGTCAAGGGTGACTTTCTGTATGTGACCCTTTAACGATAGCCCTCTTCTCCTCTTTTTCCGTGCTGTTGCTTTCCTATCATCTCGTTCGCCACATTTCGTGGGCATATCATTATAAATCATACGATTTCTGATGGCAAAAGGTACTGCTCTCTTGGGGGTGCTCACCCTTCTATTTTGTGCGGTCTTGGCAGACAACTGTACCTATACCACCACTAACTTCCTCTCTCCGCATTCGCTGGGAAAGCAGGACGAAATCACTGACGCACTTGCCATCCTCTGCAAACAGGTACGGCCCAATTTGACGCACTACGAGTACGGCAAGACGAACTACACCCTCTATAACATTTCAGTGAGGTGCATCTATAACGATGGCAAGCAGGTGGCGGACATCACTTCCGGTGATCACGTAAGCGTCACTGGTGGCAAGATCGAGTTCGCTGTCAATTTCAACTACAGTGTCTCCAAGATTGGACCTGATAAGCTTGGCTGGGCCTACGGTACGCGTTCTCTCTTATTCAGCATCTGCCTTTACCGATGTGATTAGTTTCGTCAAGGAGATAACGATTGACGACCAAGGGCATCCCACTTGGATCCTCACACTCAACATGACGCCGAAGGTTGAGATGAGCAGCCAGCTGGCCGCTTCCAGGTTCGATCCGAAACCCACCGACGATGATGTACTTGCTATCAACCAGGCGCTTAGCACTGCCATCACTGCAATCACCCCGAAGAACTTGAAGCAACAGATACTGGATCTCCTCAACGAGAATTATACTGCGATCCTCAATCAAACCCTCAAGGAAAAGAAGGTCTTTACTGACACCATCAACTACAGCTTCCCGCATCCCTTCAAGGGCGCGCTGAACGTGACTGTTCTGAACCGCCACTACACCCACGAGATATCGCAAGAGGAGGGCTTCGAACTCTTCTACCTCACGTACGTCGAGGGCTTTAACACGACTGACTGCAAGTATGTGCTCCCGAATACGCACAAGAACTATTCCATGTACGGTGGCATTCAGAGCTTCATTGGACTTGACTTCGCCAGGCAACTCGCTCGATACAGTATCCAAAAGAGATGGCTGGATACCTTGCTCGACGGTACTGCTTGGGAGACGAGCGCTTTCCAGTTTTACGCAGGAGACCTATACGATGTTATTGCTGAGACTCAGAAGCTTGCACCGCGAACCAAAGTGTCAGGAGGCTGCAACGCCCTGGAAGACTCGTTCTTTGACTTGCGGAGGTATAACTACGAATCGCTGCAGCTTACGGTAAACTACTCATGCATCTTGGAGACCTCCGACGTTGGTAGGATTAGATTGGCGGAGTTCCACTTGCCCGTCAGATTCGAGCTGAAATTAACTCTAGAGTACGAACAGTTAGAGGTGGTCATCAATAGCGCCTTAGCTGCAGGCCCTTCTTTTGCTCCGGTTGGAAACTACTATGTGACTGACCCGAACCTTGCGGTGTTTAAGATTAACATGGGGCTACGCAGCCTCCTCAAGTACAGAGTATTCGGCAGTGGCTTCCCCACTTGGCCTAGAGACTTCCCTGAAATTGAAGTTGACACTTCCGGAGCATACATGTTCCTGCATGACAAGTCACAAATTCCCCACAGTTCTACCTAGTGATTGGTTGCTCATGTAAAGTGCATAAGAATATAATTGATCCCGCATGACTGACAAATAAAACAGTAACCAGCACATTCGGGCGCCAACCGAGAGCATTCCTGCAGACGGGAACATTTACTCACTACCGAAGATAGCCCCACGAAGGGACGGGAGTTCCTCCTTCGCATCCCATGTTTCTAGGTTTAATACAAAGGATTCCAGCGAAACTCCTGGACCTGGCGCATGTACATATCATCGTAATCGAAGACCAGCCGCCCAACCATTGGAACACCACCAAGCATTCTGCGCCATAATAATTTCTGCCTCGAGAGCATCTCTGGTTGCTTGAAAATCAGCGCTTCCAAGCAAGCAAAAGTCCAACTGGACCGGTCGGGCCCGGAAGCTATAATATTCGAGGCGATCTTACTGCTAACCCTTTCATTGGTCGCTTCAGCCAAAATGAACGTTTTAATGAACGGGACAGGACCTTGAGTGAGGGATTAGGTCCTGGCAGCTACCATTATGATGGTAGCATGCACAGTGAAAAGCCATCGCCAGTCCGAAGAAACTAAGCCAAATCCTACCTTTCATCTATAATTCCACAAAAGCAACCCTCAGCTGTGGCTGCAGTCGTTATGAATGATCGAAAAAAAGTAGAAGCAACCGTTCCTGGCCCAGGGTATTATAACCCAAAGGACATTGAGGAAGTCCGACCAAAGAAAGGGAAATCTTCGCAGTTTAGCTCGAAGGTTCCTAGATTTCTCAACCGAACTGATCTAGAGCTTTCGCCTGGAATGTACGAGCTTGAAGGTGATTTCGAGAGGGCGATCCGTAAGATTCACAGTCCGCACCCACCGATAGTGAGGGCAGCCCGAAGCCCTACTATTAAGGTGGTCAAAAGCATTGACACGCCATAGCCAGGGCCAGGAAGTTATGATCCAACCCCAACGATCCAACACTAGCTCGTCAAGAAGTATATGGGAGGCTACAAGGGTGACTTCGGCTCTCACTAAGAACGATTCAAATCGACCAAGTATCATCGTTCCATTGTAAATTAATAGTAATACAGCCTGGACCAGGTTTCTACATGAAGGCCGAGAAGTCTATTGAGCTGGAGGAAAGGCTGCGTCAGCTGAAGAACTCGCCCGAGTTCCTATCAAACTCCAGCCGCAAGAGTCTCGAATAAAAAAGCAAAGCAGCAATCCCCTTCGGTGGCTATAATCTCCGCCTATTTGATATAAGCTACAGGGCGAGTAAGAAACGGTAGCACATTGACAAGCTTCGAAAAATTGACATAGAGGTGCCAGCCTTCGAGAGTAAAGCGAAGCGGTGATCGCTGCTGACTACCATAATCCTACTGCTGAATTATATTGTATAGTCAGTTATGTCAGAGTAGAAAGACGTGCAGCTGACAATCGCGAGCAAGCAAAACGCACTGACTGTCGTCGACGTAGTACTCGAACTGCCGACCTTTTATACACTAGAAGATATCGTGCAGTTTCTGGATGAGCAACACCTGCTTGCACTATTCAAGGAAGATGTGGCACTTGAGAACACAAGGGGAGAGAGATTGGATAGCAAGCGGATGCTGAGGGATGTCACTCCACCTGGATCTTCAGTATGTAAGCTCATCGCTGTTCGCAAAGAACTTCTCTCGCAGATAGTAATAGACGAAAGGCTTGGATCAGACAAAAGTCTTCCTCTGCTGATCCCATAGTTCCGATAGCTCGATAAGAGTTCGCCGATCGTGGTCCTACCCCCACCGTATATGAAAAGTGGCGATATAAGTATGCTTTCCGAGAGCAAAGTGGAGGCCGTCATCGAGTTATAAGCCGACGTCCACGATCATTAAAACAGCTACCAAATCAAAATCAAAGCCAACAGTTTCGAGAGTATTCAGGATGTGATGCCGAGACTCATCAAAGCAATCAATTTACGCAACAAAAATGAGGAATGGACATTGGACGGCCCTTATCGGATTAGTTCCAAAAGGAAAACTCTCGTCGATCTGACTCGCCGGCTCGATGAAATTCCAGGGCTGATTGTGGATAGGGTGGCTCGACTGCGACTCGATGTCGAGTATTTAGGGGGGTCTCCCTGATGATTAAGCTGCCTACCTATAATATAGTTTCGGTATGTTGCCTAAGAAAACTACGAAGGGGGTCGTGAGAAACCGGTTGTCCTTACTGCAAGACTACAAAAAGAACCTCATGCGAAAGAAGAAACGGTAGCACAGTGCTAATCTAGCTTCCAGCTGGCAGGCAAAGACCCAGCAGAGTTGGACGAAGTGACGCCTTAACCCAGATCGAGTGAGGAGTTCCTATCTTCTCTGATGTCGACCGCCCAAAATTCGTCGAGTGGCAGCGAAGTAGTGGTGGAGCAATCGGCAGTCACGGGCGAGTATGACCAAGCCAGGCAGAAGCTCAGCCGTGTGCATCTACTATGTGCTTACCTACTAATGCAGAGATGAAGATATCGGCACTCAGCAGAACTCGCCTACAGAGTTTCAAAGAGTCATAGACGAAGCAGCTGGATAAGAACATCAATGATCTCGCTGCAGAAGCCATGGAGGTACTCCTACTAACGATAATAGTGCATCGTTGGGGCTGAGAAGCATCTTGCAGTGATTGGCAAGCACGAGGCGAAGACCCCACTGGAGAAGAAGCGTACCGATTGCAGCTAGCTTAGTGGTTAGGAACATGCAAGTTTCCCTGGCGACACAGCTGCGGTAAGCAACAAGGTTGCTCCGAACCAAAGAGAAAGAGTACTTCAGCAAGCTCAAAGCCTACGAAAAGGGCAGTTTGAACGTCGCCATTTAACTTACTCCGATGGACAAGGAAAAAATGAAATCTGACGAACCTTCATCGCTACAGTAAGAATAGATGGAGGTGCTCGAGCGCTAGCGAGATTAACAGATCAATGAGCTGGTGGAGAGCATCAACAAACTGTCACTCATCTACAAATAGCTCAACCAACTGGTGGTCGATCAGGGTTCCGTTATCGACAGGATCGATTGTAATATCGACGCGACGCTGACGCATACCGAGAAGGCCGTTGTACATCTGAGAGGAGCGGAGAAGCACGCTAGCAGCGCAACTGCCGACAAATGCATTAAAATCCTGCTAGTAATGCTGCTCATTGGGGCAGTTGTGCTAGCCTTCAAGTACTCCTCTTCGTCGTGACCTTTGATGCTGTGCTGACTGGAACCGAAGTAAAACAGAGGCAGTTATCACGTCTTAACGATGAACTTGTCCCTCGTTGGTATCACATGCTAAAAGTCGCCAAGTTGCAGTCCAAAGGGGCCCTTCCGAATTTCATTCAGCAATGTGTCTGTCTTGCGTATCAGCTAACTCTTCATCTCCTCCAGTACAAGCAGGTTCTGCTCGATAGTGGCGATTGAGGCGCACTGTTACTTGATGTGTTACACAACGGTACGGGTACTTTTGAACAGTTCTTGAAGGAGGATCTTCAACTACCCACCCGTGGCAGTTCTGAAACCGCGAAGCTTGTAGTTGTAATAGTCGATGCCCTGTTGGGTCAGTTCCGACAGCTTGGAGTAAATTAGCTGAAAGTGTTCCTCCATGCATGGGATAATGCGATGTTCCAGGAGACTACTGAGCTCTTCCTTCAGGCTCTCTTTGTAAACTGTCTGGAGTTTGGCATCTTCGTAGACACCACTCAGCTTTGTCTCTAATTAGCTCACGCGTCTACAGAGACTCTCAATCTTTTGGTATAACGGGGAGAGTTTTTGATCCATCAGCCGCCCAAGTTGTTCCAAAAGGCTTGGGCTAAGACCAACACTAGATGGCTTCTCTTGTTTTAGAAATTTATCAGGGCTTTCTAAAGGAAGTAGGCAATATTGTAATTTTTGTCCACTAACCTGAAGGAACTCCAAGTGCCGTTTGTTAGGAGCCTGTTTTGTCTCAGAGGGCGAGTGACGGACATCTACGGACTTTCCTTGTACAACCAATTGTTGTGCCATCAAACTTAAGGGGTGCATGCTCATTCCACGAAGATAGAGATTAGGGTGTAGCTGCACGACCTTACAGATCGTATCCTATG
>ERZ724508.2144-NODE-2144-length-10713-cov-4.778382_pt1 | contig 10713 bp, 3 predicted proteins | sample MGYA00376041_ERZ724508 | MGnify/ENA primary metagenome ERZ724508 (study PRJEB28724, sample SAMN07190887) | wastewater metagenome | isolation source: effluent of sewage treatment plant in Hong Hong | place: USA: Christiansburg, Virginia | collected 2016-03-01 ... | reverse complement strand
AAAAGATTTGCAATAAAAGAGTATGAGTAAAAAAATGCTATAATAAAAAGTAGCAAATTTATAACAAAAACTGAAATAGGAATAGTAAAACTGGAGAAAAACCCTTGAAAAATAACAAAAAACATTACAAAGCCAGATAAACCAGTTGGGTCAGATAATAAACTAATCTGAATAAAATGAGAAGAAAAAACTAAAATAGAATGAATAAAAATATAATATAATCATATCGTAGTTGAAAGCAATGCTTGTAAAATAGAAATAGAACACAATAAAAATGTAGAAGGATATAAACACAAGTAAATTGAATCAATAGAAATACCAAAAACAAATTTATAACAAATGTTAGTAAGTCAATGTGTTGCTCAACAAGAATAAATAACTATCCACTGAGATTTAGAGAGTTAAATTGGAGTTGGATGCATTGAAAAGTATGAATGTTGAGATAAGTTTGTAAATAGAGAAAGAGAAACTGAGATCCATTACTTTAGATGGCTAGATAAATATTGTGAGAAATTAGAATAGTAGTTTATTGCAAAATATCAATGAACTTAATGCCGTAAGATAGGCATAATGTAAATAGTTAAGCGACCTCAAAGAGAAGATTTTAAACATGTAGCAACAACAAGAGCAAAAACGACAAATAGTTCAGTAAGATTAAAAACAAACAAAAATAAATAAAATGATATTATTATTCACAACTAATTTAAGTTCTGTTAAAGAATAGATACAAAAAATGAAGTGTGATATATCTTAATAGTTCAACAACAAAAGATAAACCCTTTAAGAGAAAGCAAAAAGTCAAATATAATAATTAGTTCAGTTGTTGGAGAAAACAAATTAGAACAAAATTTAAGATAATTTCAGATAGTTACTCAAATAATTGACCAGTTTATTTGAGGAAAAACAGAAGTAAAAAGATTATTCGTCATTATATAATGTGCTAAATGATAAATTTGGACAATATTAGAACAAAATTGCGGAATATGAGACAAAATTAAAGGAAATTATTTAAAAGACTCGATTTAAGAACAGTAGAATATCATAACTTTCATAGAAATGCCAGAAATATTAATAAAATATTAGTTAAATAAAAAGCCAACTGGTTGAATAAACATCGAAATGTTAAGAATTAAGAGTAAGAAACTAATAATTACTTGTAAGAATAAAAGAAAATGAGGACAATAATATAAATAGAGTTGTTTAAAGTGATCAATTGTAGAACCCAAAGATAGATCCATAAATTATTCCACAGCAAGTATAGATACAATAAAATTAAAGTAAGGCTGAATAAAAAGGGTAAAAATAATAAAATGTACAGAGCAACATATAAAACAATGAATAAGCATTAAAGGAATTAAGATAAAAAATAGAAGAACAGCTCAATATCATTGGGTAGAAATAAGAGAAAATCATCAATTTATAGAATAAAATAGAATAAATAATTAGAAATAACGAAGAGTTGAAAGCTCAGGTTAGCTAAGGATAAGCGAATAGATAGCAGCAACCTTAAGCAATTGAAAACAATCACCAAGAAGATCAATTAAATAGTCTTAATAAAATTCTAAATTAATATCAAGCTAAGATAACTTAACTATAGGAACAGATATCAAAGGATAAAGAACATTATGATGCAAGTAAATCCATTTTATAGAAGAGTATGAGTGAACTTCAGGCATAAATATAAAACAAAGCTAAATAGTTATAGAATAAGCAAACAGTGGAGGAACAGTTAATTAAAAAATAACAATAATTAAACAGAGTCAATCAAAAACTAGCAGAAAGAGGGACTTAAGTATCAAACCTCAATGAGATAATAAGCAAAAAGGAGGAAATAATTAATAAAAATAATGAAGAGCATACCGCACAGTCTCGTTAAATAATAGAACTGAATAAGAAAATCTAATAATATAAAAATTAGATAATATAGTTTCAAAATAAACTGGTATCACTCAAGAATTTTACTATTAAATAGCATAATTAGAAAAGTTAAATAAAACTCAATTATTAAACAAAACTAAAATAAATCTCAAACCTTAATTAGCAATTAAATAACTATTCTAAGGAATTATAATAATATAAAAACAAACTGTCAGTAAGTTAAGACAATAATTTGAAATTAGACTATTAGAAACAACAAATTTTAGGAGAAATTTAAAAAAAAGATAAAGAAATAGGGTAGTTAAAAGAAGATATAGAATCATTGAAAAGGGAAAAATTAGAACTGACAGGAAAAATTAAAAAGAATGAGGGCTAAATAGAGTCATTAAGGGGAGATTTGGAGATGGTTAATGCTATGAATGAATCGACAGATTAATTATATCAACAGTTATAAAAAGCCCAAAATATTAACAAAGAGCATAAGAGAAATGAATAAAATTTTAAAAACGTGCTGGGCCTGTAGCTAAATGAGGAATCTTTATAGAATTTAAAGAACCAAATGAATGAATTGAACAAAAAGATATAAAAAACTGAAAATTAATTGAAGTAAACAATCAGAGAGGGCGCTTAAATGCTAAACAGGGAACAAAATGAAAAAAATGAAACAAAAAAGCAGTTAAATTTAGAAATATAGACCAAGAATAATGTAATTAAAAAGAATGAATAAACAATATAAGCTATCAACAAAATGATTGAATAGAATAAGAAAAACGAATAAAAGTTAACTAAATAAATATAAGAGTATAAGAAAAGACTGGATGATAAAAGTAATGAGATAGGCTAAAAATAGAGAGAATATTTAAGTTTGAAGACTAAGAAGAGTGAGAATGAATAAACAGTTAAAAAAGAAATGCAGTCATTAAAAGCAAAAAATAGTAAATTGGAACATCAGTTTACAGAAACAGCATCGCAAAATAGAGATCTTAAGTAAAGGATAGAAAAATTGGAATTCGAAATTAATGAATATAAGAAATCCCAATCGGAAACTCAGAAAGAAAAATAAATCCATCTTCAAAAATAAACAGCACAAAAATAAGAAATCAAGCGATTAAATGGATAAATTGAAAAGGTCTTAGCCTAGTCTATCTAAAAAAATAAAAAATAGAAAGCAACTTATCAAAAAGAAATATCAGATAGAGAGGAAGTATTCAAACAATAAAAAACCACACTAGACAGAAGACACCAAAATGAAATATAAAAGTTAAAGATTTAAATCTCCAAAAGATAATCTAGAATAGCAGAGGCAGAAAATGAAGTTAAAAGTATCAAGTAGAAGTTGACCTAGTAGAAAAAATCTGTTGGCATGCTCAATGCTAAACTAGATGATCTCAGAAATGCTCAAACAAAACTATAAACTGCTGATAATTTAAACTCAGATCTCAAGAAGAAGATTTTAATGAAGTAATAGTAGCTAAAGAAAGCCTTTAACAACGTGAACAATTTAAAGTCAACAATTGAATAGCTGGAAGGCGGAATTGAAACATATCAAGCTTACGCAGAGGAAAAGAGCCAACAACTCGATGAAAAAAATTCAGAAATAGAATAAATTTCAATAAAACTAAAGTCACTGCAGAATTAAAATAAAGAGTTAAAAGAGAAATTAAATATGCAATACCATACTCAAACAATTTCGAATGCAGGATAGTAAGAATTAAAACTCAAATAGAGAAAAACTGTTGGGAGAAGATAAATCATTGAACCTATAAAAAGACTAATTTTATAATATTTTGACTCAGGATCAACTTACGAGCAGAAATCTAATATTTTGAGTACTCTATCTTCTGTACTTGAGTTCAATGCAAAATAGAATGAATTACTGAGAGTCTATAAGAAAACAAGATTCACAAGCAATCGAGAAGCACCACCTCAGAAAGAGGAAGAGATCGGATTTCAAAATAAGTTTTTCGAATTTCTCACAAAAAATGAATCTTGAATTATTTATATGACTGTATTTTAATGAATATACTTAAATTATTTATAATAATCTGACCTTTACAGCCAGATCAATTTAGAGAGTTATTGGTTGGATCATGAAGCTGACCCCATCATCTTTAGACGTAGGACACAGCTGTGTATCATTCTACCTTTTTTTCATCTTGTTTGGAAATATCTTTCTTGATAAACTTAGCTCCACTTCGACCTATCACTGTGATGCAAGGGCCTTATTTCTTCTTTTCTTTTTTTTTATCAAATACTTTTTATAGGTACATTGGTTTGGCTATTCTGCTTGAATAATCTTTCCTGTGCTCCTCCATGATATTGGTCAGTTCTTTTTCAAAACTTTTTAATTATTGAATTAAAGTTATTGAGTCCCCCTCAGCTTTACCTAGTTTCTATGGACTAGATGACTCTCCTCTCGTATCTTTCTCTTAAATTTTTTCTTCATACTTCTTCAGATTCTTTCTTGAAAGATATTTATCAAGCTCCTCAGAATAGTTTAACTATTTATTTTAGGTTTTCATCTAAATAGCAGCAAGTGTACCTTATTGTCCACAAAAAGAATAAACTAATTGATAATCTTCATGCTAATTTAGCTTAAGTCAGGCTCGTACTCATCAAATATTTCCAATATTTCGTATTATTAGAGCATGGGAATGTACTTGCATTTCGATAAATACTATTTGAATTTTACTAGAACTAAAAATCTTTCATTTTTCTTATTTACTTTTTTCGAATCCAAATATCCAATGCAAGCCTAGAATATCTGGCAAAATGTATGGATAACTCCAACTTCATTGTTTTGTATTTTGAAAGTATTTTAGAGTGTAGAGAAAAGCAAGGACCTTTCAACTATCTTATATTTGTAGAGCTCAGCTAAAAATTTTGACCATAGGATAGTTTTTTGATTTTATCCTCTTGCTAGGTATAAAATTAAGTTTTGGATAGTTCTTTCAACTATGTAATTAGAAAATCGTTGACAATTTAGCTCGCCGAGTAGATATCCGTAATGGTAACTTCCCATAAAATCACAATTTTAAATATTCTTGAGAAACGCAACCTTAATAGCATCAAATCCTTCTTCAGTTTTCATAATGTCTTCAATTTGATTCATTAATTCATCAATTTATTCAATAACACAGATCGTCATGATTTTTTCGGCTCTTATTTCTTCAGCCGTTTTTGCCCTTTAATTTTACTTGACCATCTATTTTCTCGGCTTTAATAAGTTAATTGAATTTATCAGTTGAGAAGTAGTGAGTATCGGAAGTGATTTCTTTTTAATAATGTTTTAATATTTTTTCATTAGGAAGGTAAATCTATTGGCAGAATTTTATGATAAATGTAAAAACCTTCCTACATTCTCCAAGACAGAAACAATCAATTAAATATTGTTTCCATTTAAGTTATCAATAAGATTCTCAATGCATCCCATCGTTTTATCCACATCAATGACTTTGAATTTCGTAAATTAACAGATGTACTTCATTATTCTGCTCTTTTTGTCATTGATCACAAAAGTAACAGACTGAGTATCCTTTATCTTTTCATATTCACTGAATATTTGTTAATTTATCGCTTATCCGATATCCTTATAGTTCAAATTAATCATTGTAATAACTCTGCAGAGGTAAGGAGTCACTAAATGATACTATTTTCTATATTCTAAGATGTCCTTAGCCAGAAGTTTTCGATTTTTTTTATTATTTACTGCGTTAAACGCCTTTGCTATCTCATTCGAGTCATTAACATTTTTGCAATTATCCAGTAATTGCTTAAACTATTTGTATTGCTCTTCAGTTATGTTTTTCTATTAACTGGTCACCAGTTCAGGTATCCCTTCGTAGATTTATTTTTGAAATTCATCTTCAAATATCATTGCGTTATCCACCTTATCAACATATCTCGCCATTATTTCCGTAATTGATGTAATTTTTATTTACAATTCAGCCCAATCTACGTTTTAGGAGAGTGCTAACACGATCTGTTTGAGATGTTTCTTTGTAATTAAAAACCTTTCGACAACTTAAACATAGTTTCTTTCCGTTTCTTTGTTGAATTATCCATCTAATCTCAAGCATTCGAAAAGTTAAGATTCATAATTTTTGATACGCTATTATAATAATAAAACTTACTTCAATAATTTATTTGAGAAGACCAAAACATTCAGTTACATATTTGGAAAAAAAGGTAGTCAGTTCGTCTTTTGTTTTAATGGGTAGAGTTTCAGGGAATTTAAATACTTCTTTTTCTTATTTTTTCCAATTTTGTATCCAATATGGCTCTTTCTTTGTGAATATCTAGGAAAAATGGGTTAAAAATGTAGAAAATATCGTACAGCTATAACAATAGATAAAAAGCTTATTTTAAATGTCGGAGTTAGGAGAATTCTTTTTATTTTTGCCACATTTAAATACTTTCTTCACCATCTAGATGACTTCTTTGTAGGAAAAAGAAAAGCCGCAGACAAAAAGCTAAACAGTGTATAGAAAAATTGCTTTGATTTTAGGTTTATTATCTTACTGGAGCTAGATCTGCTGATTGAACACTTTGACTAGATCTTTAATCATGATAGATGGTACATTCTCATATTAACAGTTGAGCTTGGTTGCGACCTGAGTAAATGAAATGTTACCTGAGTATAAAAGATTATTTATTTTTAATTCATTGAAGTTGCAATGATATTAGATATCTCTTCGATGTATTTTGACATGTTTAGAGTATCAAATTAAGCTAGTATAGATTAATAGTTTTTAGCATCTGATTTCAATTTACCTATAAACTTTTGTATTGTTTTTATCTGAGCAGTCTTTCTTTGGCCGCCAAAGATATCCTACTCGTGTTATTTGAAATTTTACTTTCTCATTTATAGTCTTCTTTTAAAGTTTTCAGAATACCCTTCGTAGCTCACTATATCGTCAACTTTATCTTTTTACATGCAAACATTATAATAAAAACCCTAATCATTTATATCAATTAAACAAAATCAAAAAATTATTTACACATTTTAATCAAAGGCAGTCCTTATTGTGGCTAACTCATCAATTAAAATGAGAATAATGAAGAAAAAATTAAATTTGAGATAGTAAGAGTATTAAATCTGTCTATGGGACAGTTTATCAAGAGTATTTGACTTTTCCATAAATTTATTTATCTTTTCAGGTTTCGAAAACCTTATTATTTTATCAATAATTTATTAATGAGAAACGCAGTAATTAGAGAGATTGTGCCCACTAAAACAATATAAGTCACATCTTAAACAATTAAATATAATATACATGAGCAAAAATACATCGGCAATATGGGAACAGGGTTCTCAGGAACCCCAAACAATAAAATTACATAAAAATTTAGCAAAAATAGCCATCGTTACGACATGCTCAAAAACTAGCATAAAAATTTTCGGGAAATTATCTTGTTTGAGCTTCTAAACTAGATGACTTCAAGAAGAAAAAGATTTTCTTTCCAAATGGTAAAGTTATTGTACATGTTCCCTGATGATTCATTCTCAGAAAATGTCAGTGTTAATAGTTATGATAGACTTTTTTTTCAGGATGAACATGTTCATACAATTGTTAAAATTTACTAAACAAAATAGCTGTAAGCCAAAATATGGGCCTTTCTTAACTTAAAAACTCTTCATAAGATCAAAAAACTATAAACATTTACAAATAAAATAGAAAATGTCCAAAAGAAACTTATAATCCGACGCCAAAGAGAAACATTTGGGACAATCCATCAATATTCAATTAGAATAAAACCGGAAAGAAATATCAGAATTTAACCAGTCCACAGATTCACTCACAATCAAGAAAAGTTTAGAACTTAGTCATTCCAGACTAACAAAACAGAAAAAATTGAGTCAACAAAGTCCACTAATGAAGCGACCCGTATATCAGGGAATTAATCATCATTAGCCGTTCGAAGAATATACCTTGAGGAAACAGATCCAAGAATAAAAATAGTCTACCCATTGACTACAACTACATATTCGCCTACAAAAGTAATAACTTCTCAAGATACTCGATAGAAATAAAAAATTAAATAAGTAGTAAGCACAACAAATATCTTGAAATCAAGTAAGAGCGAATAAAATTTTAACATTAAAGAAAATTCTAGATTTGTCTAAACTAATCGATATGTTACCAGGTAAAATGATGCCACTCGGATCATTTATCCTTCTAGGATTCAAGAATCAACCCACATTTAGTCGAATACCAATATATCTCACAACAATAATAACACTGCTAGAAAAATTTAGCCTGTCACAATTAGGGCAACTCAACCCCAAGCCTATTATTCTCGTCCTTATATGTTATAGAGCCAGGAGACCAGATATCATCGAAATTAAACTCCGCTTGTGCATACAGTAACGGGTGATTGCACAATTAATATCCATAATGGAACCAACAATTTAGATGATAGAGCTTCATATACTACGAGTGAATCTTCTCGGCATAGGTCATTAAGCAAATCGAAATACAAGAGCAGAAATTATAGCCCTCACTCCCATCATAATCAAAATCGTAATTCATGCCAGTGTCACCACTGTTGTTCTTCTCATCACCAGCCGATAATGATCGTGCAAGGGACGTGCAGTTGCCAGCAATATTACAACATGCGATGCAATCCTTGGACTTGTGGAAACAACCACATTAATCCACAATAAACAATCCCCAACCTGTACTATATTGAAGAAAGAATTCAATATCTAAAATATTTGTAATAGATGAATAGAGGAATGTAGTAAAGTAAATCATATAGCAAGAGATGAAGATTTTTTAATGAGTACTGTTTTAATCAGATGATTTTTATGAAAATTTATTTAGAAAAATCTTATTTTAGTTTAGAATAATGATATTTCTTAATATTTTAGGTAATAAGATTAGGTCGTATAAATCAATTCAATTTTTAAGGGGAAGCTTTTCCTTAAAAATATCATCAGTAACTCCCTTTCCTTATTTTAATTAATTTGATCAGTTTTGGGCTAAACTTTAAATGTTTCTGATCATGGCCTGTGCATTTTTCTCATTCATTCCACCGCTGGTCTTTTTTTCAAATGCAACTTTACCGTCAACTCTGACTATTAAGTTTCTAGTTGTTCCAGGAGAGTAAGTCTTAACAGTAGCTTTTGGGTAAACATGCTTAACAATTTTTTCAGTAAAGACTGCTTCATTATAGCCGCCTCATGCTGAACAGTACTCAATCTAGACACTTGGAGCTTTGGCACTTGGTGACATAGCCTGGATTGAGGGAGGGATTTTTGAATAACTTGAACCCATTAAAATTTCTGATATAAATTATATAACTCAATGGATTAAATTAAAATATTCATAAATAGATTATTACTCAAATTCGTTTTCTTGAAATATCAGTAATAAAATTTCAAATATTTTCCATTTTGGGGATACTCTCGTTTATTTTTAATTATCTAAGATAATTATAAATGAAAATAAGGTCGTATTCTATACTGTTAACATTGGCTTTGCTAGCTCTCTTATCTTTTTCTTAGGAGTTATAAACTGCTCCTTCTTAATTAAAGAAATAGATTCTTCCAAAAAAGGAATAACAACAATCAAAATAAATCATCGTCAATTCGAAAAATGAATAAGAAATTAACTAAAAAGGTAATAAAATTTAACAACAACAATAAAAAGCTGATTTAGATATTCCTTTTTATTGTGGTCCCAAAATTAATCAAGAAATCAAAGGTTTATCTGCTAAACCAGTTCCAGCAAAACTTGCAGCTAAAGGAAGATAGAGACTCACTCCCACTGTGTATGGGATAGACTTATTTGTTGATTCAGTGGATATTACAGTTTCAAGACTGATAATGACAAAAGGTTTCTGGTAGCCAGGCTATATTAATTTGATAGGTCATATTGTAAAACCAGGATTTAACGTATTAAATCTGGGATCTCAGTCAGGACTTTAGAGTATGATCATGGGGAAAATAATCGGCTAAACAGGAAAATTATATATATTTTAGCCTTACAGTTTTTCCAATAATTTAGTTACAAAGAATGTTGAACTTAATGGATTGAAGAACATCACAACTATCTACAAATACGGTGCTTCTGATTAGAAGTCAACAGCAACTATTGAAGTAACATATGGAAACACAGGAGGTTCAAGAATTTTCCCTACTGACAAATCTCAGCCTCTTCTAAGTTTAAGAAATGGACATATAATAAACCACAAATAAGATGTGTTGATAGACACAGTGGATGCCATCTTGCCAGAGAATGCCACTCTGGATTTTGCTTTAATAGATGTGGAGAAAATGTAGATGAAAGCCTTGAGAGGAATGAAAGAAATAATAAAAAGATCTCCAAAGCTGATTATTATGAGTGAATGGCAATACATGTATAATCCTGACTCAGATGAGGAGAAAACCCGATAATTCTTCAACTTCATGTTTGAGAGAGGTTACAAAATATACATGTATAAGGATAAAGGTGCATATTAAGATTACATCGCCGAGTGCAAGATCGGTGAGTTTCAACCTGTCTAGAATATAGAGACTCTCTTCAAAATCAGTAATTCTGATATCTTTTTATTCCCAAAAGATAGCGAACTCCCCAAATGATCCCTCCATAAATATTTCTCATTAGTTATACTTCATGAATTATTCGTTAGTGATTTATCTTTATAACATATCCTTAATAAACTGTGAGCTTACTGCACATGCCTGCACCCTGACATAAATAACCGAAAATGGAAGAACAAGCAGGTGAGTGAGATAAAAAATGGAAGTGTCTCATGATTAAATTTATATATAAGTATAATATTTAAAATAATATTTTTTTTATTTATTATTTTAAAATAATCTAAATA
>ERZ724508.2140-NODE-2140-length-10716-cov-5.550417_pt1 | contig 10716 bp, 20 predicted proteins | sample MGYA00376041_ERZ724508 | MGnify/ENA primary metagenome ERZ724508 (study PRJEB28724, sample SAMN07190887) | wastewater metagenome | isolation source: effluent of sewage treatment plant in Hong Hong | place: USA: Christiansburg, Virginia | collected 2016-03-01 ... | reverse complement strand
CAGATAGATTTTGACTGTGGTGTCGGTGCTATTGCTGTTGCCCATGTATTAAATTATACCAAAGCTCAATAGGGAGTCCTCGTTTTGCAATGTCCATGTTTTGCTGCTGGTGTCCATGTTTTGCAAGCCGGTGTCCACGTTTTGCGATACGGTGTCCACGTTTTACCGTCGCAAAAGGTGGACACCGTATTGCAAAACATGGACTCCCTATTGAGCTTTGGTATAATAGCAGAAGATTTTCTGCGTGCCAACAAATCAGGATCGGATCGAACCAGCAGATCCCTCTTCGACCTTTGAATTATCAGTAACACGAGTTTTCCACCTATTTGCCAAAGCCTTCGATTATTGTGATAATTCAAATTCAGCCGGATGCAGGACAGGTTCATCGAAAGCATCACGGTCAAGGAGTTCGCCGACCTGCCGATTCGCAGTAAAGATGTCGTAATGCAGTCAGCGAAAGAAAACGAACCGATGTCTGCTGTACTTTAGTGAGCTCGCTGTTTGCTATTACCATGTTCGCAGTGGCTGTGGCCAGCTTCAACTGGGGTATCCTTTCACTGATTCAGGCAATCTCATAAAGTGGACTTACCCCAGCGACAGCGATGGGAGGACTTGTGGGCACGACCTTCGCAACTATCCTTATCTGTATTGGACATCCACTTCCAATACAGATAAGAGGTTGTGTGTCAACCGATGTCCGGCTGCTACTGACAGTCGCCTTAGTTGCTCCCCGACAAAGGATTTGGGATGCAGTGCAAGTGTCGGTTTGTTGAACGCGGACGTGGAGATCTACGACACTCAGCTCTAGGAAACCCGACTAGGCCTTTTTTGCATGCCAAACAGTGCAATTCTGAGACAGCGATTTCTTGCCGGCAGTGACCTTTGGATGAGATTCCAGTTCATCGGCAGTTACGACGCAATAAAGCTTGGCCTGCTGACTAGCTTAGTCTTGGGATTACTGTTCCTATTGATGGTACAATGCATTCCGTCTGCAATGACGTACTTATCTGTTGGGCTCGGAGCACTTGCCTTTGGAGGCTTAGCAGTCATGCTCATCCTGTTCGACCAAACGTAATAACCAAATTAATAAAGCGAACTACACTTCTACAAGGTCGTCAAGTTCATAGCGGTCGGAATATTTATTCTCATCGGGCTGCTACTCTTGTCCTCGCTATTCTTCTGGCAAAGGTAGCTTCGGCTGTGGGGTATCTTTCTGAAATACTCTGGAAGGTTTATATCTTCTAACCTTCGTATCTTGCTGGTCATGCCCATATTCCTGCTTCTGACATGTGGGCTGTTGGCTATATTTATCTTCCAACTCCTCGCCTACTGGTCAGTCAATCCAATGTCGATTCAGCCTCACCATCCATATCACCGACCTGATGCCACGCCATTCTCAATTGTGCTTACAGTTCTTAACTTTGTCTGGCTATACTGGGGTTTCAGCTTTCTCAACGAGGCTAGCAACTTCATCAACTCCGGCGAGGCTGTCGAATGGTACATGCAGAACAACCACGGTTCAGCAAGGATTGACACTGTCAGAAACCTATTCTGCTATCATTGGGGAAGTGTAGTTGCTGGCTCGTTCATGCTGGGATTCTTCACGCTCCCAGATATGATATTTGACATCTTCAAGCCTTCTCGGTTGAAGGAGGCTGAGGGGCAAGCTGGCTGTTATGCTAGCTGCTTCCATTGTCTCGCAGGCTGGATTGAACCACTTTTCGAATTGGTCCGATCGGAGTCAATGGCCTACATCAACATGACTGGAGTTCCATACTGTAATGCTTCGCGCTACTGCTAGTTTATCTGTGAGAACAGCTCGCTATTCCGAGGCAGCAGCCAATCGGCTAATAGAGTAAGCTTTCACTTATGTAGTTCTATCGACTGGGGTCGCACGCATTACTGAGTTGCATGGCCACTGCTGCTGCTATTTGGTATATGCACACCGTCAATGTGTCGGTGTCCCTCTATGCATGGGTGTTCGTGTTCATAGCTAGCTCCTTCATCGTAACCACTTTCATCAGTCTGCATCAGGATGCCGCGACTGGACTCATGATGACACTGCTCACGGAAGAACGAATCAACGGATCGATCAACTACGTCCGTGCAGCACCGCAGGGTCTCGTGCGAGAGCTGATTACTCTATGAATAGTGTATACGCCGCCTTACTGTTATAACTAATGAAGAAGGACCTGCTGGACGAAAGCCTTTCCCTCACCAGCCGGCTTCGGGAGTAGTACTTCAAGACTAACGATTACCTGGAAAAGGGGAAGTACAGGATGAAGCTCAAATACTTCCCAGGAGGCAAGCAGCACTATGACTTTGACATGAACAGCCAAGAGTACCTGCTGGAGGAACTGGATAAGGTGGCATTCGAACCGCCAGAAGTTCAGGAGCACTTTCTGGAGCAAATCTCACTGTTGCTCGAGGAGGATATGAATACCAATCAGAAAGTATGTTCGCTTAGCGAGAAGATTGCTGAAGACTGCGAGGTGCGGACAATGAGCGACCCGAGGGCAGCCAGAGAAATGTTGGCACGACACTATCACTGGAGAATTGTACAGCTTCAGCACAAACGACATCTCACCCTACTGCGGTTCCATAACCATGTTAAGACCACCGAACATAGTTTGAAAATGCTGCAAGCCCGTCTCAGCCTCTTCGATTTGGAGATTCAATCTTGCTTAACTCGCAAGAACAGGCTGAAGATTGACGATCTTTTCGAAGAGAGCTTTGGTGTGAGCAAACCCACTGCTATCAACGAAGACAAGCAACCAGTTTACCGTGCTCTGTAAGAGGAGGAATGCAGGTTCAGCAACATCATGCGCGATGACGTCGAGATCTACCTGCGGAATCAAGGCCATCAAGAGAACGTGCTGACTGACTACTGGCCACTTCACTACCAAATGAAGTACCTCGCGTTGCGGAACCCCTTAGCTATTATGGAGAGTGTAGAAGTAAAGCTCATGGGCTACTCCACTGCAAACAAGCACCACGCGCAACACATTGTCGATGGCATATTCAAAAGTATGGGCTTCAATGCTGCCAAGAACTAGAATCCTCCAGATGAAATCGCAACTTTCTTCTATCGGCTCTACGGGGTGGAAAATGCTGAGCCACTGATGCTTCCACTCCACTCCAGCATGAGATACGAACTTATCGAAGCAATGGCCAAACCACTCAACAAATGTTTTAAAGACCTACCGGTTACCTCAGACAATCTTTCCTCACTCCTCCCCAAGATTACTAACTACGTGGCCATTCTCTTCAAGTACCAGAATAAGGACATTGCTTTGGAGCCTGCCGAAATGAAATTGGGTCTCGATGATGAAATCGATCTGCGTAAGGAGCTATGTGCGTTGCTGGAAGAGACTTGGGTGAAGAAGCATGTCATGCTCGACTATGAGTTGTACGATAGGAGGTTGGAACTCACGAATTCTCTCTGGCCTAAGCACACGAACCTATCGAACAGTAAGCATAAACCCACCGCCGTCGTCGATTTTGAATGTCAGGTCATCATAGGGTATCTCGATATCAACGACTATCAGATTTGGCGGAAATACCTCAAATAGAATTCGCAGAGAGTTGTGGATAGGGCAGCAAATAAGTTCCTCGATTGCTACAATTGCCGTCTGCATCAGATGTCAACCAAATAACAGCTAAACCTGCAGTACCTGAACGAGCTATACCATGTCGGCGATCCAACAGCCATGAAAGTAACAACGGGAGGGCTCCGCCAAGAAGTCACCGAATACTTGGAGGATATAGTCAAGGGTAAGCTCATCAGCAACCCAGTCGAAGTGGAAACCCGAGCATCGATATTTGCGGTTCACACTAGAGAACTTCGCCGTCGTATTCGAAATCTCTTGAATGCCAGTCGGTGTTATTACAAGAGGTTGGCTCACGACATGCGCACTTTCAATCTTCTTCCGAAAGAATACGAGTTTGACGATGAGTTCATCCTCGACAGCAAGAAAGAAGACATCGATGATTTTGAGCGAGTGCTGAAGGAATCACCTACTGCCAAGAGCAACCCTACAGTCTCTGCTCCTAAGAGTTCAAAGAAATCGTTGGGGTTGGATCGACCTCCTGATGCACCCACCACTCGATAAATTTACCGATACGACCATATTAGCAAGCAGTCTAGTGGGGAGGCTGACATCAGTGAACCGATGGTCGTGGGTTACGACAGCAATAAATTCCTGCTGTACGACATTACGCTGAAAGACCTCAAGGAACTCGAGGGACGTTTGTTGCAGACTGCTTCCAAATTTATCAATGGATTCGAGGGCTATCTCAAGATGAAGACGATGCCTCCATTGATAGACAGGCACGAACTTCTGAGTGATCTCTACGAGTGCGAACTGACCTACCAGAAGTAAAAGTTTGAGCTGCTTGAAGTGCTGATGCTCATCTACGACAATACTGTGGATCCGGGCGACTGCTATAAACTGAGCAGCTATATATTCGAAGTTATGGCACGAGTGCCGGTCATCGACAACATCGAACCTTACTTTAAGCAAAGCTACCAAACGGCAAGTGAAAGCGTCTCCAAGTAAAAGACTGTGCTGTTTCGCTCATGGCAGCAGTTGGTCAACCGATAAATTTTAGAGGTCAATGCTTTCCACAAACGTTTGAGCAAGACCATCAAAGTACCGTACCATCGCTACGGGCTACTCTATGGGGATTTAGAGTTGACTGCTAAAATGAACCGTACAAACAGCCTGGCCTCATTGAAGTCTAGCCGGAGCGGGAGCCAACACGGCAGCGGTGGTAAATCTCCCCTTCGATTGCACAAAAAATCCAGCGAAATTATCGAAGTCGACGAAGACGTCGATTTCTCTGACATGGAATCATCTGGCTTGGACGAAATCGCTAACTATGACGAGTACTTGCTGACTCGAGACTTGGATCAGATCTTCGATGAGATAGCTCGCGACGATCCCACGTTACAATCCAAACCGAATCCCACTCAAAACGTGTTAAAGGAGCAGGTATCGACCGAAAGCAACGTTGTTCATAGAAGATTTGAAGGAGGACCGCATTACCTCGGGCGAGACAGATAGGTGACACTACCAACATATGGCGATCACAGAATTTAATTCTTCAATTTCTTCGAGTTTGGTCATTGGGTCATTAACCTTCCAGCACTTCTTCGCGAGAACCAGCAGGATATCTATGATAGGTATGGATTCTGTAGCCACATTTACCAATCAGAGCTTCTCAATTGTCTCATGGAAGAGGGTATTAAGGTAATCGCCCAGAGAGATCCCCAACCGAAGAGCACCAGAAAGCAGTACCATTGGGACGATAACTACATGCTCGTCATCAAAAACCTCTCGTTTTACAAAGAGGTGATGAAGGATAACCTGGATCCGCCCTCTTTATCGGCCATGGCGCTTCACCATGCTCTCCCTAAGCACATTGAAGCTGTCCCTGCCTTTGCACAGCTCCAACATCTAGACATACACCAGCTAGAGTGCCTCCTCTAGCTTAAGAAGCCGACTAACATAATCAGCTACCGCTAACTTATGCTTGCACTTAACCTCTTGGACGTATTCCGGTTTGACAAAATGATTCGGCAAGCTGCCCTGCAACGAAAGCAGCTGTCGAAGGCGTATAAGAGACTCGGAAGATAGATCGGAGTCGAAATTAAGAAGTATGGAGCTGAATACCAGAGGGTAACTGACTCTGCATTCCTCGCTGTGCAGTAACTCAAGATTGCTGGCACTTCTGACCTTCTCGGTTTTGGGATGAAAAGTCTACCCCAGAGCATCCTGTTTCCAGATTCGATAGCGGAACTGAAGGTATACGTGTTCTGCGAACGAGCGAACGTCGCCAACCTCGAGACTTTCGTTCGGCTGGAGCGACGTAGGTTTACCACTCTGCTTCGACTTGAGCGTGAAATTGGATTTGCTCTGAAACACAAATCCTTCTACCGAAACCAGCGGTTAGATTCCAGCAGGTTCGACATCTTCGACGAAAGCAACCTCAAGATTCTCCTGAACCGGTGCAAGTCGCTGTTAGGAACCAAGGCAATCAGCTTTCGAGAATCCACTTATTTGCGTTCCAAGGTCAACTTCAAGGCAATGTTCGAGAGGAAGCATTTGGAGACGACGACTGCCATTTACGGAGATAAAGCTGTAGACGAAAAACCGATAAAACTGCTCAACGAGAAGAAGAGCAAGCTCACCTTAATCAAGTTAGTGGAGCTCTACGGCAGGGATCTCATGAAAGCCGCTCAGGAACGAAGCGTTACTCTCGAGCTCCTGTCGTACGTCAGAGTGCTCAAACGGCAGGTTAAAGCCTTACCGTTTCCTCATCAACTTTGGTGCTATCCTGAATTCCACCATCTCCTCGAATAGAAGTTCTACTTTGATCAAAAGAACCGTCGACCAGAGACACCACCTTTCCTACAGGTCTTCGACCCAGTCACCCTCAAACTGAAGAACCCACTGTACATTTACAGTGAGTAACAGGTATTCGAGTAAATCATTCCACCTGAGTTCCTCACGGACCTCGAGCAGTATGATCCAGTCAAATTCATGACAGTTATCAACGAGTTTCGTCCACCAAGCAATAAGGATGAGTTCATCCGATGGTTCTTTCGCCAATCGGAAAAGGGCTTTACAGGGCATCAGTCCAAATCTTTTCGGTATCTACAACGTCTCAACAGGCCCTTGGTGGGGGGCTGCAACAAGTTTGAGGAAAGTTGCTATACAGTTCCACTTCAGGCTCACACCAATAATTTTCTGCTGCTGCTTGAACACTATCGTAAACTCGAGCAATACGTACAATCGCAACTCATCGTGATGAGCTTCAGTGGGATCAATGTCGGACTTATCCAGGAACTCATTAGTGAGCATAAAATTTTCGAAGATACGTATTCTTTGGCCAGTATGGAGAAGGTGGATACCAGGCACAACCAACCTCCCAGCCAACAGATGGTTGCTCAACTAATCCGTTCGAGAGAGAACGAGCTCTATGAACGGCTCGATGGGAACGCAGTTCGGGATCTATACGTCTTCGAAGATAAACCACCCGAGCTACTTGTACAGACCAAGAAGACCATAGAGACAGCACACAAAGTCTACGAACATAACAAGGAGGTGGGTAACTTCGACAAAGACCTCATCAAAGCACATAATTCGATTGTAATGGACGAGGCAGCAGAGTTTATAGTGCAGAGGGTTCAAGGATTGGGATTAGTCAGGGAAGCCTTTCTACCTTTCTCTGAAGAGCTACGACTGTTGAGCAACTCTATGATCTCAACTGGGGAAAATCGAGTGCTTGACCTCCGTTCTCAGAACATCCACCGGTGGCTGTACATCAGCCTGTACGAGGTCTATAGAAGTTGGCCAGGTGGCGAGGGAGAACTCACCCGCTTGTACAACCACTGGTTCTACCCACATTCGGTGGGGGCGATAAAGCTTGATGAGGCCAAGTGCTACCCTTTGAACCAACACAAACTGATCAACAGTGACGAAGCAGAAAAATATGTGTACAGCAAGAGGTTGGAGAAGTTCAAGAAAGACCTCATGTTCCGCCTGAGATGCGCAATGCTTAATCTTCCCGTTGATCTGAATCGCTATCTGTGGAGCTCGTCGAAATCAACGCATGACCATTCTATCGAGTACTGCGCAAATAGGCATGTAAGCTGTACCGGGACACTTCGGTTGGAGGAATTTGTCAAGGGCAGTTTGGAAATGGTGGGGGAGTGGCGTGAGGCAGATAGGCTAAAAATGCTGGCTCGACTGAAGTTTACAAATCAGCTGCTACTGGAATTCCTTGAGCTTAAGGGAGTGAAGCCACAAGAAATGCTGAAAAGCGAAGATCTCAAACTGGACTACCTGAAGCTGCTGGTCAAGTCGAACATGTACACCACAACCCTCGTGTACTTCGAGAAAAAGGTATTCTTACCGCTGCCTACCTATGAATACTCGGAATACTACTTCGAGCTGCAGAATTATATTGAAAGCAAGGCTCTCAGTGTACTCACCAACTTCGAGCAGTACAGTGACAAGCTGCAGATCACACGCGCCGAGCGACAACTTATGCATAGCCCCTTGGCACTTCAAGACCGCGAAAATAGCAATTAAAAGCAGTACCACAATAGGCTTGTGCGCCAGATCATATGCTTGAAACTGCTCAGGGAGTAGCTGAAGTGCCGTCTGCTCCGTACCAATATTGACATCCTTCTGAGCTAGCGCCTCCCTCAGAACGAACCGAAGCGTAATGTCATCGTCAACCCCGGTTTGATACCAAGGGTCAAGCTGAACAGTTGCTTCAGCAGCCCATTGGTAGTCGACCGCAAGAACTACATCAGCCAACAGTATAAACTTAGTTTTGTGCAGGCCTTCGTGAACCGACTTAGAAATAAGGTGTCGAGGGTCGATCTCCTCTCAAGTGGGTACGGTTTCGTCATAACTGTGTCGGACCTCGAAGACTGCGTGAATTTTCTGAATAAGTCGCTCTTTACTTTCACCGAAAAGGAGTTCAAATACAGGCTGGACACTTTTGGACAGTATTGTGAGATGTTCGTGGATGCAATGCAGTTCAAGGACCGATAAATCGTCCGGTTAGATGGCCTCCTACAGACTACCAGAATGCAGCTCCGCAACCTCAACTAAACAGTCTACATCGAAAAGGTGAATAATTTGCTAGTGCAAAATCAGCTGCTCAAGCAGAAAGTACAAACAATCGAGGAGAATTCCGAGGGCATGGAGGATCGAGTGAAGAAGGCAGTCAACCTTGAATACGAGGCTAGGCTCTCAGAATTAGCCACTGAGAACAACCTGCTCAAGAAGAAATTTAAGGAATTCCAGAGTATACTCACCACACTGGCAAAATCGGAGGCAAGGAGTTCTTTCCTTGAGCTGGTGAACTAGCTCCGAATCAAGTCATCTGACCTTCTGGAACGAACCCTTGATTTTGGAGTACTCATTCCAAAACACGAATACAAGGAGGAGCACATCGTTGCCAAGAGGGTCCAATAATACAACTACTATGATAGCAAGGAAACTCCCAGAGAGGCAATCAACCAGGATGATATTCAGAAATGCAAGATCGGAGAGGACATCATTCACGACCCTTACTACGTGACCAAACTGATAAACAAGATGAGGGTATTCAACGTCATGAAGCTCGCCGCATATCGCTCACGTGAATAGACGAGCAGCTTGCGGCTCAAAAAGGAGCTGGGAGTTCTGAGCAATGTCCATGATGCAACTGTTGTACAGACTCGCAAGGAACTAGTGCTGAGGGATGAACTTACGAGGGTACAACAGGATCTTGCACATCGTGCACTAGAGCTGGAGTCCTATAAACAGCGTTGCGATGCACTCCAAGGATAAAACGAAAAACTCAGAATCGAACTTCTCACGAAATAAAAGAAGCCAGAACAAAGGTTTAGTGCAGAGGCCAGCTTCCTACCAGAAATCAATAAACCAAGAGACTAGTCTGCCGATCGGGACGGACGGCTTCCTAAAACTTAACAGAAGAAGCTGTCCATGAACGACACTTACCAAAATTTACGAGTTCGCTAAAGAGCCAAGTTGAAGATGCTTGAAGCAAGCCAGCTGAGGTTTATGGCCCAAACTGAACCGCTTTTGATGGACGAGGGTGCTCTCCAGCTTTCCAACAAGGAACTTACGTGGCAAGAGAAATGCCAGGAACTTTACAGCCAGAATAGGGGAATGGAGCGTCAGTTGGACCAACTCAAACGATAGCTTCAGTCTTACCGATCAGGGAAGACTATTGAATACCAAGAAGTCGTCGATTCTCGGTACATTTGCTATCTATTTAGTCCCAAGCCACGATCAGTGTTGTCTGAGACAGAGAAAGGTCGGAGCAGCGAGGTCTCCAGCAGTCGACGTCGTCGACTTAACGTCAGCTACAAGTATAAGGCGGTTTCGCGAGATCACAGCGAAACCAACAACTGACCTTTTATAATATCCACTTCAATGCTGAAGCTGCTGCAGCACGTCGGCAGGTTCACCTATGTTGACTTCACCAAGCTGACCACAAAAGAACTGTGCACACCACAGCTCATAAAGAAGCTGATGAAGGTGCCTGTTTACAATCACGAACGAAAAAGCCAGAAGAATCTTTACCAGGGAAAACGGCACAACACTGCAGTGCAGACCTGCTTCAGCGAGAAGAAGTAACACCTTCAGATCAATACAGATCCAATCGACGAATCGGCATTAACATCTTCAAAAAGATACTGAAGTCAGACGTTCTCCAAACCAACCTCCGCCTTTACGTCACGTCCAAGGCGTTCCGAACAATCCGCAAATACGGTGGGTAGCTCTGAGAGTAATTCAGAATCGATAACTATCTGTTGGCCATGGACCCCAAAAAAATGGACTCGAAGATGGGCGAGTACCTTTCCACATTGATGCTTCGCAAGATGCAGGACCCTGCTATGAAGACTCCCCATATCCTTCGCACTCGACCACTGTAGAAGATGAGGGCAAAGGTTTATAGGTACGGTCAAGCAGTCAAAAGAATAAGCCTGAATCAAAGGTCTACCGGTCGGTTTGATTTCAAATATGAACCCTTCGGAAGCAAGATTGAGGAGTACGATCAAGAGGAGTACGCAAAACATCTTGAAATCGAACGCATCAAGCGCTCTTACGAGGACATGCAAACTTCGCACCCTCTTCTTCTAGAAAAAAAGAAAAAGACGAAGGAAGAAGTACATCCTGGAGTTCA
>ERZ724508.2139-NODE-2139-length-10721-cov-5.659947_pt1 | contig 10721 bp, 14 predicted proteins | sample MGYA00376041_ERZ724508 | MGnify/ENA primary metagenome ERZ724508 (study PRJEB28724, sample SAMN07190887) | wastewater metagenome | isolation source: effluent of sewage treatment plant in Hong Hong | place: USA: Christiansburg, Virginia | collected 2016-03-01 ... | reverse complement strand
GCACTGTATTCACAATGTGTAAGCATCAATAGTCCTTAATGTTGCGGAAGCCCTCCGGATCAGTGAGGGCTTCCCGAAGCTTCTGCCGATACTTGATGTGGCTGGCGAAGTTGCTTACTCGGCTGTTGAAGATGTATTGTAGGCTATACTTCCGGAGGAAGAGGCAACTGAGCATCCTGATCTCTCGGCTGAAGCGACTCTCCGTCCAAAGACTTCGCAGATCGGCAATGGTATTGATCCCTTTCTTTTTCTTCCGCAGTTCATCCATAAGGTCTTGGTAGCTGATACGGTGTTAATGGAGCAGCTTAGTAACCTTAGAACGGTTCCTTTCGATGAAGGTAATTATGGCTTTGCCGTAGTTCTTTGGAATGTTCTTGGTTTAGTTCTTGGTGAGTCGACAGCAGATGTCTCCACGGCAGTTCACCTCCGGAGACTCCTTACGAGAGATCTGGCTTGATCTTCGTCGAGTAGAAATGGGAGCCGGTGCAATCTATTATGGAGGCCGATCAGGTTGGGGTTATTAGATCTGTGATGCCTAGCTTACAACAATGGACTACCTGCTCGCTAACGGCCTGATTACTATGTCCATGGTGCTGTTAGAGTTACCCGAAGATTATTAGAGAGGGCTAAGGAAGATACTGTTACTGCGGACCGTACCGTTGTTCCCACAACTACTCATGTATTGAGGGTGCTGATCTACGAGAATCCCCCAGCATTTTATAGCTCCGGTTGAGCTCCCTTGAGGTTTCCAGAAGATTTCTTGCGGGTACGACAGCATCGATTGGATGGTCCTTCCTATCGGGCTTATCGGTGGAATGGAACAATGAACCGAAGCAACTGACTTCATCATCTGCCTCCAGAAGGTTCATTATTATTATTCAAGGGCTTGTGCCTTGCTGGCGTCATTATGACGACAGCCGACCAACCGCCAAGCATTCATGATTGCGCGTCAAGCTTAAACCCCAACGGTAAGAGCAAAGCGACGTGCCAACATGCTACCCACACTGACACCAATGGGACACATCAATATTCTACTCGTAACTACTCCTAATTTGCTCCGTGGTGCTGTTTGGTGGCAATTCCCACTATCCCACTAAGCATAGATTTAAAACCTTATCTTCCAGTCGGAGATTAGAGTTATATGCGACAATACTCAGCCTGTAACATCTATCCGCTTGCATCGGCAGGTCTTCATTAGTGCAAACCAACACCGCGCTTGCTACCAGCCATCGGAGATTCAGCCAGTCATCAACGCAAGCTTTCTTCTAAGTTCCTAAACTAATCGCTGATGCGCAAGCTGCACGACAACCGGTTGCAGCAACCTTTACCACCGAGAAGGCCCCGCAACCAGCTATAATAAACAGTTGCATTCAACCTATTTCGCAGTCGCGCCTACAAGAAACGACCCAACCAGCATATCCAGGAGTACAACCGCAAGAAGACCAACTCTATTAGCATAGCCAAGGACGTCCCACAAAGCGATAGTCCCCAGAATGTTCATACAGTCAAACAGAAATACCTGCACGAGAGCGAACTGGTGCTACGGAAGGAAGGATCCCTCGAGCTACAGAGAGTAGAAGAGCGTTCGATATTGAACGAGTGCAGTCATAAGGAGTAGAATTAATAGCCTCTGCAGCTCGAACCAACAATACTCAGAACACCAATAAGAAAGCACATCAGCTTGAGAACAGAGGGTGACCAACCCTCGCCAAAGCACCAACCATTGCTTCGAATATGCAAACGAAAGTCCATCGGCGATAAGGAACACATACGATCACTAAACTTCATACGTTTCGTGAGGGAGTAACAGCAGAGCCATAGCCCAGCAAAGCAACAATCACCGATAGTAGTTCAGCTGCCCACGCGAAAGTGCAATCCCATATATATCGACCGGGAATACTAAGAGGATTAATGCAGTCCATGGAAGACCCTCCCTGACGAAATTTGATGCACTATTTCAATTGTAATAACCAGTATGCAGATTCCACCATACGGTTCAACTCCAACCCAACAATAATGTAATCCTGAATGCGCTCGCACTAAACTATTGCAGGCAATAAACTTGCAGCACCATGGAAACGCAGCAATACCCAGATAAATCAGGGGCTAGCAAGGCGCTATAATAGCTTCTTCGAATCGCTCAGTGATAGTCGCAAATTGCATCGGGAGTACCAACAGAAATGTTCTCCAGAAGTTCATTAGAGTCTTGCACATTCACGCATCGTCCTTGGCAAGCCTTAGCGTACTCGCACCCGAACCCTCTCTGAATCTATCAGCAATGAAAGCGATCATGCGTTACTTCCCAAACTCGCCTCCTGCAAGAGGCAGAAGTTTCTGTAAGTGATGGCTTATATTAGTCTGGCATTCAACCACAAACCCAAACCAAGCCTGCAGAATCCTCAAGGTCTGGATGTTCTAGGAGGCATCTAACAACCAAAGCTAAGGCAACGCCTCCGCCAGCCAGCCTTACACCGCCTGAAGTTCAACCAACTGTTGTAGAAGATCAACTTCGACCGGTAGCGGCAAAAGAGTCGGGAAAGTCTTTCCAACAACAACAGTTTCTACTATGAGAAGATCAAGGGCTACTTCGAAAGCAAGTACAACCCTTGACCTGCGTTCTTAATTATATATTCGTTACTTGAGATGACCAGCCAGAAGGTGCAGGTGGCAGTGCGCATGCGACCCCTGCTGAACGAGTTCTAGGATGAACCGGCATGGCTGGTGGATGAACGCAGCAATACTGTATCCTCGCTACCCCGCAAACAGCACATCAATGATTCCTTCACAAAGAAGCGGCATAGTTAGTCGTTCTGCAACCATGCCTTCAGCTTCGACTACGTATTTGCACACGAAACTACCACTGTTCAGATCTTCGAAAGATCCTGTGCTAGGCTTGTGGATGCCTTTATCAATGGCAGCAACAGCACAATATTTGTGTATGGGCAGACCACAAGCGGTAAGACCTTCACTATGCTGGGAGCAAGCAAACAGCGAGGGATCATCGGTTACTCCCTCCAGGAGATTTACAGTAGGATCAAGTTAGGGAGGAACGCTCAGCTGGCAGTCAGCTATCTTGAAATCTACAATGAACAGATTAACGATTTGTTGAGTCCTGGGGCAGTCAATCTCCGCCTTCAGGAAGAAAATCATGCAGTACAAGTGTTAGGTTTGACGCAACATCGTGCTGATGATCTTCGACAGGCTGAATCGCTGCTGGCAAGGGGCGAGGAGCAACGATGTTACAAGTAGAAGAGTATGCATGACCATTCGTCACGGTCACACACCGTCTTTCAAGTGGTACGATTGTAATTGATGTTAGAGAGTAGTCGATAGTTCCGGGAAGACACGTCACTGTCTTAACCTTGTGGATCTTGCCGGTAGTGAACGATTGCAGGATTAAGACAAAGGTTCAGAAGCCAATGAAGAGACAGCGTACATCAACAAAAGTCTGTTTGTACTGTCAAACGTCATCAGCAAGCTTGCTCGCCCTCGCCGGAAGTAACTATTAAGGTTATTTAGTACTCATGTACCATTTCGAGACTCCAAACTCACCAGACTCTTGTCAGGAGCACTCAATGGTAACTCCCTCACCATGGTTATCTGCACCCTTTCGCCTGCAGCTATGAACTTCTGTCAGACGCTCTCAACTTTACGGTTCGCTACTAACGCAAAGAAGGTGGAAACCAGACCTGTCACTGTGACATAGTCTGAAGATAGCTTTGATAAGGATAAGGAAAATCGAGAACTGTTTGAACGGCAGCACAGACATATCGAGCTCCTCAGAGAATAAAATGAAAAGCTAAAGAAGCTGCAGTAGGAAAAACCAAGACCATCTCGACAACCCGCAGAAGCTGATTATCTTCGACAGTTCATGAAATAAGTGGAGTCGAAGCTTCCGAAAAATGAGTTGGAGAGGTCAGCTTGGCACACAAAGAGCAATAACCTCTGCGAATAGTATCTGAAGAACATCGAAATCCTGCAGAACAAGTATCGCATGGCACTATTGAACATTACTTATAGCTAGTTTCCACAGTGGGAGTATGAACCGGAAGACCAAGAATCACGGTTAAACATCACAACGATAAGTCAACCAACAATCAACACCAATAAAATCTCGTCCTTACGAGAGCAGCAACCGTCGAGTTGCAACCTTCCCACCCGAAGCACCAGTAAAAAGAAGCCGACTATGAACAGTCACTCAAAACAGTCGACCACTTCGACGACTCCAGCCTTCAGCAGTGAGACAACGCCCACACGTAAGACCTCTTTAGCTCCTGAACGGGTCCTCAAGAAAGATGTGTTTAACGATATAACAGTTAGCGCAGTCCTCAACGCCTAGCACGACCATCAAGTCACCTTCTAGCAACTGAAATCAGCCTACAACGAAGCTCGAAAGGCGCTGGCTGTTCGCTTCAACGAGGCTCGACTGCAGCTCCCACCCACTAGCTATTAGCTTCACTGCCAGCTCGAGCGCTTGCTGACTGAAAAGCTGGAGATTGTGGAGCGTGCCTACAAGTAAGTTTGTCGGCAACGCGGCTACTGATGGCTTTCCCTTCCGATCTCGAATGACTGCAGTCAAATAATATATATCGCCAGAGCTTATGTACCACAACGAAAACTGCTTCCAAGGGGGCAACAACCTCGCCTCCGAGCAGCAAAATAAGTACTCACAAGAGTTCAGAGGATAGGTGGTGAGACAGTAGCGACAGGCACTGATCCGTGGAAGACGTAGCCTCATCCAATCGCAGTTCCTCGTGGAAGAGGAGTTAGACTGGCAGAAGCTTAGCGCGCAGAAGCTTACTCAGCTAATCAATAGCCGCAATAACCCATTTCTCCTCCTGAAAGTGCTGTTCAGGTTGATGCGAGATGCCGAATGGCGACGTTGGTCGTCTTTCATGCAGTTGCTACTCCAGAAGCTCCAGAACTTTGTAGCTGCGGACTGCACATTGATAAAAACACTCGCCGAGACTGATCAGCTGCAACACCAACTGGAGTACCTTTGCGATTTAGTATGTCCCAACTTGCAAAGACACTACCTCGTGCTACTGGCGACCCTGCTCAAATATAACAAGATGTACACCATCTTGGATGAAGCTAAACTCTCTGAAAAGATTGTTGGAGTTGCGAAACGTTTTCCCGCTCTATCTTCATGGGTCTTTTGGATCGTGGCATCCCATCAGTATACCATCAACGCATTGGAGAAGGCTTTGGAGTGTGAGTTCACCGAGGAGAATGCACTACCACTCTGTTCAATGCTCGCAAATTTCGTGGCGGTATCGACCAACCACGAAGCACTTAAACTTCTAGCTCATCACCGGCTTGGACTTCTCGCTGCGAAGGTGTTTGAAGTGCAGTTTAATTACGAGCTGGTGAGGGAATTGCAACTGACCTATAACAATCTTCTATCTAAGTCAATAGAATGTTTTGCAGTTGTCTGCTAGAATCAGCTGTTACTTGAAAAGCTGTTAAACCAAGACACCGAAGAGACTTGGGTGACCATCTACATTCTCAACGAAGCATCCAAAGGAGGTTATTCTATTCCCATGCCAATTGCAGCTCTTGAGCAGAAGAGCCAACTACTGAAAGCGCCGTGTCCACTCAACCCCGGCCATCCGCCCCAGAACAGTGAGTACCTTAAGCTGTATTGATTTCTCCCTACTTTCTAAGTAGTTTGCTGGACCATAATAATTGATGATTAAGAAGAGAAAAGTAAACGAGAAGGCAAAGGTACTAATCTTCAGCGACAATGACGATTAGGAAAAGCAACAGAAAGATGACGAAGGTCGTTAGCCTCCTCGAAAGATTGTACATGAGCAGCGAAGACCGGCACTTGCATCAAGCACTGCTCCGAATAAGCAGAAACTGTAATCAGACGTCAAGGAGAGCTTTGACTAATTAAACTACAAGGGTGGCAACATCATAGCCGTCAATGAGGATGTAGCTGTTCTTCCTAACCTTTCTGAGGCTGATAGAGAGACAGATGCTCGAACCAGATTCATTCAGAACGTGTAGCTGACCAAGAAGATTAAAGATGGCGAACTGGACCCGCAGGTCTACCGTGGACTCAACGGCTATGCAAACTATAATGCTAATGAATAGATCGTCAAAAATAGCAAGCATAAGAGCAACTTTGGGCCGATCCGCGCACCAACCAACATCCGCATCAGTTGCCGCTTCGACTATAATCCTGAATTGTGCAAGGACTGGCATGATAGCGGATACTGCGTGTTCGGTAACAGTTGCCTGTATTCACACGATCGCACTAACTACAAGACTGGGTGGGAGCTCGAGAAGGACTTTTAAAATCAGGAGCGGGAGAGGTGGAAACGTATCAACAACCCTGATTACCAAGAAGAGTTCGAATTCAAGGAGGAGCTGGACAAGCATGTTGTTGAGGAGACCTGCAAGCTGTGCGAAAAGCCGTTTGTGGAACCTGTAAGTATCGAATGCGGCCACGTTTTTTGTGAAAGATGCGCTATTAAACAGAACTCGGCAAAAAAGAAATGTGCAACTTGCGGAAAGACTACTTCAGGCATAATGAACGACGCTAAGGAAATGCTCGAGAAGGCTAGAAGCAACTACGAACAGGTGAAAAAATCTTTGGAGGAAAAGGCAGATATCAACAAGACCAAGCGCAAACGGTTTACCCATGAGGATTCCCAGCGACTATTTGAGTGACAGTGCTTTGCTAAGTGGTTCTTTATGGCCACTGCTTAATGATGACGCCGTGTTGATTCAAATCACAGATTGTCGCAGTTGAACATTATGATTCAATACAATCGATCGACCACTATGTACTTTACCCTTAGTAGTGTATCCATAGTATAATGTAATCCAAAGCTAGAGTTTGCTCTTTTCGCTGGAGCTGCAATAAAATCAATCTAGGCTGTGAGGCGATTCCACTTTAACAATCATCGCCATAATTGGTTAATTAACATGTCCATGAAGGACTTTCAGGTTCTCGGTAAGCTCGGTGAAGGAGCCTATTCCAGTGTCTTCAAAGCCAAGCGCCTTATCGACCGAGAATTCTACGCGATTAAGAAGGTCAAGCTGGCCAACCTCTCTGAAAAGGAAAAAGCCAACGCTCTCAACGAAGTGCGAATACTAGCCTCGTTCAGGCACCCCAACATCACCTGCTATAAGGAGGCCTTTATTGATGAAGGGTCAAGCTCCCTCTGGTACCTCAAAGTTGATGCAGTATCGTGATGGAGTATTTCGATGGTGGTGACCTGTCCCAGAAGATTCAGGAGCAGCTTAAACGCGGACAGTACTTCACGTAGAAATTTATCTGGAACGTGTTTCTACAGATTGTCAAGGGGCTCGATGCTCTGCATAATGCAAACATTCTGCACCGCGACATTAAAGTACCGAAATGAACAAAATCGTAGAGCGCAAACGTCTTTCTTACGAAGTCGGGACTTGCTAAATTAGGCGACATGAATGTGTCAAAGGTTGCCAAAAAGGGTTTTGGGGAAACTCAAACTGGCACGCCTTTCTACGCAAGTCCATAAGTTTGGAAGGATTAGACGTACAATGCTAAGTCCGATATGTGGTCACTCGGATGCGTTCTATATGAGCTTATAACACTCAAGACTCCGTTCAAGGCAAACGATCTCGAAGGGCTGTACAAGAAGGTGCTAAGAGGTTCCTACAGCCGTATTCCAGCAAACTTCTCCAGCGAACTTGCCATCCTAATAAAGTGCCTGCTGCGAACAAACCCCGAACAGCGGCCTTCCTGCTGTACCTAATGACTAATTTAGCGGAAATACTGCAGATGGATTCCTGCAAGAAACGATTATCGGATAATATGTTCCTGGAGCCCGAAGATAATAGTGCCCAATTGCTACGAACCATAAAACTCACCAAGAACATCAACTACCTCACCGACATGATGCCTAAACCAAACTATTCACCCATCAAGTACCGAGACTAACGTTTCAAGAGTCTGGGAACAATCGAGTAGGAACCCAAGTTGAATCATCAGAGCAACAAAAACATTCCGATGCTGAAGGAGGAGATCCGCAAAAAGATAAAGTAGACCGAACGGATAAAGCGTAAGCTCGAGGAGCTTCTGGAAGAAAAGTAAAGGAGCCTGCTGCCCCGATTGAACAAATCGCTGGACCTCCACAAACGCAGATCCGAGCCTATTGAGCTCCCACCACTTCCCAACAAACGATATGTACATGCATGAGCACTACGCACTCTCCCATCATTGCTTAACCTCGAAGAATCTTGTGCTTATCGCCGAGTTTATTACGCGTAACTAGGTGAGCTACTTTTGCAGCTGCTCGTACTACTCACGCAGCAGCTGATTCGACTCCTTCGCCTCTGTGAGGCCTCGCATTAAGTTTGCCTCCTCGTCTTTGAGTGATAGTAGCTAGTCCTCGAGTTCCCGGTGACGATGCACCTCGTAGTTGCTGTGCAAGTTATCGGTTAGTGAATTCAGGCACATCAGTTCTTTGTTTAGGTACAGCAGGCCCTGTTTACGCTTTTCAGGTTTGACTTTTGATTGAGCTGGTTCCTTTTTCTTCGTGGGAGCTGGCGCTGCCTTGGGTGTTGGCTTGACCTTATGTTTATTCAGCAAGTCAAGCATCCAGCTGTTATTGAGCTCTTCGATAAAACCACGAATGTTCTGCAGTAGCGCCGACAGCATACCTTCAGTCGTTTAGGCTCATCCCTACGAAAACTCATTGGTTATTGTGGCTGAGAGTTCTTCTGGGCGGTGGTCGGCCGTGCCAGTAAGCAAGCGTTGACACTTTCCACGAGCTTCGAATAGCTGCCCATGAAGATTGACAGTTTATGCCGAAGACGTGTCTCTGGGACAGTTCCTGCTTGATGTAGCTACTGGAGTTCCTCCTCGAAGTGACTGACTTCAAGCTGGATGCGTTCGACGAGTAAGTAGATTTCGTCTTCGAAGGAGGGGTAGAGATCAAGCTTCTGAAGCAGCCGCAGTTCGTAACTCTTGAGGTCCTTGATAAACTGGTTTAGGCGCGCCTTCAAATGTTCCTAACCGTCTTTCGACATAACAATAACTATTCGAGATTGATTCAAAACCCAGTCCAACGAGACAGCGGCACATTCTCTTTGTCTGTTCGGCGTTGGTATTCTATGCAATATTTGTCGCATTTTCATCATATTTTTCATTTTCTTGATCTATGCTCGTCCCTTTGCCGAACATAATCAGTCTCCTTCATGCCTTCATGCAGCCATGGAAAATGCATCGGTTGTATTGTACCGTTCCATGATGTTTTCAAATGCAACCATCATAACAATCAATAAGGTCCATTCCGCGGTGAACGAGTTTGGTTGCTTGATCGTGGTGAAGGAGGGAGCCCCTCTGGCACGTCGAACACTATTGACTCCTTCAGCTGCTGGTATGGTGGCTGGTAGAATTGTGGGTAAGGAGCAGGCGGCATAAAAGGGTATGCATTGTTAGGGGGCATGTCTTTCACGTTTGGAGCCGATACCGAGATCAAGGGTGGTTGAATCTCCTGTTCCGAATATTGTGGAGAAACTGTATTAAGTGGCGATCGAAGAGCAGGCTGATAAATTGTTGGACCTCCCATTGCTGGGATCCCACCAGTTGAGTTGATTGTGGGCGATACACCGTTATGGTACAACCCCAGCGGAAGCGGGCTTGGATGCAGCTGAATCGGATGTTCCTATAATACTGTACTTTTTGTGTTCGCCCTCACCAACCATCTGACTTCCTTGAGAACTGCCAGCATCATCTGCTTGTTAACAACTTCAGCATGCGGATATACGTTGCGTAGAGCTTCAAAAGCCTGCTCCCTCCTGACCGTTATCGGTACCTGACACATGATGAACACCTCATTGCAGTAATCATGGAGGTTCGAGAGGGGCAAACATCCTGACTGTTCACGATCGTACCTGTTGAAGAGATGGTCTATCTGCTTCGTAAGGGATTCATCAGTAGCAGGGTTGTACATTATAATTTCAGGTGTCGAATTATTTGTGTTGGAATGGTTCTAAGGAACGGCTCTATAATAATTTGTTGTGAATGCAGGCTGACCTGTATCGCTTCGACGAGGAAGAGGATCTTTCGTAGCTTGATAGTACTGCTTCGAGGGCTAGGCTGTAGGATAAGGAGATCAACGACAAAGAAACTCTCAGACTTTATGAACTGTACCTCGAGCACAAAGTTTGGAGATCACAGGGAACTCAGACAATTGAGCATCTTCCGCGTTGTACCCTACCTTCCCTTCATTAAATTCTCCCTGGATTGTTTCTTGGAAACTAGTCGGCAGCCTACAGCCGAAACCTGTTGATTGAGAAAAATATCAAAGCTGTCGCTGCCTGCGGCATCTACCTCGAGCAACCCATGAAAGACATCGTTAGATACTATGCCATAGACATTTTCGATCACGAAGGTTAGGTGGTGGGGCACCTTTTCGCTCCAACCACAAAATTCATTCGACAGGCTTTGGAGCAAGGTGAGGGAGTTCTGGTGCACTGCTTTGCGGGAATCTCAAGAAGCTCGACATTCGTAATCGCCTACCTCATGAGATACCACGGCATGACTTTCGTTTAGGCGGATCTTCACATCCGGAAGATTAGGGAAGTGAGCTGTCCAAATGAAGGATTTGTGAGGCAGCTGAAAGAGTACTAACGGGAACTGCAAGGCAGTGAGTTCAAAGGGTCAGTGACGTGACATCTCCACTGTGGAATCGTTTGAATGTGCAATCATCGGCGTATTCTGA
>ERZ724508.2138-NODE-2138-length-10721-cov-8.419089_pt1 | contig 10721 bp, 7 predicted proteins | sample MGYA00376041_ERZ724508 | MGnify/ENA primary metagenome ERZ724508 (study PRJEB28724, sample SAMN07190887) | wastewater metagenome | isolation source: effluent of sewage treatment plant in Hong Hong | place: USA: Christiansburg, Virginia | collected 2016-03-01 ... | reverse complement strand
GCCAAGAAAGTCCAAATGCCCAATTTACGCCCAACCACTAAAACTATTTCGTTGCGACTTCCTCAGCATTTGTTGGATAGCATCAAAATGGCGGCCAATGTGCGCGATGTACCCTACCAGTCGCTCATCAAGGTTTGGCTTCAAGAAAAATTGCAGCACGGCTAAACGTTTATAGCCCTTAATCTCGCACCAAAATGGACTACGATTCCCGTATGTCCACTTCGTTGCCTATCACCTCCCAAACCTGCATCGCCGCTGCGGGACATTTTGATGAATTACGCGGAAAAATTATTCCATCCGCATCCCATCCTACTCCTCATTCGATAGCTGCTAATTCAGCATTGACGGGTGTTTGGGCGCGGTTCTTTTCCCAATCGGATGCGCATGGCAGTGCCGATTTGGATACGCGCTTTGCCGATTTACAACGCCAAATTCGGGATAACGGCGTAACCTATAACGTCTATGCCGATCAAGAAGGCCCGCAGCGCCCGTGGTCGTTGGATTTGTTTCCGTTGCTGATTGACACGCCCGACTGGAAGCATATCGAAGCCGGCATCCAACAGCGTATGCGCTTGCTGGAAACCATCATGGCCGATGTGTACGGCGAACAGCAACTGGTGCGGCAAGGTTGGTTGCCACCGGCGTTGATTCACGCGCACCCGGGTTACTTGCGTGCCATGCACGGCGTGAAACCGCTGGGTGGCGTGCATTTGCATGTGGCGGCGTTCGATTTGGGACACGGCCCCGATGGAAATTGGTGGCTGATGGGGCAGCGTTGCCAAGCACCGAGCGGTCTGGGTTACCTGCTGGAAAATCGGTTAGCGGTTTCACGGCAGTTTCCGTATGCGTTCGATGCCCTCAAAGTCCAGCGGCTGGCGGGAACGTACCGCGCTTTAATGGACAGTTTGCGCCGCGCCACGCCCGCCGGAGCCAATGCCCACATCGCGCTGCTCACCCCCGGCCCGTACAACGAAACGTATTTTGAACACGCTTATTTGGCGCGTTACCTCGGCTTAACCTTGGTCGAGGGCAGCGATTTAACCGTGCGTGATGAACATCTCTTCCTCCGCACCCTGCGCGGTTTGCAGCCCGTGCATGGCCTGCTGAAACGCTTGGACGATGAGTATCTTGACCCGCTGGAATTGCGTCCCGATTCGACATTGGGCGTACCCGGTTTGATGCAAGCGATTCGGGCGGGCAATGTGTTGGTGGCGAATGCGCCCGGATCGGCGTTCCTCGAATCACCCGCGCTGCTGGGATTTTTGCCCGCACTGGCACGCCATGCGCTGGGCGAAGAACTCACACTGCCCGCCATCACGACATGGTGGTGTGGCGAGCGCAATGTGGTCGGCGAAATGGCCGCGCATTTCGGCAAATACACGGTGCAATCCACCTATCCGGTTCTGAACCCATCGCCCTTCCCCACCCGCTTGGAGGAACTGGGCGAAGACCACACCCTACAAGCCCGAATGCCGATGTCACAGATGCCGATTTGGCAAGCGGGCTTGCTGCAAGTGCAAAACCAAGGCGCGATGCACATGCAGATTCAAATGCCCGGGCAGATGCAGGCGCGTTCGGTGGTGCTGCGGGTCTTTGCCGTCTCGGACGGCGTGGACAAGCAGGGTAAACCGCGTTGGCGCGTATTGCCGGGTGGATTGGCACGGCTGGCGAGCGGGCAGGGTGATATTGCCTCCATGCAGCGCGGTGGCAGCAGTGCCGATGTATGGGCGCTTACCGATGGTGCGATTGACATCACCACGCTCTTGCCCCAGCGTCTGACTCCGGCGGATGTGGAGCAGCACAAGCGCATCGTCACCAGCCGCGCGGCGGAAAATCTGTTCTGGTTAGGACGCTATACCGAGCGCACGGAAAACAACGTCCGCCAAGTTCGCCTCACGCCACAAGCCGATTTAACCGAGGCACGGAATAACCTGCGGGCGTTGAAAAATGCGGCATCGGCGGTGCGGGATCGGCTCTCGCAAGAACATTGGAACATGATTGTTCATGCCGAACTGAAAATGCGTTCCAACAATCTGGAATTGTTAAGCCACTATCTGGCAGCGATCACAGGGGCGCAAACCGACCGCATGACGCGCGATGACGGTTGGCGTTTATTGAGCATCGGGCGGCACATCGAACGGTTGGCGTTCCTTGCCCAAGCCCTGCAAAAAGCCTTGAAAACGCACGAGTTAATGACGGAAAACGGTTTTGAAACCATGCTGGCGTTATTCGATAGCACCATCACCTTCCGCGCCCGTTACCAGCAAAGCCGCGATAGGGTGGCGTTGGTGGACTTGCTGGTGTTGGATCGGGACAATCCGCGTTCCTTGGCATGGGTGGCGCATACGCTGCGGGGACGCTTGTCGAAGCTGCATGGCAGTCCGGCGGGGGTGCTGTGTCCGCTGTCGCACACCGTGCCGAATCCAAACGATTGGGATTTAACCCGCCTCTGCGAACCAGCGCGGTTAAACGAGTTGCTCACCCAACTGCAACAAACCGCCTACAACGTGTCAGAAACCATCAGCACCACCTATTTCACCCACGCCCAAGTGGTGCATACGCCTTCGTGATTAAAGGGTTTTATCGCAAAGCGTGTCATCTAAACGACAAAAAAGCGTCACGCCTTGTTCACATAGAAATTGAAAAATCAGTGGATGTGTAACCGCTTTCCGCGATTTTTCAAGAGGAATTTACCGCTATGACGCATTCATTGCCTGCCAATCCTTCCCGCCGCTCTTTGCTCAAAATCCTATCGGGTGCGCCCCTGTTGCCGCTGTCTTCGGGGTTGATGGGAACCTCCCTGCTGGCGGCGTGCGGCGGTAGCAATTCCAGCTTGGTTTTTGATGGCGTGAATTTTTCTTCCATGCCCGCGCCCACGTTGAGCGCACCGACCAAAATGGCGACCACGCTCACCGAATCGACCATGACCGTGAAATTTACCAACGGCAGCACGAATAGCTATGCGTTGTCGTACCAACCCTTCTTCATCACGGGTCAATCGGTTGCTGATGGCAAAGGTGGCAGCGTGGTGGCGGGTGGTTACTTCGACATCAACAACAAGCCGATTATGGATACCTCGGTTGCAGGCACAGCACGCCAATTCTTTTCCGATTGCCCCGATGGTTCTTCGCTGCTGACCGTCAGCGGTGCAAACGTAGCGGGCGTAAAAGGCAATACCGTGTTTGCCGTGGTGCAGTTTGAATACGCTACCCGCAACCAAGCAATGGCTTCCATGTACGGTATGTTGCCTTCGCCCATCGCCGTGCTGACGCTCGACCAAGATAAAGCAACCGGTAAATTGAGCTTGGTGAAATACCACAATGTCGATACATCCGCTGTCAAAGGTTTGTGGATTACCTGCGGTGCGAGCCTTTCGCCGTGGGGTACGCATTTGTCGTCGGAAGAATACGAACCCGATGCCTTCAACCAAGGCGCTACCAGCATCCCCTTGAGCATCTTGCAAGGGTTCAGCCAAAACCTGTTTGGCAATACTACCCAAGCCAATCCTTACGATTACGGTCATCTGCCCGAAGTCACCGTGAAGGCCGATGGCACGGGCAGCATCAAAAAGCATTATTGCTTGGGTCGTATCTCGCACGAGCTGATTCAAATGATGCCCGACAACCGCACCGCCTTGATGGGCGACGATGCCACCAATGGCGGTTTGTTCATGTTTGTGGCGGATAAAGAAAAAGACCTTTCTTCCGGCACGCTCTACGCCGCCAAATACACCAGCGAATTGAATGCCACATCCACCGCCACGCTCTCATGGGTGAAGCTGGGCAGTGCCAGCAGTGCCGAGATTCAGGCACTGGTGAGTGGAGGCATCAAGCCCACCGACATCATGGAATCGCTGACCACCGACCCTAACGATGCCAGCTACACCAAGATCGTGGTGAACAAGGTTTCGCTGTGGGTGAAAGTCAAACCCGGGCAAGAAAAAGCCGCCGCGTTCTTGGAAACCCACCGTTACGCTGCGCTCAAAGGGGCAAGTACGGCGTTCTCAAAAATGGAAGGCACGACCGTCAATATCAAGGACAAAAAAGCGTATTCCGCCATGGCCGCTATCCGCGATTCGATGGTGACCGGAAAATCCGGCAACGTTCCCGCCCTGAATGTGAAGTTTGCATCGGCTATCAATGCGGGTGGTATCTTGGAACACGCGCTCACAGGCGGTCAAAAAGACACCAGCGGCAATGCGATTAACAGCGATTGGGTGGCTTCGGCTTCTAAATTCATCTTGCTGGGTCAAGATTTAAGCACTGCGGATAGCTTGGGTAACCTCGCCCACGCCGACAAAATCGCCAACCCCGATAACCTGAAGTTCTCGGAAAAAATGCGCACCCTGTTTATTGGCGAGGACAGCGGTCAGCACGTCAATAACTTCTTGTGGGCGTACAACGTGGATCAAGGCACGCTTTCCCGCATCATGTCCTGCCCCGCAGGAGCTGAGGCCACAGGCTTGCACGCGGTGGATGAAATCAACGGCTGGACGTACATCATGAGCAATTTCCAACACGCCGGAGACTGGGAATCGCCCCTGCACGACAAAGTGAAAGCCACGCTCGAACCGCTGATTAACGCGAATTACAACGCCCGTTTTGGCGCAGCCGTGGGTTATTTAACCGCCGCGCCCCAACAATTCAAGTTGGCGTAATTTCCAACGCCAGCAACTCCGCCACCGTTTGCCGACGGCGAATCAGGCGGGGTTTGCCGTTTTCGATCAGCACCTCGGGAATCAAGGGGCGCGTGTTGTAGTTGGAGGACATGGACGAGCCATACGCCCCCGTATCGTGCAGCACCAGTAAATCGCCCACTTGCGCTTGCGGCAGACTGCGGCGCAGCACCACACCGCCCTCTTCTTGCGTGAACACATCGCCCGATTCGCACAAGGGGCCAGCCACCACGGTATCGACTAATTCACCCGTAGCGGGGTTGGTGTGAATAATTTCCATTTCGTGGTGACTGCCGTACATGGCGGGGCGAACGAGTTCGGTAAAGCCCGCATCCACCAGCGTAAACGGTTGCGTGCCTTGGTTTTTCACGGCACGGACTTCCGTTACCAAAACGCCCGATTCGGCAACCAAATAACGACCGGGTTCAATTTCCAGCGTGACGGGGTGACCTAATAACGCAGCGATTTCGTTGCGTGCTGCGTCCCACAGTTGGAAATAATGGGCGGTGTCGATGGTGGCATCTTCCGCGCGGTAGGGAATGGACAAGCCGCCACCCGCTGAAATCGCTTTGACATCCAACCCTTGCGCCTGAACGCACTTCACCAAATCGACCATCGCGCCACACACTTCTTGCAGATGCGCGTAATCCACACCCGAACCGATGTGCATGTGCAGCCCTTGCAACGCCAGCCCGTTGGCACGCACACGCTCGCACGCCAGCACCAAATCGGTATGCCAAATGCCGTGTTTGCTGTGTTCGCCGCCGGTGTTGGTTTTGTTGCTGTGTCCGTGTCCGAATCCGGGGTTAATGCGCAACCATACGGGGTGATTGGGACTCACTGCACCGAGTTGATTCAGCATATCAATCGAACCGCAATTCGTCGCAATGCCCCATTCAACAACCCGTTTTAAGGTCGGGCGATCCAACACATCGGCAGTAAAAACGATTTCGTGGTTTTGAAATCCGGCCGCTATCGCCCGTTCGATTTCGCCCAAAGAAACCGAATCGACCATCACGCCCTCGGCTTTCATCAGCCGCAAAATGTGCGTATTGGAATTGGCTTTTTGCGCAAAACGAATCACATCAAACTGCTTTAATGCCGCAATTTGGCGTTGAATCGTAGCCGCGTCATAAACCCACAAGGGGGTTCCGTGTTCGGTGGCAAGGGCGGAGAGGGTAGAGGGGGTAAATGGATTCATAGGGTGAGGGTCTTTCTCGTTGTCCAAAACATTTTAGGGTGCAACCGCTGCCGCCGTGCTTGCACCCACCACGCCATCTTGCACCAACGCCGCGATTTCTTCCGTGCTGTAGCCCAGTTCTTGCAGAATTGCGGTATTTTCTGAACCCAGAACGGGCGGATTCATCCGCACACCCAGCCGTTCACCGCCCAGCATCAGGGGGAGTAATGGCACTTTGGTTTCGCGTCCATCGGGCAGGGTCATGGGCGCGAGTCCGCCGGTTTGCAGCAAGTGCGGGTCGTCAAACAGGTATTGCGGATCGGTAATCGGCGCGAAGGGCAAACCGTGCTGCTCAAACACCGCCGCCAGTTCTTGGGAGGTGTGATTTTTCATGCGCTCCCGCAGGGCGGGGATGAGCCATTCACGCGCCTTCACGCGGTCGTTATTGGTGGTCAGGCGCTCATCTTGCAGCCAATCGGCGTAACCAAACGCATTACAAAAAATTGCCCATTGCGTATCGCCCACGACGGCTAGGAAGATTTGCTCGTTATTTTTCACGCTAAACACATCGTAAATGCCCCAAGGTGAAATGCGCTGGGGCATGGGTGCGGCGGCTTTTCCGGTAATCGCAAACTGCATCATGTGCTGGGCAACCAAAAAGATATTGTTTTCAAACAACGCCGCTTGCACCTCTTGCCCCTTGCCCGTAATGCCGCGCTGCATGAGCGCCGCCATCGCCCCAATCGCGCCAAACATTCCGCCCATGATGTCGTTCACGCTCGAACCCGCACGCAGCGGGTCACCGGGTCGTCCGGTCATGTAGGCCAAGCCGCCCATCATTTGCACGACTTCATCCAAGGCGGTGCGGTGGTCATACGGGCCGGGTAGAAAACCTTTGTGGCTCACGTAAATCAGGCGCTCGTCGGTTTGCGATAGCGTGGCGTAATCCAAACCGAGTTTTTGCATGGTTTCGGTTTTGAAGTTTTCGCTAACAATATCGGCAGTGGCGATCAGCTTCAACACAATTTCACGCCCTTTATCGCTTTTTAAGTCCAATGAAAGACTTTTCTTATTGCGATTAAAAAGCGGATAAAACCCCGCCCCTGCGCCCATGAGCTTGCGCGTGTTGTCGCCGGCAAGGGGTTCGACTTTGATGACTTCCGCCCCCAAATCCGCCAACACCATGCCGCAGGTCGGGCCCATCACCATGTGCGTGAATTCGACCACGCGCACGCCGTGCAGGGGCAACGATTGGTTCATACTTTTTTTCCTTCAGCTTTGGCTTCTAATACCAAACGATTCAGCAAACCCACAAGCTGCTGGCTCAGGGCATGGGCACGATTCAATACCTCGGCTTGCCAAGTCGCTTGTTCGGGGTATTCGTGGGTCAAGGTGTTGCGCATAGCGCGGTGGATATGCCAATCATGGGCGTTCAGGTACGCATGGCGCTCCAATAAAAGCAGTACATCAATCAATGGGCGATTTTCCATTGGCTCTAGCAAAATTTGCACGCAAAAACTGCGCAATACGTGTTCGCCCAAAGCATCTTGGAGCTTGGTGTAGCGAAAAATAAATTGATCCAATAAGGTAATCAAATCATCATTCCCTTGCATCAACTGCGCGGCATGTAACGGAAACGGAATCCGTCCGATTGCGCTTTCCATCCGTTGCGCGTGCAACTTGCACTGGCGCAAGGCATCTACCAATGGCAAGCTCATAACCACACTCCTTCTTGTTGGGCGATGGCGTAAATTGGCAAAAATTCTCCACCATCGTTGATGACCATATCAATTTTGCGTTCGCCTAACTTCGACCATATATCGGCTAATGTGTGTAAACGTGCTTCTATCAACGCAGAAGGTGGTAAGGCATTGGTTTTAACTTCAATGTACAAATCAATATCGCCACCGCATTTTCCGGTATCCACGCGCGAACCAAATAGGCGTGGACGCACACCAAACCAGCGCAAACAGCTATCCCGAATCACTTGTTGCTCGGTAACGGTGAGGCGAATGGGGCGATTATTGGTTTCGTTACCCACAAAATTGTCATGAATAGTTTGCGGTTTATCCATATAGTCTTTCTTTAAGGTTGTAATACAGTATCGGTTTCTGCTCAAACTTTTCTTACCATGACCCAACGTATCACGATTCACGGCTTGCAAGTTGCCTCTAACTTGTTTGATTTCATCGAAACCAAAGTGCTTCCCGGTACGGGCATTAGCTCGACCGCATTTTGGAGCGGATTCGACGCGATTGTGGCCGACCTCGCGCCCAAAAATGCCGCGTTGTTAGCCGAACGCGACCGCCTGCAAACGGCATTGGACGCATGGCACAAAGCCCACCCCGGCCCCGTTGCCGATATGCCCGCCTACCGCGCGTTTTTGGAACAAATCGGCTACCTCGTTCCCGTGCCCGCCGATGTCAAAATCACCACGCAGCACGTTGATGCTGAATTGGCTTTGCAGGCTGGCCCGCAGTTGGTCGTTCCGATTACGAACGCCCGTTACGCCCTGAATGCCGCTAACGCCCGCTGGGGTAGTTTGTACGATGCGCTCTATGGTACGGATGTATTGTCGGAAGAAGACGGCTGCGAAAAAGGAAAAAGTTTTAATCCCCAACGCGCCGCCAAAGTGATTGCCTATGCCCGCGATGTGCTGGATCGTTCCGCGCCCTTGGCAGAAGGTTCGCACCACCAAGCCACCGCCTACGCCATCATCGACAACAACCTCGCCGTCACCCTGCAAAACGGCAAAACCGTGGGTTTGAACAACCCCGCCCAGTTTGTTGGCTTCCAAGGCGAGATGGATGCACCGTCTTCCGTTTTGCTGTCGCACCACGGTTTGCACATCGACATTCGCATTGACAACACCCATTACATCGGCAAAATGGATACGGCAGGTATCGCCGATGTGGTGCTGGAATCCGCACTGTCCACGATTTTGGATTTGGAAGATTCCGTGGCGGTAGTGGATGCCGACGATAAAGTATTGGCCTACAGCAACTGGTTGGGCATCTTGCAAGGCACGCTGACCGAAACCGTGAGCAAAGGCGGCAAAACTTTCCAACGCGGCATGAACCCTGACCGCCAATACGTTGGCCCACGCGGTGAAGATATTGCGTTGCACGGTCGTTCGCTGCTGTTCGTGCGCAATGTCGGCCATTTGATGACCAATCCCGCCATTTTGTGGGGTGCGGATGAAAAGGAAATCCCCGAAGGCATTATGGATGCCGTCATCACCACCACCATCGCGCTGCACGATTTGCAAGGCAAAAACACCAACGGCATCCGCAATACGCGCCGTGGCAGCGTCTATATCGTGAAGCCCAAAATGCACGGCCCTGCGGAAGTGGGTTTTGCCGCCGAGATTTTCACGCGCGTGGAACACATGCTCGGCTTGCCTGATAGCACCGTGAAACTCGGCATCATGGACGAAGAGCGCCGCACCAGCACCAACCTGAAAGCCTGTATCGCCGCTGCGCAAAGCCGTGTGGCGTTTATCAACACCGGATTCTTGGATCGCACGGGCGATGAAATGCACACCGCCATGCACGCCGGCGCGATGCTGCGCAAAGGCGATATGAAAACCAGCGCGTGGATTGCGGCTTATGAAAAAAGCAATGTGCAAGTCGGTTTGGAATGCGGCTTGCGCGGCAAAGCGCAAATCGGCAAAGGAATGTGGGCGATGCCCGATTTGATGAAAGCGATGCTGGAGCAAAAAATCGGTCACCCCAAAGCCGGAGCAAACACCGCATGGGTTCCAAGCCCAACCGCTGCGACGCTGCACGCGCTGCATTACCACCAAGTCGATGTATTTGCGGTGCAAAAAGAGCTGGAAAAGGTTGATTCCAACGCCGAGCGCGACACCATTTTGAACAACCTGCTGACCATCCCCGTAACCGCCACCCCCAACTGGACGGAAGCCGAGAAGCAGCAAGAATTGGACAACAACGCCCAAGGTATTTTGGGCTACGTGGTGCGCTGGGTGGATCAGGGCGTGGGCTGCTCCAAAGTGCCGGACATTCACAATGTCGGCCTGATGGAAGACCGTGCCACGCTGCGTATTTCCAGCCAGCACATGGCAAACTGGCTGCATCATGGCGTGGTGACCGAAGCGCAAGTCAAAGAAACCCTGCAACGCATGGCAGCGGTGGTGGATCAGCAAAACGCGGCGGATTCGCTGTATTTGCCAATGGCAAGCAACCCCAATGGAGCCGCCTTCCAAGCCGCCAGCGATTTGATCTTCAAAGGCATGGAGCAACCCAGCGGCTACACCGAACCTTTGCTGCACGCTTGGCGGTTGAAAGTGAAAGCGGCGTAATCGGGGATTGGTAGTTGATTGATTATTGATAACAAGCAGTTGCTATTTATTTAGTAGCTGCTTTTTTAATTAGGACGGGCGCTACAGGTTGATTGGGCTTGTAATGTCCGTGTTATTTTTATTAGAGATGCAGAATTTTCACGCCATCCCATTGAGTATGAAAATACTCAGCAACCAAACGACGATGGCAATGATCGGGCGTAGGTTCGCTACAGAGTAAGCAACTACCATCAATTAACTCTTTTTTTACGGTTTTTTCAATACGACGGGTCTTCATTAGCTGTAAAAATTGTTTTTCGTATTCAAACCAATCGCCATCATTTTTTTTGTAAGCATCAAGAATATCTTTTGTTGGTGCCAGTAAAGGAATATGGATATATTCAATATTACATATTTCACGCAGAAAAAACTGAAGATCATTTTTTGGTAGTGGTAAATCTAATTATGCTTTAGATAAATTGTACTTCCGAACAAACAAGTGCGTAACCAAGTAGTGGAAAAATTCAGATTTAGAGAAAGACAAGGTTTTTCTGGTATACCGTCCT
>ERZ724508.2137-NODE-2137-length-10724-cov-6.345956_pt1 | contig 10724 bp, 12 predicted proteins | sample MGYA00376041_ERZ724508 | MGnify/ENA primary metagenome ERZ724508 (study PRJEB28724, sample SAMN07190887) | wastewater metagenome | isolation source: effluent of sewage treatment plant in Hong Hong | place: USA: Christiansburg, Virginia | collected 2016-03-01 ... | reverse complement strand
GTTCGATAGTCACCAAAAGATCGCGGAGCAAACCATTAGACAGAACCGTAGTAAGGTATTAGCTATGGCAAAAGCATAACAATCAACATCTTGTGTCTTTCCGAAGATTAAGGACATTCTAAACGAGTTCCTCACGGAGCTCCCATAAGTAGCCAAGGTAACTCTGAACCCATAGTATTCAACGCCGCAGAAAAAACCAAAGGAGCCATCATAGGAGGAACGGCCAGTTCGCAGTGCATCCGAGCTGAAACCCGAGCTATCAGCCCAGGAATAGTAGATCATCAAACCGTCATAACCCGCGAATGACCTATTGTCGCTGGAACTATACATCTCACGGCTGATCCTGCATCGCTACCTGAAGGACAGTAGACCTCGCAATAACGTAGCCGCTGAAGTTAAGAGCAAATTGTGGTTCGCAGGCGGTAATGTCGACCACAGCGAACGATAGAGCTGTTCACGGCAGGTCAAGAAGTATTTGACGCAGCACTTAAACCAGGTGTGAGTCAGCCAAGTAGTCTTACATAACCTTTGCAGTTTTTATGTAGTCACAACTCCTCCTGTTGCTCCTGGCAGCCGTAACGCCAGCGTTTTAGCAGTGCCTCTTATTCGCATTCAAAGGTCTTCTTGCCAAGAATCTTATTTACGTAGTTATGCTGGCGGCAGACCCACAGTGAGAGGTTTTTGCGGCTGTCCAGCTGCGGAGGGTCTACATAACGAGTCGAGTACCTCGCTGGTAATCTTTTACAAAGTGGGGTTTGCAATGTCCGCACGGATAGAATTATCTGAAGCCTTCGAGGAAGCCTTTCATATACTGCTGCTGCTGTGCACTCGGTTGTTATGGATAGTAGGCAGCGTAGGTATGCAGCAACGACCAACTGTAGTAGCCCAGCGACTCCTTGTTCAGAGGGCACTCTTCTTGCTGTTGGTCGCCAGTTGGCATTCCCTATACGTTTACAAACGAGCTCATCTTCCGATACTTTTGGTAGGGGTCTTTTCGACAAATGATTTCAGGACAGTCCTCCCCATCGACGTCTGCACCTTTTCTCCGAAAGATATTCTCGAACTTCTTATCGCCTGCTTCCATCACAATTATAGTTTAGTTGCGGGATATAGCTCGTGGAGGTACAAATCACAGATCCCCATTGGTGGACTTGGCGTGACTGCGAAGGTAGCGTTCTAGGATTTCGACTTGGGTGCTCTTCACAAACACTGCGACTGCCACTTCGCGAACTAGGTTATTCCTTGACGCTTACCTTTCTCGCTCATCAGCACGAACTGCACGGCGTCCTCATGAATGAATTCCTGATCTCCGAAGGAAGTTCTTGTCTTCGAAACGTCAACCTTGTACGAACCGTCTGGTTGCTTGTGTATGATGTGTTCTTGCACCTCCCTCTTCTTATCGAACTCACCAAGCTCCTCGCCCTGCATGGGTATTCAGGTTACATCTGGCATGATAGAGAACTAGTCGGCAGTGATGGTGCAATCTCCTGAAACGTTGTATCGGTAGCCGTTGTGTATGTTGTTGAACACTATTGAGCAGGTGTCCTGGAGGGTTGACACGAACAGGCTCACCAAGAGCATGGCCACAACTTGACGTCTCATGATATTATTATAAGAGGATAAGGGAAGTGGTCATAAACGCAGCGGCGTGAAGTTGTGCCGGTCGTAGTAACCGATACGGTGGAGTAGTTCGTGTAGGTGACTGCAGAAGTGACCTTGCTTATTGCAACTTCGATGAACAGTCAGCAACCGGGACATAGTGCCACTGAATTCTGGGTACGTGAGCTCAGTGGAGCGTCTGCCGGTCGAGAGGTTATTAATGCTGGTCGAGTACGGCTCCATGAGAAAGTTGACGATTCCTGAATACATCTGCGCATTGCTTAGCTTCAGCCCAACGATGTACTCGTAGATTTCGTGGATTGCTTCGGAGGGTTATTAGTTTTCATCGGCAGATTCTGAAGATTTGAGGTTGCTTTCGAAATGCTGCGCTTCGGGTAGGCTGAAGAACAGTCGGCAGAGATCCTCCTTGCCAAACATGGACACCTTCCGAAACATAATTCGTTTGTTAATCTTCTGCTTCTTGAGGTTGTTCTTGGCGAAGGCCGACACTCTCTGAACTTTGCTGTCGGTTGCATCTATGCCTTCCATGAAGGATAAGAGCTTGCTGTTTTTGTGGGATGTTCGGCTATTCATTAATGTCAGAGGCACTACTTCCTCGACTTCTCTCACAGAAGCATCCTGAGTAGAAAGATTGTTTGGTTCAACGTCTATCTTCGGTTTGCTCTACCTGATGAATTGTTTCGGCTTTTCCACGATACTACTTTCCTTTGTTATCTTCTCTGGCTGCTGCTTTATTACCTTGATCAAACGGCTTCTCGGAATCGGAATAGGCTCTTACTGGTTTGGTGGTGATGGGGCCGGTATATCTGGCTTTTCAGCTATCGGTGATGCAATGGGCTCGACTGTAGTGGGTGGCATTTTGGCAACTTCTTGAACTTCTTGGCTAGGAGCTATGACTCGAGTCTTCGATTTCTTTCGTTAGATTATTGGATAAGCCTCAAACTCTGCCGAGCTCTTGATCTTTCTAATCCTCGGCAGTGCCTCCTCTGGCTTTTAGTTTTTCACCTTCTTCGAAATCTCTTGGTCGAATTTGACGATTGAGCTCAACTTCGGAAGTTCCTTGTTGAATGTCTTGGATCTGAGCTTCTCTTTGACTATCGAAGTCTTTTTGGACTCTTTGTTTGGATTCGACTTCCTCGGAATCGATGAATTTTTTTGAGTTTACTAAATTTCATCTTTTTCCTGGATCTCACTGAGCTGCGATTCTTCAATCGTCTATGACATTTGCCTTTTCAGGTTATTGCAGTCTTACTGCAGGATATTGATCAGTTAGCTCTTCAGTTCAGAAGTCTCCTCCATTTCTCTCAGCTTCGCCTCTAAGACTCGGGAAGGCTGGAAAAGAGAGGTCTGCACTGCAGTGTGTTTCAATTACTTCAAACCCTGCTCGACCCTTTTCTGGTGAATGTGGTAGTCCGACATTAGCGATACGATGCGTGGCACGAGCTTCGCCAGCTTAATCGAACAATATGCCTGACCCATATCAGCAAATATTTTCTCAATGGTCCCGTTCGATTATTTGCCAGATCCAGATATACTGTTCCTCACTTTCTCTTCGAATCTCATTAGTTATGCGTGCTCAGGTTGATCATTGATTATGCTTTGAAGGTAATCTGGCAGGCAAGCCGACTCGACCTTGAGAACCTTCGGCTTCTTCAATAAAGTCTTCTCAATGTCGTCGTCGAGCTTCGCATCGTTCGGATTGTCCTGCTACAAAACTGACAGCTACGATTCTTGAGTTGCTTTTTTTGTTTCCAATCGCTCCCTAATCTTCTATATCCGCATTAACTATTTGTAGTCCCGACAGCTCGTGCACAGTTGTGTTTCTTTAACAGGGGCCTCGACCTATCTGCCCTTTGTCTACTCCCCGATCGATTTACGCATCAGCATCCCGATGACGGTCGTGTAGAACCTCCTCACTTCAATCACTCGATTCGATAGGGCTTTCAGTCCGAGATCCTTTAGATTTCCACAAACCTGCGCGACAACGTTCTCACACAGCAAGTCAGCTGCCTAATAGTCTTTTTTAAAGTTCCCGAGACTATTGTCTTTTAGAACACCATACATGCTGACGAACTTTTCTCGTTCGGTATGCACGAGAGTGTGACCCTTCATGCGTTCGCTTTCCCCTTTAATCCTAGGTGGCTGGGATGTGTTACATGCTATGCACAAGGAGGAGCGTCCACTACTCATGAGTCACCGATATCTTTCTGGTTTGCTCAGTGTCTTCCATGACAGCTGCTATTGTAAATTAAGATTTCTTTGTTGCCAGTGTTGTGCTGGTCACTTTCTCCGAGAACGCCTTTAAGTATTTCAGCCATTTTATTTCGAGTATGTACGCCAACAGGCAGACAAGTAACCACATCCGATTTCATTGTCAGAAGAAACGTAGCGCGACCAGGATCTCTACGACACGAACCTGTACCTTCAGTCAAACCTGAACGCACAGCCTGGTAGGTTTTGGATCAATGTAGTATCGTTCGCACACAACTTTAAGGTACGGCTGCTGAATGCGGACCCATAGCAATAACGGCAGAAGGAACTTGTGAAAGATCTGTACCGCAAGGAGTTGGAGAAGCAGATGATCGCAGATAAGCAACGCAAAGAACAATAAATCCAAAAGAGGAAAGCAGAGGACGAGAAATACGAACGAGAGTTTTACCAGCAGAAGGATATCGAAGCAGCTCGGAAAAATAACAAGTCAGGTGGCTAGCCCTACCTCATCATGAGAAGTGCACATCAAAGAACGAGGAGAAAAGGCGTTGTAAAGGCAATTATCCCATAAGTCAAGCTCAACCCTGAAGCTAGTCCCAGCAACAAGCCAGTGTCGAAGGCAAGTGGTCGTGAAGTTTCATTTAAGCAAAGGTAGTCTGGTTCTACTCGGACATTTCCACAGATCGTGGTGAACCGGCACGTCAGGGACACGCAGGAGCGGGTGCTCAATTAGTATACATACGAGGATGAACGACTGAGCAGTATCCAGCATCTCCAGTAAGCCATAATGAAGAAAATGGACAGCATAAAATCAGAAATCACAAAGGCATCTATCAGCTTAGACACTCAAAAGGAGATTGAACGAATCCGCAGCATGCTGAAGAGCAAATCGATCTACACGGAGTAGCCGCAAGAGGAAGACGCCGATGTGATGTACTACCTATCCACCCCCGGCAATAAACGAAGGAAAGGCTCGGTTATGGATAACCGCAGTCTGCAGTACTATGCACGGAGTGCGAACCAGAGCGTGAATCAACGTGCCAACGATGAGTAAACCGATTTGGATGAACTCTACGACCGAGTCGAAATACTACCCTTAAATCCAAGCTCAAAACGGAAACGTTGATCGCCTTCGCAACTCTCATAAATCTTTGGCCTTCAATTATCATTCGTGGAAGTCAGCAGCGAACAGTCCCTTTGAGCTGCTCTTCAGGCTGCTCTTCATGAATTTGTCCTTGGAGTATTCCTCACTTTCCACCAGCGGGTTGCTCAGTTCGGAGGGTTCGAGGACACCCGAGCAGTAATCCCGACCCAGCTCAGCTGCCATCTTGGCTTCAAAGGAGAAGTTGACACTCGAGATGCTTGCGACTGATTCGATGTTGCTGATTTCGGGCTGTGGTGATCTTCGCCCAACTTAAGCCCCTTCTGAACGGAATTCAACATGAATGCTGCCGACAATTGCATCGCGGACCTGGTTGAGATCACTAAGCCCGATCTTCTTGCAGGCAACCGAAGGAATTGAGATTCTGTTCGTCGTTTGCCTGAACTTTTTAGTATCCTTTTTGTAGGCTTACATAACTGGTCTAAAAGCCTTTTAATCTGCCTCTTTGATGAGATCAAGGGAAGTGAGGATATCCTCCTTCATATTATTCGAATGGCTGATAGCTTCGGTGAGGATGCTCAGGCTATCCTGTACCTCCTTCTCAGATCTTTGCTTCTAGTCTCGAAGTGCCTTCTCCACAGCCTGTCTATGAGAATGCACCAACTCAACGATCTTCCCGTAGTAGGAATCCACCATCGTGAACTGACCTTCGTAGAAGGTATCACTTTTCTTGACAACTGCTTCGATGTCCTCCTTCTTTTGCTCTAGAGCCTGCATAACACTGCTTAAATCTTCCAAGAAGACGTTAATCTATTGCTTGCGTGGGTTGTTATCTTCTTCGACTTCAGTGGTATAGTCCGTTTGGCAGGGTTCGGGTTCCTGCTCTCCGAGTTTGCTCACTTTAAAGCCTTGGCTGGCCAACAGAATGGCACACTTCTAGCAATAAGGCAGTTCTTCGTCCTCAATTTGAATCACAAACTTTGCTGGTTTGTTGCTGTGATTGTTGCAGACAGCTTCCATTGCCGTGCGACCCAGCACCATGCTGTTCTGGCTCAGGATTTTCGATGATGAACTGCTGTGATCGGTGTTGGTTGATCTTTGTTCCTTGGAGACTGTCTCGTTTGTGATATTACTTGGCTGCCGTTGGTGCCTCAGCGGCGAAATTGAAATTCGCTTGGACGAATCAGTGTTGATATTGACCTTTGAACCCACACCAAGCTTACGGACAGGAGTGTTGCCAACATTGGGTCTGTCTGAATTACCCTTATGGTACTCTATCGCTCCTTGTAGGGACTCTTATTGAATACTGTCGCAGGCAGATTCACCTGCTGCCGCCGAAACGAGCTATCGAGGCCTTGTTCAGCCTTGCCGTATTAAACTGGCTGGTAGCTTGACGCTGTCCTTGATCCGTATGGTTTGAACATGCTTCGGTTTGATTGAATTTAATTTAAATGCCGTGTTGCCTAACGAATATCGATAAAAGCTTCTTAGCCCGCAGTCATAAGTTTCACTCTGCTTGCCTGCAGAATAATAATTTCAATTTAAATGTCCACCGAGAACTCGGCAGTGGTTATCGACAACGGTTCGGGAATGTGCAAAGCGGGTGTGGCAGGAGACGATGCTCCGCGAGCTGCTTTCCAGACCATCGTCGGAAGGCCTAAGATGCCGAACATCATGGTGGGTATGGACCAAAAGGATGCGTACGTCGGTGCCGAAGCTTACAACAAGAAAGGAGTTCTGAACCTGCGCGACCCCATTGAGCACGGCATTGTGGTTGATTGGGATGACATGACCAAAGTATGGCATCACTGCTTTTACAACGAGCTGAAAGTTACACCGGAAGAACATCCATGCTTGCTCACCGAAGGTAACAAACTTTAGAGATTCAGCTCCTCGAAACCCCAAAGCCAACCGCGAGAAGATGACAGAAATCATTCTTGAGGGCTTTAACTGTCCGGCCTTCTACTTGGCCATCCAGGCGGTGTTGGCACTATACGCTTCTGCACGGACGACCGGTATTGTGTTGGATTCAGGTGATGGTGTCACCCACACAGTACCAATTTATGAGGGCTACGCACTTCCTCATGCTATCGAGAGGAACGATCTCTCTGGACGTGATCTGACAAACTACATGAAGAAGCTTCTGAATGAGATTGGAATGAACTTCTCTTCGACTGGAGAGAACGAGGTTGTGAGAGACATCAAGGAGAAGCTCTGTTACGTGGCACTCGACTACGATGCTGAATTCAGATGTACAATATCGATTTACTTAGCGTACGCCGAGACTTCCCAGAAGGACAAACCATACCAAATGCCTGACGGGCAGGTCATATCAATTGGTAACCAGCGCTTCAGATGCCCTGAAGCTCTGTTTAAGCCTGCCAACCTTGGAAAGGATAAGGTGACTGAAGAAATGCCTGGACTCCATGAAATCACCTACCAGTCGATTATGAAGTGCGATGTCGATGTACGTAAGGATCTCTATAACAACATCGTCATGAGTGGCGGCAGCACCATGTTCCCAGGCATTCCCGAAAGGCTGTCAAAGGAAATCACGGCACTTGCTCCGAGCACAATGAAGACCCGAGTAGTCGCACCCCCCGAACGCAAGTTCTTAGTATGGATTGGTGGCTCCATCCTCACGTCGCTTTCCACTTTCCAATCTATGTGGATTACCAAGGCGGAGTATCAAGAGGTCGGTCCAGCAATGGTACACCGAAAATGTTTCTGAGACACTTGATGATAGATGCCAAACGTCTGTTCGAATATGCCTCGAAGCGCATTTAAACACAAATATTGAATTCACGCATCCCTCCATTTGCAAATTTTCTTTCTGAAAGCCTTGAACAACTCGCGAGGCACCACAACCAACCTCTTTAGCACCTCGAACTCGTCCTCGTCAATGTCCATTTTAAGCTCCTCGTACTTTGTGTATAAGCCGATTTCCTCTTCCTCGGGGCAAGCCACCTGCATGTCTTTCACAAGCATTATAGTGTGGACTGGCGATGGGAAGGATAATTCAAAGGTCATCTTGCCTTTAATTGTCTGAGTCTCCTCTTCTGTACTTTGTCAAGGGTTTAAAAACTCATTATCGTCTCAGCCTTGGCAGCTTCGACTAACTGCTGTAGGGCCTATTTGTTTCCTTGCGCGGCGAGGGTGTTATACATTATCATCATCCGCAGGTACTGCACCATGGTTTCTGACATATGAGTCATATTAGACATCAACCTAAATAAGCTCTTCTTTACCCGATCGGTGCCTTTCCATATTTAACTGCATCAAGCATTAACTTCTCCGAGAGCATGCCCACACCACTTATGAACCCCTTTGAAATGTACATCTCACATTGCCGTGGTCCATTCTCAGTGAATCGACCTCCAAACATGATGTAGTTCTTTCCTTCCAGTCTCTTTACTATCTGTGCGCTCGTCAAGTAACAGTCAGCATGCTCAAGCTTAAAGCGACTTTGGGATTCTATGAGATTAGCAATCTAAACTGCCATGCCCATGCTACGCATCTCCCCAAACGATTTGAGTCTATCCACTACGTAGCTGGTGTTGAGCTAGAACTCTCGCCGAATGGGTACAAACTAGAACCGCAAAAAATCGTCGAAGATTTTGGCTTAACTGATACGGTTCCACTCGAAGAGAGGTACCATCGCGTCAACAGAAGTTTCGTCACTACTGAATAGCTCCTCGTTGAAGTAGTAGTTCTAAATCAAGCGAGGCGACTACGTCAGTGATCTTGTAGCTTGTAGACGGGTTCAGAAACTTGAAAATGTGAGGTCGAGCAACCAGCAGCCGATTGCGTCTCTGTTTGATGAGGTCCTCCTTCCGTTTTTGTCGGGTATTTGCCTTCGTTGCCATCAAACAAAAACACGATAAGGAATTATAAATGTGCCAAAGTTTGCCTGCAAAGCTGGAAATATCAACAGGAGTGTTTTTGGAAATAGGATGTGGAAGTCAATGACCCATTCAACTTCATCTGAGAGAATCTTTGGTCTGTGGTCTCATTACTTCTGTAGTAGCCTATTGTCAGGTTGATTTTAATGGCAATAGGCTCATTAGCCTGATATGTTGTCGTGAATTGGGGGTGCCGTTCAACTCAACGTGGAGTGATTTGAATAATTGGTTATATACCTTCCAAATGAAAAAGATACTCGTGGCGGTGGCCCTTGCTTGTCTAATAGCCCTCGGCAGCAGCCAAGTAGTGGAGCTTAACGACAGCAACTTCCAGTCAACAGTAAGTGCAGACCCGCTGCAGCTTTGGATGGTTTTCTTCCATGCCGACTGGGTATTCATGCGGTTTAGCCTAGTGCCAGCTCTGCAAGGAGCTCCGACCTGAGTTCGAGAAGGCAAGTGAACTCATGCATAGCCTGGACATCAAGTTCGCTACATTCAACGAGAAGGGCAGTCCGAATACTGTTGCAGAATATGTAGCAGATCCCAAGACGTTCCTTCTGGAATATCCAGCCATAATTGTGATGGCAGGCAGTAACAACAATCTCTTACCATAGATGAAGCACTTGCAAGGGTTCCTGGTCAACTACGAAATTCCTATAGCTTCCAGCATTGGTTCCTCAACTACTTTAAGGTCGTTGACGAAAAGACCAACTGACAATCATCCACGACAATTGATCACATTAGTTGTATTGAACAGTAACTGGACAATCGCCAACTGGCGTTCCTTCGAGCTATAAATTAAAAGAGTGGTGATTCAGTGGTAAGAATAGGGTAAGATATGAAGAAGGTTGTTGTAGAAACTGTATTCGTTATCAACAAAGGCTGTGGAACTGTGGAAAAGTTGGAAAGTGATGCACGAAGATAACTCAAATCTTTATTGCTTGTTACGGGTTACATGGCTGCCAATCGACTGTTAAAGCGCTTCATGATCTTTCCAGAATGCAACATCAGTCATTTTCTTGCCCAGCTGAATAAAAAAGTTGTGGCTTCAGTGTTATAAGCAGAAGCGCTTATTTGGCAAACAATATTAACGATTTCAATGAAAAGTGCACTCCTTGTGCTCTTGATCGCCGTGGCATTGGCATGTGATGGCTGTGGAAAGGATGGCCACGGTTCCGACAAAGCGGTTGTTACCCGCGCTGAAAAAGGCCACGATGGTGCTCATCATGATAAGCCCGACTACCTCACTGTCATCCCACCCCTCCACGCTGCTTACAATGTTCAGGAGCTAGGAGGCGCTATCGACCAATTGTCAACGACCCGGGAAACTCTTTCTTTAGTTACGACGCACCAGCCTGTGGACACTAATAGGCATAGTTCAAGTAGCAGCTCATCAGGAGAGCGGAGATGGACTGCTGAGTGGAATGGATCAGATGATGCTGCGGCTGTCACATCACACAAGTAAGTTAAGAGATCATTCGAAGCTTACAAGGCTAAGGCTCCAGCTGATAAAAACTACCAGTGGAAGAGTGATGATCATGAAAAGATAAAAAATGTGGCATATGTTTCAGAGAAAGGAATCGAGGACTCAAAAGCATACAGTAATAAGGTGATCAACTCCCAGTTCGAGCAAATTCGTCAACAGCAATAAAGCTTGACACGTCAGGTGAAGAACGTGCACTCTGAATCTCAATAAGACCTCGAAAAACCCCTTCCCGAAGTTTCTCGCCCAATTTCATTAGCCGAGACCATCACTTCTGCGTCAACCCTTACTCTCAAGGCCGCCGTCAGGCCAATCTACACTGAGACTGTCGAGCCAATAAAGATCCTCAAGGCCGTCGAGCCACCAAAAATCCTCAAGGCCGTCAAGCGACCAATCTACACTGAGA
>ERZ724508.2134-NODE-2134-length-10731-cov-3.269296_pt1 | contig 10731 bp, 2 predicted proteins | sample MGYA00376041_ERZ724508 | MGnify/ENA primary metagenome ERZ724508 (study PRJEB28724, sample SAMN07190887) | wastewater metagenome | isolation source: effluent of sewage treatment plant in Hong Hong | place: USA: Christiansburg, Virginia | collected 2016-03-01 ... | reverse complement strand
TTTGCTTGATTTTAACTGAACTCTGGCTTTTTTTATTCAATCTCTTAACTTTTCATAAAGAGAGTGTTCCAATAATTTATCTTTTCGCATTCAGAGCTCAAGTTAAATTTACTTTTCTGTGAAATCACTTTTGCATATTTGGTATTTTTTTTTATCTTGCTCACTTGTTGTTTTTTCTCTGCAAAAAAAGGCACATCAAATATCATTACTGGAACTATGTAGGTCTTTTTGATCACTTCTCCTTTATTGGTTATTGTTGTCATATACTATTTTGTATGCAACTTAAAAAAATATCCTAAATCTAACTTTGATTTATAGCTTCTCGAAAGCACAATCTCTAAAATATTTTTCCTCCTTTCTCTTTCTCTCTCCTTTTTCTAATTTTTCGACTTGGGGATTTATTTATCAGGAGTCTATTAATCAGTCTTTATTAGTTTTATTTTCGACATAAAGTTGTCAAATTCCTAAGTCAAAACCCTTTAATAATTGTCTATAGCATTATTCGAATTTTTAGTAAAGGATAAACTGCTGATTTTTTGAAACAAATCCTTCCTTCTGATTGAAGAACTGATTTTAGATTTCCATTAGAATATATTGATATAGTGTTAGCTTCGATATTTCTTGTGATCATATATGCGATATGCCATGTAACTGAACCCCGAGATAGCAAAAGTAAGTAAAATATGGCGAAGGCGAATGAGAGAAATTTTTTCACCTAACTTCGATAGTCTGGGAGTCTTACTAAAGGCATTTCTTGTGATCTTTTCATATTTTTATATCTCATCTTTGTTGAAATTCCTCATTTCAGAAAGACAAATATTCTTGGATTTAATTATGATTGAAAATAAAAGGAATTAGTAAATTGGAAGATTTGTCAACAGAAATTTAATAATTGCTAATTATATGTTTTGTATTCTACTCTATTATAAATATTATAAAATGAGGCTAGCTTATATCTAAAATTTGGTCAATAAAAACCAAAAACTTGATAAAATAAATGTTTTTGCATGACGGAAGCACTGAGCGACATCCCTTTAGTTCATTAAACTTGTGACTATTTTTGTTCTTTAGATAGTTTTCAATAATCCTTTTATAATAAAAATTCATTCAGTTTAATATCTTAAGCTCTGCCAACTAACTCAATGGGGAATATTTGTTGTTAATAATAAACTAAACCATTCTCGTAGCGAAATAATCAACCTCCTCCTGCTCGAAAAGTACCAAATAATCCAACCCAATCCTCAGAGAATACCAACAACGAAAACAATCATTTTAAATAAAGAATTGCTGGCCAATTAAAAAATAAATAGCCCAGTTCTCCTGATATGTTTTCCAGCTAGAACTCCACCCTCTCCAAACATGGCCCAGAAAATTACCAATCCATCAAATATTTAGGCAAAGGGACATTTGGGGACGTTGTGCTTGCAGAGGACAAGGAGAATGGACGTCAGTACGCAATGAAGATTATCTAAAAGAAAAAGATTAAATAAATTAATTTGCTACAGAGTGAGAAAATAAAAAAAATAAATCAATGTGAGCTGTTCGTTCGAATCAGGGAAACCTTTCAAAACTAAAGCAAAATCTATATTGTGATGGAGTACTTACCCAGAGGGGATGTTTATTTTTATCTTAAGAAAAAGGCATGCGATTTTAAGTAAGACATCATCAAAATACTTGTTTCATAGATTATATCAGGAATATAATTTCTTCATAGTCATGACATAATATATCGTTAATTAAAACCCTAAAATATACTCGTAACAAATGACGGACACATCAAACTTGGAGACTATGGCCTGTCTAAAATTATTGTAGAATAGAAAAACCCATCATCTACCTTCGTAGGAACTCTCTAATACACAGCACCCTAAGCAATCAGTGGTAGCTATGGAAAAAAAGCTGATAGCTGGGCAATTGGAGTTCTCATGTTCTAGCTGAAATTTGAAAAGAATTTATTCGAAGCTGAAAACGAAACAAATGATAAGGTGGAGTCTAAAATATAATCAATAAATATATAAGAGATCCTAAATAATTTAGTTGATAAAGTTGGTTATAATTTTAGAGATGTAATGATAAAACTTTTGCAGAGAGACCCCGAGAAAAGAATATCAATTGATGACTTGAAAAAGCACCCATTCTTCGAAGGAATAATTTGGTAGGACATCCCTTTAAGGAAAAACCCTCCGCCACTCAGATAAATACTGGAGAGTGATCATATAAAATTCAAGGATCCAAAAAACGAGACCGAACTTCCACACCGAAAGAGGATAGAAAACAAGATTCGAGAATTTAAAACAAAATTATATTAATTTAGGGATGAATGATCTTTTTATCATAATATCAATATTGTATTTAAAAACGACCAGTCAATTAAAAAAAAGTTATAAATTGCAAATCAGCTAATAATTGAAAGTTTTAATAATCTCATTAATAATTAAATAAGTTCAAAAAAGTTTAGCCAATGTCAATTCCTGGATTCACTCCACTTGAGGATATTAAACTCGAAACAATAGATTTCAAATGGATCCAATAAACGACCAAGATCTCGCACCTAAAACGTGCAATAAAACTCATCGAGATGGATGGAAACTTCTTCACTGATCTCAAGTAAGCCTGTCAATAAAGAATTGGCTAATTAGACCCCAATCAAAAGTACATATCGGCTTATGCTAGAAAAATAGTCATTGATAATAGAATGACAAACGAAGACAAAGCGCAAATTAATCAGGAATTGTAGTAATGGGAAAATATGGTGTAAAACTTAAATAAGACATCACTAGGAAAACCTCATTAAATATTCGAGAAAAAAAAATAATAATAGTTGGATCCCTAATAATACTTTGTTAACAATCCTTCTCAAGCCAATAATAAAAAGCAAGCATAAAATTAGAGGAATAAAGGGAATGAAGCCATTAAGAGTAAGGACTATCACGAGGCCATCAAATATTATACAAATAGCATCAAACTAGATGCTAGAATGCACCAGTCTTATAGTAATAGAGCTTTGGCTTACCTAAAACTTAAATGTATGTGTTTTGATATGAATAGAATTTCATAAAGCCTTATAAGACTGTGAGCAAGCTTTAAAAATAGATTCGAAATATGTAAAGGCTTATCATAGAAAAGCCAAAGCGCTTATTGGACTCAGTACATAATTAACTATGTAGAGAATAGAGTGGATGCGTACACATCATTACAAGAAGCTATTAAAATTGAGCCTGATAACTCTGAGTGTCTGAATGACTTAAGAGACCTACGCGAGGAAATGAATTAATAATAAAAGGGTAAGCTTGAGGGCAAGAATAAATTCAAAAAAATAACTATTTAAGAAGATTCAGAAGAAGAAGAAGAAATTTAATAGAAAAAGTGATAAGTATGTTGGGATGTAAAACTTATTCTATTCAAAATGATAGATTGATCATAGATTCAGTCACACAGAGGGTGTTGACGATTTAACCATCCCATTTTCGCCAAAGTTGTGGCTTCTGTTGATTTCGGGTAAGTGCATTTTATTCGTGCTTTCATTGGGATGATGTTTGGATTTTCTTCGATCAATGACTGATTGCAATTTTACCTTCAGAACTCTTGAGGCTTCAACGCTTAGCAGAGCCTATTTTTATACATCTTCCTCTATTTTAATGAGTTACTCGAGTTACTTTTGCTTAAAAGTTTACCTTTCTAGCAATTAGTTCATGTCTAAGGTCTTAGATTGTTTTACCTAGTTGACTCGACTCTATTTATATCTATCAAATCGTTACTTTTGCTTCTTTTATTCTTCCAATACTTTGTTTCTCTTCAGTTCTTTTTATTTCTTGTCCTATTATTTTATTTGCTTGAACTTCTTATCATTTTAAATACTCTGCTGTTTCAACTTCCGATTTTAGAATAACTTTTAATTCACAATATTCTCCCTGATTTGCATATTCTTTTCTCTTAATTAGTCTCGTAATTTAGTATTCTTTGCTTTGATCTCTAATGTCTATGCTTATTTCTCATGGTTTGCCTTCATGATTTCTGCTTTGTGGTGAGACTTGAATCTATTTGCTTATTCGTTCAGTTTTATAAAGTTCTCATGATGGATAGTTTTCGCCCTGCATGATTATTATTTCAACTTTAGTATTTTCACTCGACACTTTACTTTCTTGATATGGTCCTGGGTTTATTTTAACTTTTTCAGAGCTAAAAATTTATTCATGCGTTATTCCTCTCTTTAAGAGAGTTCTTTGGAGGAATTCGGTTTTTATTTTTAGGAATGAGATGTGTGGACACTTGTGAGATATGGGGATTTTGATGGATGCATAGGCACATGCTCCGGGTTTACAATATTATTTATACTTTTGGGAGTAGACATGATATGATTATGATTCTTTCCCCTTTATTTATTTTTATTTATGCAAGGATAATTAAATCGAATTGTAAATGCATGGGTAATAAATATCATCAAAAGGTCAAATTACAGCTTGGCCTGATTTTGGATATCTTGTTTAACTCCAGCTGATAGGCTAGAATCATAGAAACTAAAGTTAATTGATTTTATTTTTAATTCTCACTTTGTTTCCCTTTTAGTTTTTATTCAAAAACCTACTCATCATTTTAACTGCTTTATTGTTATGCTTGCTTTCTTTTCCTTGTTTATTCGCCAGCATCCTACTTCGATGCCCCAATCAAGTACTTCTCATGGTTTCCATTTAATTTGTGCTCCTCTGCTTTTGTGTGGCTGTTAGTTTCTCCATTTTTATCGAGTAAGAAATTGGTCAAAATTTTTGCCATCGGGTTTGCCTGAATGTTTTGAGCATTCATCTAATTACTGATGGGCGAAGCTTCCTCTTTGCTCTGAAAGATGCAATTTTGATTAATACTCGAAGAATTGACGATTAACACTTGATATTTGTTGGCATATGAGAAGATATCGAGGTTCAAGCGGATGAACATTTTAATGTTCTCCATTATTTTACAAATTCTTTCCTGGTACAGCGATTTAATGGACCTTGAAAATATATTCGAAGTACAAACATTCTGGTAATGTAATTTGGTCTTTATTATCTTTTTAAACATCTATTTCAGTTTCTATTTTGTTATGCAGTCCACTGTGATCGCATTATTGTATATCTATTCAATGAAGAATATATAATTCTACCAGTTCTAAAAGAATTCTCTTAGAATGTCTTTGCTTTGGTAAAAGGACAACTCCTATTTATTCTTATGCTAGATCTTTATATATTTGTTCACGATTTCCATCAGGAAGCTTATCGCTGACTTATCAAACTTCAGCCACCTTTCCATAATGTTGTCAAGATATTTTATCTGCTTTTTTACGAAGAATTTTGATCTGTCTTCCATTGATAGTAAAGTTTAGTTAATCTTCTTTATCCTTTGCTCTTGTTTCTTCAGTGTGTGTTCCATTAAGACTGGATCTACCAGTACCCTATTGGTAGTTTGCCTCACTGATTGATTAATGTTCTCTTTATCAAATAACTTCATTTGCTATTTGAACTCTTTGCTAAAAACAGATAGTTAGACAATTTTAGTCTTGCTTCTCCATTAGTTTGGCTTGGACGGGCATTACTTTATTCGACTGCACTCAAAGAAATTCGCTCGATTATTTTCTAATTGGTTGATTTTATGCTCATAAGTTTGCTTCAATCTTTCTTCATCTTTTGTTAATTTCAAGTAAATTTTTAGGATTTATTTTGTTACGTGTAGAAAATTTGTCTATTAAGAAGTGCCAAATATCTTTAGTTATCTTTTTGTTGTGCGCCCATCTCTGCTGTTTCTTCTTTTTTTTGTATTTTCTTTCATTCTTGTGTAATTTAAGTGATTTTTCTCTCCTAGGTCCATTTTTTTTTGAAGTTACTCAAGCATTTATATTTTTCCATAGGAATTATCTTTAATAAAAACTGTGATCTGGCCAAGTTTTATCAAAATTTCCTCATATTTCTCCATGTTTTTGCTCTATGAAATTCTATTCATTCGATGTCTGTTTTTTTATTAAATCTTAGCCATCTCCTACTTTTGCTATTCTATTTTTTGTTTAAAGTACTAAATGGATAAATTTTTACTTTAAGCATTAAAATTCGTTAGGTTACATCCTCAATCATCTCAGAACATATCTTTGATTAACTATTCCGAGATAATTTTATTGATTTCAAGGATTTGGCGAAGAATTTTTATGTGGCCTAACATTTTTCTTTGAAGTATTTGTTACGACTATCAACAGTATTCTATGTAAAAAAGAAATTACCAAATCACTTTGTTTCTTGAGCATTGAGTTGAGCTAGATGATATTTTTCTTCTATTTTTGCTGTACTTTTTGCTACAGCTCATTATTTAATCTTTTAAAGTATCGAACTGACTCCTCCAGGTCGGATATTTATGTGTTGAGGTATTTTTACTGGTCCAATACTTAAAATATTTTGATCCTCAGATCCATTAACTCTTGGAAATTTTCATCCTCAATTTCCTAATACTCAATTTCTTGTTATTTTTAAGTGGATTAACTCAGATGGGCTTATATTTTTTTAATTCCATTTTAGCTCTATTATTTATCTTTAATTGGAGACTCACTCTTGATCTCTGTCATGTAAAACTACTGGTTATCTTCTCCTATTGTCTTCCTTTGTTAACTAAATTCTTTATTTCTCGACCTATTTTTCAATTCTTGGATTTGGTGAGGGCAAAAATCCTGGCTCACCTTACTGCATCCCCTATAAGAGGCAGACTATATAAAATTTTTTGAATTTCTCAAAAACTTGGCACTCTGGAGGTGAGTTCGATTAGTTTTAGATCGAGTTTTCTTGGCGAACTTAATCTGATTTAATAGTTTATTATATTAATGCGCTATAGATGAATTGCAGTCCTTAATCTCAAATACGGGTTGTCTCTCGAATTAAGTGATTAACGCATGTTTTGTTTGTTCGAACTACTTGAAAGAAAATAGCATTTATATATTTTTCTATTATGTATTTCTAATCTGATAATTTCTACAATTTAATTTATATTTGATGTCAAACTTGACGGCCAATTAACTCCTTCTCCCTCGTGTGGCTCTATTTTATAAAGTGGGGTAAATAGATGGAATAAATAAAATAAAATATAAACATATATAATAAGATCATTATGTCATTTGAAAGCTACCGAGAACGAGAAATTAAATATTATCAAGATCGCCTCAATCAACTATAACAATAAAACCAAATCCTAAAGAATCATTCTTGTTTCCAACATTCTCATCAGCATGCTCCTGTCGTCTAGCCCATGTCCAACAGTATATTTGGTAATGTATAACTAACTCACGTAGAATTGACAGCTAAGAACGAAAAACTTTAGCGGGAAGCCGAGGCTTATCAGAGATAAATCAAGAGAGAATTGACAGATTTTATTAGAGAATCTAATCTGACCAAGGAGTGCTCGTTTAGGAAGAAATATATAAATGCATTGTCTTACCCCTCCTCCAAAAGAATAGGCTTTAAGAGATGAACTTAACTTGATCAATAAACTTTATTTCTCAACCTACCTATGAGTAAAAAATAAAAATTATTTTTGTTCTTTCACTTAAAAATTATTTTCATACTTTCTGAATAGTTTTCTAGATATTTATAAGAATTTTACTTGATTTTCTTCACTCATGATTTACTTATATGCAATAATAATATAATAAAGGAAAAATGAATAAATAACGCGAAGAAATACTTTTACAATCAGCTCCAGTGGTACCCGCTGCAGAACTGCGTAAGAAAATAAAAGAAAAGTACTTGAAGTATAACCCATAGCTAAATTAAAATAACGAGCTACAGTAATTCAATCCGTAAAAAACGAGCAGAAATGAAACTATTTTCGTAAGAAATGACGAAGTTAATCTAAAAGAAATTGATACCCAAAAACTCATCTCAATACCTTCACCCGAAATTCAACCCATAATTCAGCAGCCCTCAACTCCAGCAATTGCACAATTAAAGATAGTCCATCTACAACTAAATATCCAAATTAAAGCAGACTATCTCTGAAATGTCGTCGCATTAGGAACCTTAGATCAAAAACGAGTACCTATGCATTAAGTTAGAATACATAAAAAAAAGGACATGCTACAAAATATAGTCAAATAAGAATAAAGAATATTGAAATAGAAGTCTATGCTATAACAATAGCTAAATAAGAATAAGGAAGTTTTGCTATATTATAAAGAGAGTCAATGTATTCGAGAAATTTAATAAAATTAGAAATTTATGGATGACATTAAAAAATAAGCAAGGGATCTCTAGAGAGAAATTAAGAATTTAGTTAATTAATAAATTAGTATCAGCCTTTACACATCTTAAATACAACAATGCATATAATGTTTGGATCAGCAATCATAAATATAGGATTAAATCGATAAAAAAATCATAGATTAAGTTATCCAAGATATCAGAAATATCTTGGAAGATAAAAGAATTGCGGAGAGACAATTTTAAGGAAAAAAAGACGATATTGTCAAGAAAATTAGGCAAACTATTGAATAAAATAGTAAAATTTAACAAAGCATCAAGAAAGTTGCAACAATATAACTCAAGATATAACTATAAAGAAAAAAGAAATAATTAGCCAAATATAAATCGACTCCTCACATCAATTACAAAGGTCATAGTCCATCAAAAAAAGATAGAATAATATAGAAACAAAAAGTAATTGAAAAATAAACCTAAAATTAAGCTCCTTCACTTATTTTGGCCTAGCCACAAATAAAGGAAAAATCGAAGGAAATGAAAAAAAATCAGAAAAAAGAGGCAATGCAGACTAACGTCATTTATATCGGTCACTGGAGAGAAGAAAACTTAATCAAAGATGATATCATAGAGAGTAAAAATATTTCTAGAGCAATTTCCATTAAAATTCGAACTAGAGACAATAAAATTACCGGAATTGGTGTCACTTATATTGATAGTATTGGCGTTGAGGTTCTTGGGAGGAGTAATATCTGGAAAAACTAGCAGGATAAGCTTCAAGAAGGAGAGTAAGAGTATTTTATTGATCTGTAAGATATTGTGTCTATTTATTACTACTAGCCTGCGAACTCAAATTTAGTCACAAACAGCAATAATCCTGTTTCAAACAATATTTCAGCAATTGGCCTCAAATTTAAAACCAAATCTTCAAAGCCTGTTGTCAAAATAGGAGAGTTTCTTGACTCTTAAGAATTTTAACACATTAATTTATAAAACCAATATATCAAAACCATAGAGTTTACATTAGATAGTAACTACAAATTAATTTCTGGAATCAAATTAGCATTGATCAGTGCCATCCCAACTCAAACTAAGAAGTCTTTAGAATCTGAACACTAATAGGAAAATTTTGATAATATTGAAATGCCAAACAAAATCACTGATTCCTTAATGCCTAGTAGATGGCTGTCTACAAGTTCTGAAGCTGATCTCTCTCAAAGGAAAGTTTTTGTGAAAAAATTAACCCACAATCGAAAGCTGAATGACATTCCTCAAGTGGATCACCGTCTAATGCTAAATAGAAAAAAAAAAATGGTTTGATATTTTGCTAGTCTTAAAAAGTTCATTATTTTTATTTTTTTTAATCATTATCTGACTGTTTTACACTGAATATATTCTCATTAAATCCTGAATATCTTTTGATTTATCTATAAAATTTACAATTTTAGTCAGAACAAAATATCATGAAAGGAGATAGAAACAATGAAAAATAATTTGAGAAGAAGCCATTGATTCAAGGGATCAATAAAACGCAAAAAGATGGAGAGACCTCGCCCAAAAGAAGAAAAAATCAGTGTAAAATTGAAGAGCTCTCCTATTTGAGCTAAAGAGAAGAAAGTTCAAATTCTATCATAAGACACTCTAATTCGGCAGAACTTCAAGTTCCTTAAGAAATAATAGATTTTGACTCAGAAAAAATCATCAAAGATTCCATAAAGCAATAACCCTTGCATAATTTTCCGATCCTGGGAAATGAACCAATGGTAAACACATAAATGGAGTAATAGCACGCTAGATAATTGAGGGTTTAGTAAAAGGACCCAAAATTTTAGACTGGAGCAATGCAGAAAAAGAAAAAAGAACAAAAACCTTTATATTTTTCACATCAGCAGAAGTAAAGTCAGCCAAAAGCACCAACGAAAATTCTTTATTAGGGTTTTCAACATATCCCATTGTATTCAAATCCACCAAATCCACCAAAATAAGGTGAAGATTCAAGCGACAGTATGGCAGATGTTTCTTAAATATCTTAAAAAATGGAATAATAGTTCAGTGAATTCCAAAATATAAGTGTTGAAAACATTGTAAAGGATCCAATTAAATTTTGTAAAGGCCTTCGAAAGACTCTTAAGCAGCTATATAAGGGCTTTTATTTGACAAGAAGTAAGGTTAAATCTTTAAATTCAAGAGCGAAAAAAATCGAGTTCCGAAAATAAATTGAAACAAAATCCCAGCCTCTCGAAAAAGGAATCAAAAAGTAAAGAAAGAGGAGAAGAGCCTCGCAAATCGAACGCAGATTTAAAGTAATTATCTATTTACGTAGTGTTAGTATGCGAAGTGCCAGAAAGGTTATGGATCTTCCTCATCATTAAGTAACCACATCCATAAGAAACATAAACATGGTAAATGCAATATCTATATAGAATTCTTGTCGAAGATGAAGAATGATAAGAAACAATCCAGATTGTTATAGCCAGAGATCATTGATTTGAGTAAGCGTAATGAGAATGACGACGAAGTTGATAGCTTC
>ERZ724508.2132-NODE-2132-length-10734-cov-5.758966_pt1 | contig 10734 bp, 21 predicted proteins | sample MGYA00376041_ERZ724508 | MGnify/ENA primary metagenome ERZ724508 (study PRJEB28724, sample SAMN07190887) | wastewater metagenome | isolation source: effluent of sewage treatment plant in Hong Hong | place: USA: Christiansburg, Virginia | collected 2016-03-01 ... | reverse complement strand
GTCTCAGTTGTCAAGGAAAAGTCTCTCCCATCATCGCCAGCTTTTGTCAAAGAGAAGCCAGTCGTGGTGACGATTACCTCAGTAGCTCACACCATACTGCAGATCAGCCAAGATGTTGCTGTCACTGCGCTTAATTACCAATCCAAACACTCGAGTACAATCACTGCACTCCAGCCATTAGAGAAGCCATCTATCCCAATCGTAATCAACATCGTCGAACCCTAACCAGCAGTCCCTGAACCCACCTGCTCCACTAAGACTACTCTCTTCAAGGAAACAGTTCGGCAGGAATCATCTATTCGTATTCTTGACGAACTCAAAGAAGAGTTCGAGCAGGAATTGCACCTTCGCTAACCTTCCCCAATTTAGAAGGTTTCAGAGGTCAATAAGACCGAAGGTTAGCGAACAATCCTCGAGCAGCTATCACTGAGGGAGATGGTGGCGAACAAGGACAAATAAGTATTACGTCGTCCAACTAAACGCACTTCTGTGGAAAAGACCAGCAAACTCAGTGTGAAGTTCGTACAGATAAAACCCAGAAACGAGAAGTCCTAGGAAAGTGTAGCCAAGTCCCTGGCCAAAGTTAAATTGGATTAAGTCATGAAGATGAGAAAGAAGTTGAGCGAGAAGCGACTGCAGCCTACCAAGCTCTCCGTGAAGAAGTAAAAGAGCCCTGAAAACCAACCAGAGGATGAATATCTCATTGAGCACAAGAGAATGTTGGCTACTGAACGGCAACTTCAAGAAACCCAACGAACCAACAGCAATTCCTTCCGAAAGATGACCAGTTGCTACTCCGCGCAGAAGATCACCAACTTTCGAATACTCAAGTCTAGGTCGCCTGCAGCAGTAAGCCAGGCCTCCGAAAAGAGCTCCAAAGCTGCCTCAGCGTTTCGTTCGAGAGTGCGTCAGCTCGATGAGTAAGAAATCGACGATGACCCTTTCGAACGGTTTCGGCAGTACCACAACTAGCTCAAATAGAAGCTATCGAAGGAGCGTAAGCTATAGTTCTTCCTGCCGATACGCGAGTAGCAGTTGTGCAAAAATCTTAAATGTCGGTTGTCGAAAACCAGTATGGCAACACTCAAGGGCTACTTTGAAATAGCAGATGTCGAACACAACCGTAACAGTAACCGTCACACTGTGGTCATCTGTGACAATACTGCGAGCTTCAAGGAGATCGACAATCTCACATGGTTCATGGTCAAGACACGAGATCGTGCAGCCAAATCGAGCAACGTATACTACTTCCCAAACCTGCCCTATACCGAGGAGTTCATCGCCGGGTTGTTCGCAATGCAAGAGAAGGAGCCAGCACCATAGCCAAGAAAATCAGCTCAACGTAGAATCTACGTGCTGTACAAAAGCGGGTCGAGTGTGCTGTCAGAGGCTGCTAAAAGTTGCATGCAGTATGGTTAGTGCAAAATGAAGGCGTACAAGGAAGGAACATTGGGGTTGTGCCTCAGTGGTATCGGAGTCAACAACGATATCCTGCTTCTCACCAGCGATGACAACTACGACGAGTAGGCATACGCAGTCTACTCCCTTCGGAAGAACATCGAGATAGTGAGCTGCAGTCGAACCACATCAACAGAGAAAAGTCTTGGCGGATGTCCCCTGACGAGAAAGGTGTAACAGCTGATCGCCAATCGGGCCCAACCACAGCCATCGGCCAAGCAACAGACAACGAGAAGCTGCTACCACATTAAATGAACTTTATATTCCTTTGATTTGAATACTTGTCTTTTTAGTTTGTGGTGGCTATTCTAAAAACAATAAGTAGCACTCAAACCGTACCACTATGGTAAACTAGGCTTATACGACAAGATTTGTTGACGAAGTGATTGTGTCTGGAGCACCGAAGTGGGCCGCCAGGCAAGGGATCCTCATATACCCAACAGCCCAATAACTCGACGGGATGTTGAGATTTAATTCACAACTCTATTATCATATATTTATTGTCGTCTGCCTCAAGCTGGATGACAATCACTGAGTCAAGGTGGACTCTCCCGCCGGCTGAGCCACCTGTTCTAGGCATTCATGATGGCCCTGGCATTCCTCTCTCTCAAAATCAACGAAAACCTCTTGGACTCGAAATTGATATCGGCCCAGGAACTGTAGAGTTACCAACAAACTACAAAGCTGAATGGCTCCAGCTACTCACGAACTCCACACCTTCGGTCTTTGAAGTAAAGGTTGGCTTCCGAATCGAATCGAGTGATGATTTCGTTCGGTTGAGAAACTGTACTGTTGGTTGCCAACACCAGCATTACAGTGCCGTTGACCGTTGGCCGTTGACTATTTCGACACCTCGCGCTGCTGCACATGCATTGAACTAATCTCCAGCCTTCGAGCAAGGAGCTATCGTTCAAATACCTCCACGTCGAGCCCAAAGATCCTGATGCTTTCATACACAAAGACAAAGGGGTCGAATTACGTCTGTACTGGGGGTCCTGAGCCATATCCAAGTTTAATCAGAAATAAACAGTTTATATTGGCACTGCGAAGGATAGTAAAGTCTTATGAGGCCATTCGATACCAGAGTGCCTCTCAGGACAATTCAATCTAATTTAACGATGAAGATTGACTACATCACGAATCGCATTGGACTTGCCACTGTCAAAGCAACGCCCAACGAAGTGTGCGAGCTAGCTCAACACCTGCATGGCCAGTTCTTTCATGTGTTCAACATTGGAGGAACCGACTCGCAACACTTCTAATCTCTCCATGAGAAGGTACCGCCAATTCGAATCCACAGGTCAGCCATTTTAAATACCGAGCCTACCCGTTCTCACTGAAGGAATGCTTCACTGTGTGTCTTCTCATCGACAAGTTCCTCAGAGGTACCGTCTTACAATATTCAGCCAAGGTCGGTAATGTTGCTGTGCTGTTTGACCCCACCCGGGAGTTCGGTTGCTTCATCGCGAGCTGCTACCTATACGTCTGTGGTAGATTCCAAGACATCTGGAAGGCTCATCTGTACTGCTGTCGTAAGCAAAATTGCCCAGTATTGCCACGTCGCATCTTCCTAAACTTCAAGGAGCTGTTCGAAGGTCACCCACACTACCCTGTGTTGCGCCATGTGAGATCTGTGAAAGTCAGCACAACAAAAATCCCAGTATTCGATATCCTCACTGAGGGAAGGTTCCAGGAACTAGTCGTTTCGTATCGACATGAAATCGAACCACAGTTGGAAGAGTACTACTACAACAAACCCGTTGAAAGGTTTTGTGATAAGGAGCCAGCTACCTAGCATCTTCTCGCTCCAGCGAATATTCTTGGCGACTTTGTGCTTCGCTTCTTCAATTACGAGACCTTGAAGCACTAGCACATGTTTACACTCGCCCATAATACGCTGTTCCTTGAGGGTGGAAGGCTAGAACTTCGTGCGGAGGACCTCTACGGAGCCACGAATCCCTCCACAATCGTAACTATAGAATTTGAAGCGGTGTGCAGCTGCACCACTTCGCAGCCATTTGACGAGCGGTGCTACCATTGTTCGACGCTGGTGAAGACCCTCAAGAAGGACTATACCGAACTCAAGCAGACCATCAGTGTACTGCATATCAGACAATTTAGGAATTCATACGGAATAATGATAGCAAGCTGGCCAGCATGCTTTGCTTCGGCAGAAAGGAGTTCGACGATGTTGGCGACGACGAATGACCTTGTGCTGCGAATAATATTATAAACGCCGATGAAGTGGCCAGTGCTGTTCCTCACGGTACAGCTGCTGGCGGCAATGTGTCTGTCTGGCAAGGTTGATACGATAACCAACACGCAGTATTTCTGGTGTCGAGTGTTCTGGGGCATGATTGCAGTGGCAGTTTTGCTGCACTTCATAGCTACCAATTCGGATGTACACAACAAAGGGATATACAGCCTGGAAGATTGTTGAGTTCCACTCTGCACCCACCCACCAACGAATCCGGATAGCACGGCTTACAGCTGGACACCATGGCTGCAAGCTCCATGCAGTAGCCTCCAGCAACCAGTCTGGAATTCCTCCCATCCAACGACTTCTGCAACATCTGCGTGGTTCCAAAGGAGGAAGGCAGCAAGCACTGCTTCAGCTGTGGATTCTGTGTGAAGCACTTTGACCATCACTGCATGCTGTTGGACAATTGCGTGGGAGGCAGCAATCGTAGGCTATTCTTTGTCTACCTGCTTTCTATCAATGCACAGGCGCTTCTAGCATTGGTCTTCACAACCGGAGCCATAGACATCTACAGCATCGACTATCCTCTGCTAATGCTGTTCACTGCATTGCTGATAACTGAGTTCCTTCTGGGTAGCCTGCTGTTGCTACATGCCTATGTTATGGTAAGGGGCACGTCAACTTGGTAGCTCATGCGGAAAGATGCCAGGCCAACTTTCCAACGGCTCACTTTTAGGCAGATTATCAGCAACCTTCGCAACTACTGGAGAGCACAATGAAAGTTTGATTGGAGAGCTGTGCCTTCTACAAAATTGCCAGCTGAAGACATCAAGCTGGCTTCGCCAACAGATCGTTATCACCACCAACTTCAAGAGGCTTGCTTATAGCCTCTTTAACCATTCTCTCGAGGGCGATTATCCAACCGATCTATGGCACTATCCCTTTAAAATTGGTATAATTCGCTGAAGGCTAGTTTGGCACCTACTCGCTGGGCCTTTTGTCGCGCCTGAGGCTAGTAGTTCTGCCTGAGCCGCGGATAGCATCGCAACCATATATATTAGCCTCGAAAATTAATAAAACTTGGATGATTCAGAACCCCCACAACCTACATCTTTCACCCAGAAAGGTCAGCCGCGAGAAGGACTGCGAAACTAATGCGTCAAGCAATGGTGACTCTTCAGAATGCTCGCCTACCCTTCGGAAGCGCCTCTGTCCGAAGACTACGTCAGGCATCAGCTGCCCAGACCAACCCTTCTGCGTCGAGGCACACTCGCTACCTGAACTACTCAAGCAGGACTCCACCACGGAACCATGCTCCGCCTTCCACAATAACCTGGCATGTTGGGATGGCAAGAGCTGCCGGTACACTCACAGCTCGGGTTCTGCTCGAGAGATAATTGGAAGGCTGTGGCGCAACAACCGCCTGCATATGCTCACTGACTACCCCGACCTACTTCTGGACAAGAACGCCTCCCAGCGTTCTTCTGTACTGTTCTGCTGATCATACTCGAAAAATAAGTGGACGGAAGGGTTAGCAAAGAAGCCCATTGGTTGCCGGCAGGCGAAGACGCCTTCCCCGGTACCTTAATTGGCTAGCTATAACATGATTAATATTGGTAGCTTCCAGCCGATTACATTGTATGAACATCCAGCGCCCCATATTCGCTCATTGCATCTCAAACCGCTCTTCCTTGACGTAAGATTCCCGAACGAATTCCTGTTGCAACACTGCCTGTTGAAGTTAGTCGTCCGTTCTGGCACGATCAGTTAGCATCTCAGTGTAGATAATGCGTAGCCTGCCAAAAGACTCAAACCTTTGAAGCTCGTTCATGTTACGGTCGACGCATTCTGCATAGCTCTTAGCACCAGCAACCATATCTTTGGTTTTGCGGCTGCGATCATAGCACACCGCCTTGATCTCGCCAATAAGCTGTTTGATTCGTCGGTCGAATAGCCCGTGCAACTCAGCGCTGGACATCAACTAAATAATACAGCACCGCAAGGCACAATCAGCAATGGTGTTGGGATCGGGATTTCAAGAGTACTGCATTTTTACTGCGAACAATGCGCTGGAACGAACGTAACTTGCCTAGTTTCAGCTGGTCGATGCCTTCCATAACTTTGTGGAGTGGCTGCTGACTGCGTTTCTGGGGCTGGTTTGCACTGTTGGGATTGTTCTCTGACTGAGTTTGTTTGGTCAACTTGTCTTCGAGGATGCGTAGGAATCTCTCCTTTGCTGTTAGCTTGTCCTCGAGGATCTTGATTTAGCGACCATCGCGTTCCACTAGCTTACGATATTTATCTCGTTCGGTAGCTAGCTTGCCACATCCACCAACGACCTTGCCGTTGACTTTATTCTACCGCTAAAGGCGTTTAAGGAAGAGCTGTTGCTCGCGATTCTCTTGTTCAAGCTTCCTCAGCTGTTGCTGCTTATCGGTTAATTCCATATGTGCCTCCTAATGTGCCCTTTGGGCAACAGTTAGTTACTCTTTGAGCTGTGTTGCTCTGCTCTCTAGCTACTTCCGCTTTCGTTGCGACTGCATGTGTTCCACCTCCGCGAGGCTCGATTTAGTTTCCAGCAATGTTAGCTACCTCGTGAGTTAGGCATCATGCTTCCTCAGTTGCTTATTCTGTTCCAACAGCTAGTTGAGTTAGCCATTGAGCGATGCTGACACGTGTTCGAGCTCGGCCAGCCGCCGCTCCTTCGCAAACATGATACCGTTCTGTAGTTGCGGCCGATTTGAATCCATATTACTGAAAACCCCCGAAACAAGTGTCAGAGACCACGCCACTTATCGCGATACTGCGTGCTTGAAATGGCCAAATTGTCGTCTTTTGGCACAACCATTGGTGAGGGATACCTACCCATCGGCGGACGCTTGACGTTGCTGTTGGTCACCATAAACTCTTCTGAATTGCGAGCAACGGTACCCTTCGTGGTCATGCTCGGTGGCACTCCACGAATCGTTGAAGTTGCCTTCTTCTTTTCAGTGTTGCTTGCCGATTGTGGCCTTTCGAACGCTAATACCGGTCCCTCTTCCTTCTTGGAACTGTTATTCAAAGCTGGCTTGATGCTCTTCGGCGGTATCTTGCTACTCATAAACTTTGGCTCGTAAGGCGATGACTTCATATTGCTGAAAAAGTTATCGTACATAAGTTTGCGATTATCCTTCTGCTGCAGTTGCGGCTACCTGCGCTTTTCACGATCTTTAGCATCGCTGGAGAATGGTCGCGTCATAAGCTGGCTATTAACGTTCTTGCGAGAGTTGCTCTCTGGAATCTGCGGTTCTTACTGAGCGATGTAATTGTTCACAGTAACGTGAATCACGTTGCCGTTGATGTTGTTTATTATCTGAGGTTACTGCTGAGGCTATTCTGGTTTCAGTGTGGGTTACTGTCCGTTCGTCGAGGTTGTCTTCGTTCGTAGAATAGACTTTGCTATGGATTAGCTGCTCGAACGCCGCTCTGGTTGCGCTTGCGATTCTCTTTGAGGCTGCCTTCTACCCGGTCTTTCGGCCTCCAGCCAAGTTACTTTCCGATTATTACGCTGCTTCGGTGGTGGGTTTGTGTACTCAATAGCCTTTGAGTTGATGTAGGTATTGCGCAAAATCAAGTCCTCCTCGTTTTTGACTTCACCCCAAGTATTAGTATAGTTGTTGCTGCGGTTCAGCCTACTCTCCAACTCTTTGAGCTGGTAGTAGAAGTTTTGCCGGATGTCCAACTGTGGTTTCTTCAGCGTAATGTACTCCAAAGTCTTCTCCAGGGACCAGCTATACTTCTTCATCATGTAGGCTGCGACAACCACGAACGCACGACTCTTAGCATTCACTGAATGCACGAGGCAACTCTCGCCCTGCTCCATGGCCTCTTCGATGAAGTTGAAGATTTCGTTGAGTCGAGTGTTCTTCTTGTCGAAGATCTAAGCTTGAACTTACAGGTACGTTCTGCTCATTATCGGTCCAGTTGTAGCTGAGGTAATGCACACTAATCTTTTCCCAGATGTTAGGGATGCGCCGGCTGACGGTATTGATGACGTGACTGACCTTGTTGCTTAGGATGAACTCTATGTCCTGCATGATAGCGGCGCTACCTTAGCTGCGAGTTCATCACCCATGAACAATCCATCCTTGATCTTGATTGGACCCAGCACGTACTCGTACTCGAGCTGCGAGGTTATGTGGTGGGGCTGCATGCGCACCTTGTCCATGTTATATTAGGATTATCAAACGAACTTCTGTGGTGATCATCAAAGAGAATGGCTATGGCTAGCAGCTGGAGGTGGAATGATAAGAGGAGGCGGCGATAATTGGGTAACCTTGGAGTGCGGTCAGTGCAATATCAATTGATGGGTTGCTCGGTGGAAGGTTGTTCGGGTGTTTGCTTGGTATGCTCCGACTGCTGATCGGAAGCTAGCGGTTACTTAGATTCTTCGAGGTAAAAGCCTTCTTTTGTGCTGGAGCCTCTGTAAATGCAGTAGTGCTGCACCACAAAGATCAGATCAAAGACGATCGTAATGATTGCCAGGATGAGCTTGGTAGCATTCAAACCGTTGTCTAAAGCGATGCTGCCACTCGCGAAGCTAAACACTCCACCTGTAAGATCAAACAGGATATTCCAGATACTCCAACCCTTTGTACTCTTCCTTTTATAGTTCCAGTAGACTGGCGGAGCATATTTCATGAAGCCGATAGCCAGCTTGCTGTAGCCGAGGCATGCCACTGGGTTGAAGTATTCGTAGTAAGGCACTGCCTTTAGGATCTATGTCTAACACCAACTGTACGCCTGCCAGAAGAACCTCCGTCAAGACGAAAAGCCAGAGTACGATGCTGATAGCTATGGTAAACTCACTGATGCGGTTCCGGCCTCTCTGCATACCCTGTTGAGTACCTCGTAAACGATGGATTGGTATGTCATGATGGCAACCATCAGCAACGCATGGTAAACGAACACAAGGTCGCTCACCACGACTGTACCAGCCCCCTGTACCCACGGCAGGAAGAACCCAATGGTGCAGTAGAAGCCATAGAAGATGTAGCCGCTGATATTGAATACCTGATAGTTGAGCGAGTAGCCTTCGACACTTTGCTAATGGTATGCATTACGACTTATACTTCCAGTTCTCGTAAACCTGTCCATAGAAGCTCACCGACCAAGCCACAGAATAGATGATACCGCAGATCAACGACCAAATTTCCAGTGGCTACATTAATCCAATAACTATAAAAGCTGAACATGTAGGGTTGGTCATGAGAATTACTCTTAAGAATCCACTTGTCGCAGGACGGGTACGGCAGTTGAAGATGGTAAGGGTTGGGAAGGTGGTTGACGAGGTTGCCGTAAGCTTACGTTGCCTACCGAATCATTTAGATTGATGGTACGACGGGAATCCAACCGGAGCATGTTGTCGCCCCAGTGTCCTTACAAACTGCGGAACATGTCGTTGCCGATGTAATCGTTATTGCTGCGACGGCTTTCCCCCATGAATCCTCCATGATCAAGTGGTGCTGGACGGTTGAGGAAGTCCATGTCGTCCTCTTGTGAGCTGATAAAGTGCTGTTGATGACGTACAGACCTTCTCAAACTGCCTTGTGCTGGATTCGATACCTGCGATTATTGGCTAGCTATGCGACTCTAAACAGGCTGCTCCTTCTTCGAGTCATTCTTAGAGACGACAATTTCCACATTCTCTTGTGGTCTACGGTTACTTCTGGTCATCAACCCCTTTGTCGGTGGTTTCTGTTCCACGGAACTCTACTTCTGCGGTTTCTTCATAACTTTCTATTTGCTTGGCGATACTTTCTTCTCCACTTTAGTGGCTGCGCCACCACGTTTAACTTTCTTTTTGGGAGGTGACTCCTCCACTGGCTGTTCCGATGGCTACTCAATGATGGACTCTTCGAGCCTCTCCTCTTCCTTGCCGACGATGTTGTATGGCTTGGACATATCCAGAATGCCGTCAACTATTGCGTTATAGTTGAGTTCCATCTGCTAATCCAATCTAGTGCGGCTGTGCTCTACGAATATCTCGTTAACAGTCTGGAGACTGAGTGACTTGAGCGATTGGTGTTTGCTCCACCTATCGTAGCATCCGATGAAGCTTGGAGCCATCTCTGCAATGTCTGCATTGATCTGCCGTAGGCAATCAGGATGATTAACGAACGACTTGACGTAGTAGCCATTGCATAGCACCGCTACGAACAGTCCTGAGTAGTCCTGCGACTCAAATGTGAACTCATCGTACCTCGCCAGCTCCTTAAGCACTGGCTCCATACTGACTTCTTGCTTACGTAGCAGTTGGCAACCCTTGAGCATCCAATGCAGCAGCGCCGCTTCGAATAGATTCACGAGCAGCAGCTTGGCAACCTCCCTGAGAATCTTCTGCATGGGGTAGCGAGTGGACACTTCAGGGGGTAGGCTCGAATGCAGAAAGCGGTCCACCTCGTAGGTGTAGTTGTAGTGGATGTTGTGATGCCTGCCGAGCTTGCCTCTCGAAAATTAGTTCAGAGTTTAATTACAGAGCAGCTACGACATAAATATTATAGGCTGGTTTACTGGGCAAGGCTGAATGGCGACTGCTAAATTATGACTTTTGTGTTGTGCTGGAAAACTCTCAACGAAAATCCGGGTATTGCTCTACGAACCAAGCTGAGTTGAGAGTCAACCTGTGAGTTTGTACTGGCTGCACTTCGATTATAATAATGGAGAGCAGGGAGATCATAGAGACTCGAATTCGCAACCTCGTTATGGAAGCGTTCCCGCACTTCGACACAGGTGGAACTGGTGGACTCAACGTGCAGCAACTCGGTCCCTTTTTAGGAGAGGTGTTACCGAAGCTCGGCGATACTACTCTTGACAATCAGGATAAGGTCTTGCAAGTGCTCAAACAATTCGACCTCAATTCAGACGGCAAGCTTAGCAAGATCGAACTCTTCGTCGCGATGGACACAGTATTCAAGGATAAGGCTTTGCCAGTAGAAGAGAACGTTGGTCACTTGAAACAGGTTCCGCCTCCATCCCCACCTAGCCCAACAATTCCACAACAGCAATAAGAGCCGTCGCCGTCGGCACCAGCTCCC
>ERZ724508.2130-NODE-2130-length-10738-cov-7.616681_pt1 | contig 10738 bp, 7 predicted proteins | sample MGYA00376041_ERZ724508 | MGnify/ENA primary metagenome ERZ724508 (study PRJEB28724, sample SAMN07190887) | wastewater metagenome | isolation source: effluent of sewage treatment plant in Hong Hong | place: USA: Christiansburg, Virginia | collected 2016-03-01 ... | reverse complement strand
CTTGCTAATTATTCAATAAATACTCCTCAAAATTTATTCGTTATTCAAGCTCTAGTTTATCTGTCTCATATGACTAAAGTAATTTTAAATACTGTTGATTAATTTACACTCCTATTTACCCCACATGACTTTCTGTACCATTATATAATTAGCAATTGTAGAAAATAAGATCCATGTCTTATCTAAACTATTTAAAAGACTAATACTCATTTTACATTAGCTTTCTTTTTATTGTTGAGAAATCCATGGGCTTCTTAACTATAAGAAAATAGTCTTTAATATTAAGCTCTATAGGATCAACTGGATTGTGAAACAAGCTTGCGCCTTTAAATTTCCATAAGTTTTATAAGATCTTATTAGCAATTATTTTCCACTCGAATTTTTTAAATGTTTCCTAAAGAATTTAACAATTTTTTAATTTCTCTATATTCTCAATAAACCAATATGTCATAGGATACTCTTGTTTTAGTATATTCATCGGAGATATATTTCAATATTTGTGTAATAGAATTGAACTAGAGATTTATAGAACATATTCATTTTTTGTTGTATCCATTTACTTTTGTTTTTTATCTTATTGATCTTAATTTTGGTTGTCTTTTTTTCTTTTAATATTTTCATTTTTGCTTGCTTTTCCATCCTTCAAAACAGAGGCTCCTTTTGAAGTCAAATACTAAATAAGTTCTTCGTTTTCATTTTGCTTAGCGTAAAACAAAATAGTTTTTTTATCTCAGTCTAAGGAATTTAATTCAATTTATTCAAAATTATTGTCTATTAATAATTGACAAATATTTAAATTGTTTTTAATTACTGCATAGAAAATTGCGGATTAATTACAAATATCTTTATGATTAGGATTGGCATTATTATTCACCAGAAACTTTACCATGTTCAAATCATTTAGCTCTATAGCAATTAATAAAGGTGTTTGCTTATAAATATTAGTTTCATTTATATCAACATTTATTTATATCAGCCAGTTAAATAGTTTTATTTAGCTCTATCTTATAGCTAAGAAAACTATAGATTCTCCTTTAGAGTTTTTTATTAATATATCTATATTTTTTTATAACAAATAATTCATTATATCAATTATTAGTTCTTCGCTTTTTAACTCTTATACTAAAACATGTATTAGACTATCTTTATTGCTATTTCTTAAATAAAATACATCAGCAAGATTTTAGATCTCTTTTATTTTTTGAAGAATCTTTTCAAAACTTTATGTCTTTATTAATTGGTCAATATAATTATGTTTTTCTTAAACCTTATCATTGCTTTCATTTCTCATACTAGTGGTCGTTTTTGAAATTAAATAAGGTTTATCAAGATACTATTACCAAAAATCCATTATAAATTATATACAAATTAATTAACCATTTGTTATGAATTTTATGCCTTGATTTTATTACTAATCTTAATCATTGTCTTTCAGCTCAGCATTTTAGCTTGCTTTGTCTAATAAATATTTATAGAACTCATAACTGTGCTGGTCAACACTAACATCTTACTAGTACCTAAGTCTTGGGCAATCTCTTTATACATGGAAATTTGAGTTACATAGCTTGCATCTAACCAAATCTTATAAGCTTATTTTTTAAGGACCATTCTCTATACCCATCTTATTATGGCAAGCCCATATTTTATGTCCTTCTTCTTTACAATTCTCACAATAATCTCTTAGAACAGTTTCTATTGCAACAAGCTCTCGGTTATTACTAAAATTCTTATTATAACTATTTGCAATATTTTATATTGTTTCTCCTTTTAAAATTCTTTCTAAAATTGATTAGCATTTTTCTAAGTTTTATTTGTTATCAGACTCAATTAGCAAATAAGACTTCTTGTCGGTGTTTTTAATTTGGACTCAACAATTGCTTAGTTGTTCTATTATTTTTTAAGTGCTTCCACCAGGACCCATAATAATTGGAATATAACTTATATCTTTTTCTTCGAATATAGGCAGATTAAATCTCATATTAATTTTCATAGTTTTATGACTTTTTGGTATTTAAAAAACTTCAGATAATTTCTGACACTCTTATAATAGATTTTCTTTTTCAATAAGTAATTTGTTTTTGATAAAGTTTTATTATGTGTTTATATTAATTCCTTATTTATCATACTCAGGCTTAATACTCTAGATCTCTTCTAAAGATAGCTCATTTTCATAATTCTAATTCTTTATTTTCTAATTAATTAGATCCAGTCTATAAAGTCTTATAATGTATTCGAAATCTTATTAGCTTAAATTTCTGTTTATATATCAAATATGGGGTGGATTAAACTTTCCCTATGTTTCTTTAAACCACCCACTTCTTCTTTGACTTTATTGCAAAACATTATCAGTTTGAGATTTGATCATTTTTAAATCAGGCTAATTTTTAAGTTGTTTTCCGTAATCAAAAGCCAAATAATCAAATTATTTTATCTCAATACCTCCTTCATTTATTTTTTAATAGTTTTCATATTGATTATTAGAAATATCATAGTTTCTGTCTGAGAATCTTGATTACCTCTTTATTCATTTATTCGTATGCCAAATGTGTTCAATATCGATACATAATATCTATTTGCCATCTACTATAATATCCTGTTAAAAATTGGCCTCATTTTAACTCATATAATTGATATTATAAAATTAATAAAAATTAAAATTGTTATAATAAATCTATGTCTGATAAAAAATTTACTCCCAGCAAAATAAGCAAGATGCTAGAGGAATCAAATCATCCTAAGAAATTATGAACAAACCGGGAGACAAAATTAACAGAATATTTTTCTTAGGAAAACACTAGTCATTTATTAGATACTATTAGATAACATTAAAAAACGATCAAGGATTAAGATACTAAAATAACTGAACTAGAATGTCTTTTGGCTGCAGCTTATGATGAGCTAGAGGAAAAAGACGAAGTCATATTAGAGCTTTATGAGAAATATTAATAACTAAAAAATAGTTTTACTGCTTAGCAAAAACACAAATAAAAATTCATAAATAAAATTTTTCATTTTGGATCGAAAAAACGTCTTGCCATTGTCTTACTTATAATCTCTTTAATCTCTTACTATGATTAAACTCTTTATATAATATCAGATGATGCTGACTTAAGCTCTTGTGTAGTTTTTTCTTTATTGATAATTTTTGGAACCTCATATTTTATCTCTTCATGTTTCTACATGAGTATGTCTACATTTTATCTATATTCTTGCATTTTATAAATCACTTTCAACCACCTAGGCTTATCTCTTATAGCATTTTAGATCACAATAATTAAGATCATCAAAATGTGCTCAAATACTACTAATATAATAAATCTTGCATATTTAGTGTTTAAAATACCTATGCTTAAGAGAAAACTTTCTATTGAATCAGAGTCTGTTTTTGTAACACCATTAGCTGTTGTTTGATGTCCAGTAAAAACAATTATTGCTGTATTAATTATGAGTGCTAAATAAATCATAATTTAAAATATCCCTTTCCAAACCCCTATGTTAGCTTTTTCCTCAGCTTTTTGTCTTTTGAAAATAGTGGTCATTTAGTTGAATAGTAAATATACATGAAGCACACTAATAAAGTATCCATATAATGTGAATATTGGATAACTTATTGAGAAAAAAGCAATAAAACCCATTTATGTAGCAAGTTCTATCCATAGAAAGTTAAGCTCAGGAGGATCAGTCATCTTAATTGTTAGCTCAACTTGGTCTTGCAATATCAAAGACTTTTCTATTTTTATATAAGCTTGTTAATCCTCTTAGCTTAACTAATCAAAAGGCTCTTGAATGGTTTAGGTATTTTTTATTTATGTTATTAGTATTTATATCTATTCTTTTTTAAGAACTTATTCAATAACTCATTTACTTTGTTCTGAAATAAAATATAGCTAGTTTGTTTATCAGTCAAATATAAATCTCTCATCTTAGAAAATAACAATATTGAATCTTTCTAAAAACTCATTTATGACTTTATTGTCATTAAATTATTGTATTCTAAACTCTTTGTCTTATTGTCTATAAATAATGTATTTTTTGAGCAATCTAGATTTATAGAAAGCATACAGTAAATACGGAATTAAATTGTTTTTCAATAAAAATAAAAGATTTTTTGATATCATTATAGTAATGTAGTTTGTAGCTAACAACTCGTAGTCTTATCTATACAAAGCATAATACAACAACATGCTGTAATTAATCAGAAAATAAAAGATAAAGTTAAGCAAAACATAAGAATTATTTTCTGCTCATTTAAACTTATAATTCTCCAAATAAACTACATATTGGCAAAGTCAAATATATATTTCTGTGAAAATAAAAATTGCTACACCATTAGCTGCTCCAATAATAGCCTAATATAATAAAATAGTGTATTCGTGATTAAGATTCTAATAAACGAAATTGGCATCTAAATTTAAATCATTAACTACATTATTATAATAAATAACAAGGTATAGAATTAGTCCAATGACGCCAAATGAAAAAATCATTAAAGGTAATTCAAGCAATATTTTTCAATAAATAGTTTTAAATTTATTTGTGACTTTAATCCTATTACTTATTTAAGAGATTGCAAAGTAGCCTCTATAGCTATCCTAAACAATATCATTTTTCATGTAGTTTTCTGTATTCCAATAATAAGCATGGGCATTTTCTTTTTATTTAAATTTTACATTAAGACTCAATAACCAAAATATAATAAAAATAACATAAATAATCTATAGAAATTTCTAATAGTTTTTATAAATGGTAATGTTTAGAACAAAAACTATTGCCCCTATGAGACTTAATGGCAACAAATATGATGTCATAGTTATTACAAAGGAAACATATAGAGCTAGATCGCATCCATAATAAAAAGCAATACTATTAAAAGGCTTCATTTTCGACTACTTTATACTAGCACTTAATGAATCAAATAATAATGATTTTTTTTGCTCTTAAAAAGAAGACAATATATTATTTCATGTTCAATATTCATGTAAGGGAAAAATCTCCTCTATAATTCCTTTATTTTTAAGATCATTTACATTAAACTCAATATTTAACAAGTACATATATATCTTATGTACTTAGAAATCCCTGAACTTTGAGTACTCTTTTTCAAACTTTATAGAGTACTCTTAATTATATCCAAGATTTTTATTAAACATTTTAAATCTTAGAATAGTCGCAAAAGTCTTAATAAGAGTCTCGCTAAATTTAATCAAAAAGAAATGTCTATATATTCCATCGTCTATGCTAACAAAAGGCTTGATATATTTAATAGAAACATTTTCAGGAGCATCTTTTAAATCATATTAAGACTTGTTCATGTTGGTTTCCATGGCAAGATTTGAAATTTCTCGAAATCTTCTTTATAAGTTCATCAATTGTTCATACATTAAAGTTTCCTTGTAATTCTCCTCAACTGAGTGAGTAACTAAAATATACTAGTAATTTTCATTTATAACTTTAATTAGCTCTTCATTAAAAGTATCAGTATTTCTGGGATCTTATAAAATTTCTTTAATTTTTTAATCTTCAAAATTATCAAAATAATCCTGATATTTTTCTGCAAATTTTTCATCCGTTGTCATTTCGAAAGGTACTAGATCAAAATAATTTTGTTTCATTACATCAGCTTTATGTTCTACTAAAATTTGGTACATTTCTTCATTGTTATTTTAAATAGCAAAATGCAGGGCAGTGTTTTTTTCTGTACCCCCTATGTAGTTAATTTTTTATTCAATATCTATAACTTCATAGTTTTGATCAATGTATTCAAATGACAATATATATTGAATTAGATTAATATAGTTCTGCTAAGCACTATATATAAGAGCATTGTAGCTCTCAATTGTTCAATAAAAAGGATTAAGATGTAGCTTAGTCATAAATAACTCAACCAAATCTTTGCTGTTTAAGAATGTAGAGATTAATAAAAGCTTGTGAAGAAATCTTATTGTATTAGTTTTGTTAGTGGAGTCTTAATCATCAAAAATCATGACTCTTCTTTTTTTCAACCTTATTTAACCAGTTTCTTATTATTCCTCCATTTATTCCTATTACTTGTCATATTGGTCCACTTCTATTTAAAGTCTATCTAGAATATCATTAGTATTATCCCTTAATCGTGCGCTACTAGGCTTCTGTAAATTAATTTGATTTTTAAGATCTCCTGTTACAGCTAAAGAAAATCAAACAAAACTTCAATTATTAAGATACTTATTTATTTTGGTAATAAATCTCTTGTCGGCCCAATTAGCATTTTTATAAAGATCTATTTTGTTCTATCCCTACTAGTTGAATATGCTTAAAATAAAGCTTCATAATATATCAAAAACTAATTTCTTGGTTTCTCTTTAAGCAAAAAATTTTATAGGATTTTTTATAACCATTTCTAGAGCATTAAATCCCTTATCATTTTGTCTTAGAATTATCAATGGATATTACTGAAAAATTATTTTTCCGGATTTGTAATCTCCATAGTATATACACCAATGAAGAGGATTGTTTTTTCAACTCTGTATAGATTTTCTTATATCACTTTTTAGAGTTGACTCTTATAAAAAAAACTGTTGCAAAATTTCAAATTTATCTTATTGAATTTTCTAAACTATTTTTAACTGATCATCTTGATCACTGTCAAGAAGATCTAAGTTCATGTCTAGGTATCCATGTGAGCATAGTAGATTTATTGGAGTGTTATTCTGATCATCATAGATATCCAAACTCAGGTTAAATAGTCTATGTAGCCTAATAACTTATTAAGTCAGTTTTTTATATCCATGAAAACAAGTAATATGTAATGGAGTGTGGCCTTGTTTATTTCTCATTAATAATATTTTCTTAAGCTCTTCGTTGGATTTTACTAATAGTTTTTAAAAGCCATCCAGATCATTGTCTTCAAATAGCTCTAGTATTTTGACGTGATTTAACTTATCAAAAAAACGGTTTCAAAACAACATTATAATTAGTATTTAAATAGATAATGAAATTTTTAAGTTTATTATTTAGTTTCATTTTTCTAAACAACTTATACAAATTCTAAAACATGCTTGCTAATACTTATATAGTCATCTGTAGCTATTTCTGCTCGATCACCTTGATTAATAATCACTGGAGCCTCGTGGGTCTAGAAGCCAGTTATTTGTCTTGGTTTTCCAACCTATCCCACAGTGTCTACAGACTAACCGACTCTAACGGTTATTTACTGATCTTTCAAATTCTCATCTACAAGACAGAGATACTTTGGGTTAAAAGCAAGTCCTAAATAAGACAACATGTAGTGGTTGTTTGAGATTACAAATTCCTTCATATTTGTCATTAGAATGGAGACTATATATAAAGATGCACAGCCTGTTTTATTTATCAAAAAATCATTAGTAATTGTCTAGCTTAGAGTTATTATACCTTTTCCTGAGTACAAAAGGCCCAAAGATATTCTTATAATAAACTACATGTCATTTTCCTCTTAGTAATAAAGACTAAGATTTTTTAACAGACTACAAACTCATGAATTATTCGTACCTGAGGAAACTAAACCCAAACCAAACAAAGCTTTGTAGGCTGTCTCTTTGTCGTCACAATGAGCCAATTTATATAATAAGTCTGTAGTCTACAAATTGAAACTATGAATACCTAGTATTGATAACATAATAGGGACATATCTTTTTATTTGAGTGTCACCAAATTATAATAGATGATGTATAAATCTAATTAGCTATTTTCTTCCAATTTCTTCTTAAACACACATCATGGCAAATCCAACCATCTTAACTCCAATTACTTTTTCTTAAGCTTCATCTTTGTCTTTATTGACAAATTCAGATATGTGTTGTAAATATTCTTAAGCCTTAAGCAAATTGCTTTGAAACATATTGGCACCAATCTCAACTACATTTTATATTACTTATGCATTGGAGAATTCTAAAGAACCTATACTCTCTAGTATAGTATCAATATTATTGCTTTATTGCATAAAAACTAAACCTAATGCCGCACCATAGAATATTGACAGTGGCTAGTTTAATGTTTTTTAATCAAAGGCCATTAGAGAAGTTAATATAGTGTTTGTAATATCATCATCCATGCTTTGTAGATAAGACAATCCTAAAGCTAGTGCAGCATTTACTGATACATCTAGAGGCAAGGTTTCATCATTAATAATTTAAGGAAGATTTTCCTTAAGTTCATTTTTCTGAACATTTGCATAGGAAATACCAAGCCCAATACAAGCTCCAAGTTTCATGCAGCTTTCTTAAGAGCTTATGTTGTCTATAAGTAGTGCTAGTGAAGGATCATTCTCATCTCTAAGACCAGATGTAGTAAGCCCTAAAGCTATACAAGCACCAGCCTTTGTGTAGCCATCTTTAAGATCAAAGTAGTCTCCTATAAGAGAAGAGAACTCTTCAAAGTTTTGATAGTAAATAAAGCCTAATAACCCAACACCAGTCATAATACCTTTGTCTTATAGTTTAGATATCCATAAGATATCTTTGTTGCTAAATAATGTCTCTTAGTTTGAGCCGAAGTTTACTAAAGAGCCTACAATAGTGTCAGCCAAATTCATTTACTCAGATTGATTCTATCTATCTTTTTCGTTGACCATTTCTTTGTATATTTCTTCAGTTTTTTTAGGCTCAACTAAAGATAGATTTTAAAGAACTTTTATTAAGAATTTGTTGTTTAAGTTTCCAGATAAAATATTGTCATAGACCTCTTATTGTCCAGGTATATAAATTCTTTATCTAACTAAATCGAAGCACATTTATAACTTATACTAGTGTCTCTGTTCTTGTAAGAATATTTAGTTTATAATATTTTGGTCATTCATCTTAATTGCAATATTCAAAGCATACAAACTGTCTTGATTATTCAAACAAATTTATATAAGTATTTTATATAAGTTATTTTATTCCTCCTTGGTATTCAAGTAATCAGCCATTCTTATCAAATATAAGATTATTCTATTATAGTTGTTAGTGTTGACATATTGTGGCACATTTTATATAAGTTGACAGTCTATTAACAAATCAATAGCTATTATATCATCTCCTGTTTAGAAAATTTATGGCAAAATCTTAAGCACTAACTATTAAAGATCATACTATTAATATTTGCTCTAATTATTTTATATTTTCTCATACTCTTTTGTGATATCGCTTGCTAAAGTTATAACATACTCCGGGCCATATTGATCTAATGAAAACTGCTATGTTCCTTAGGAATAATATTTCAGAGCATCATTGTCATAATCTGCATTCAAAGTAATAGATATGTATGTCATAATATCAGCAAACTTTTACTTAACTTTTAAGTCATTAAGAGTTGAGAAAACAAACTCCAAATCTTTGTAAAAGCCTTTGAGAAACTTAAGCTCTTTTGAGATCTGTGTTTTTTTGCCTAGAGAGTTTAATATGAGTTGTTGAATGCTACTAAGTCCTTGATATATTTTATCTAAGTGGCCGGATTTTATAGATTCAACATGAAAAGTTATGGTCTCCATGAGAACCTTTTCTTCTTCATTAAGTTCTGGAGTATTTACTTTGGTTTATTTGCTCATTATATTAATTATAAAATAAAAAAGGATTAATAGTTTAAATTATTCTTTATTTGTCAATAAGATAAAGATTAAAATGATGATTGTTATTGTAATAAAGCATTTTTTTATAAAATAATTTTTGGCTCTTTTAGGTTCTTTAATTTTTTCTTTTTTGCTTTATAAACTATTTTATTAAACATTATTAGATTATTTAAAGCTATAAAAATTAATTTTGTTTGCATTAATAATTGTGAGATAGACTTGTTAGTTTTTATTCTAGAAAAGTGTTTATAATAATTATTAGTATTTAACAATAAATGGATCATCATCTTTAATAGTTAATGGGTGTTATAAATTTTTAAAAGCTATATTAAGTGGGTATAAATTATTGTTATTGTTATTATCTTTGAAAAATATTAAAGCATTTTATTAAACGTATATATTATAGTATTAACTTAACTAAAAATTATATCTTGAATGTTAGATAAAGCTACCATTAAACTCTAATAAATAAAAATAAACTTAATTATCTAAACGTGATTATAAAACAACACCAATTAATTCTTTACTATTTAAATTAAAATAATTTACTTTAATTTATGATTCAAAAAATCCAAAATCTTTAATATCCAATATATTACCATTATTTGGATCTATTAAGTATAACTATCTCGAATTAGATAATATGCAGTATATTTAATCTTTGTTACAAATAAATGCATCAAACTTTCTACTAGACTATAATTCTTTGTACATAATTTTTATTTGCTTTATTATTAAGTATTTTTAATCTAATTTTTATTTAATGTGTATTATTTTGTTTTACTATTAATCAATTGCAATATTTTTATATTAGCTAAAACTAATAAGATTAGAGATATAATCAACTTTGTTAATAAATTTATAAACATTTTGTTCTTATTATTTTGGTGTTAAAGGTCCTATAATTATTTGCTCTTGTTAACTAAGGCAGAATACTTCTTTATTAACATCACTCCATAAAATATCATCACATTTTTTTTCAAGATAGGTTTAATAAAGGCATTAATAAGTGAGTAAACTAAAAACTATAATTGAAAATACCTTACTGCCTGCTAGTCCTAATTTTGCATTTTAAATAACTAAAACTTCATCAAATTAATTCCAACTAATCGTTTTTTCTTCTTTATTAACAAATTTATTTATTGAATCTTTTATGTTTGTAGCACCATTAAC
>ERZ724508.2128-NODE-2128-length-10740-cov-14.074123_pt1 | contig 10740 bp, 9 predicted proteins | sample MGYA00376041_ERZ724508 | MGnify/ENA primary metagenome ERZ724508 (study PRJEB28724, sample SAMN07190887) | wastewater metagenome | isolation source: effluent of sewage treatment plant in Hong Hong | place: USA: Christiansburg, Virginia | collected 2016-03-01 ... | reverse complement strand
AAGGACAATTTACAGATGATCTCCTGAAATTGAAGAATCCAGAGAATGTTCGTGTGGTGATCGCGAGAAGTTTCTAGAAAATGCTACACAAATATGAATGATTCAAATGGAATAACTCAGATTCTTGGTAATAGTGGAGCAGGAAAAACTCAGTTGCTATTTTCTCTTGCAGAAGAGAATATTGGCAAAAAAGCTAGTTTGATTATCGATATACAATGAGATGGCAGTGATCTATTGCTCTCGGACTTATGAGTTGATGAGTTTAGTAGTCTTATTCGAATCGATCTATCTCAGTCTGTAGATTCCTTTCAAAATATCTTTTTTCTTCAGAAATTATTATCAGAGAAGAAAACTATTCTTTGTACTTTTCCGATGTGATATATGGGACAACGAAAAACTTGTGCCTATATCATTCTGATTTTACAATATCTTCTTGATGCTTTAAAAAATATTGAGAATGAAGTTGCTATTTATATCGATGAATTTCAGTATTTTCAAATACCAGAAATGATGGATTTACTTTTTTATGTACAAAGCTATCCTGATCAATTTTCCATGATTTTTGCACATCAATATCTGGATCAACTCTCGACGGAGGTATATGAAATTTCAGGATCTCAAGTAAGCATCCATTCATTTGTATTGGATTATGTACAAAAAAGGATAGTATTTCCGATTGGCTCATGAGACCAAATAATGCTGAGTAAACTCTATCCATGAAGGGATTTCTCAAATATAGCACAACCAATTGAAATAGGATTTTAGTAAAAAATAAAAGACAACTCTGAAAAGAGTCAGTATACTAATAATGAAGTGCAATTTTAAAAGAAACGATAGTATAGATTTATTTTAGCGATCTGGATGTGTTGGCTGATAAACCATAATTTTCTGTATCTGATTACTGTCAATAACTCTGAAGTCAAGTTTCTTGTATAATTTGAATGCAAGTGTGTTGCTATGAAAAACTTCGAGTCGAATGGACTTAAGCGTCTCTTTTGATTCTTCGATAAGTCTTTCTAAAATAGTAGTCCCTATTCATTTCCCTCTGTATTCTGGTAAGATTTGTAAACCACCTATATATAAATCTTCATCTCTCACTATACGGAGTCGTCCAACAGGAGTTGTTCCGGAATAGATAACTTGAATCTCTGATGGAGCAAATTCCCTTTTATATATTTCAAATCTTGCAACCTCATCAGCATCTTCTGGGTTTATTTTTGCGCCGTCTAATTTTTGTAATCGGAACATCAACTCACAATCCTCTGGTTTTGCTCTCTGTAATGTACAAGTGACTAAAGATTTCTTTTTTAGATATAGATCTTCCATAAATATTAGCTAGATAATACCATCAACCTCTAATGGATCTGGGAGTTTTCTCAATCGTCTCCTACACTGTAGGATATGAGCAATCTTGATAATCCGAAAAGGTAATAGCCTGATTATATGAAAAGATTGTTACTCCCAAATAATAAAAACATCTCTCAAATTTGAGAGATGTTTTCTTGTTTATAACTGGTGGAGTTGAACTTTCTATCAAACACTTTCGAGTGCAACCTTAATAATTCTTATACCTATTTACTCACCTCCCAATAGTGCCGTTACTTTTCATGAAGTATCTTGTAATCTAAGTTCCAAGGTGAGTAGCAATGTTTTGATTTGCTCGTGAGCTTCATTATTTGTTTCCTGAGCAATTCCTAGAAAAAATTTCTTTGTCTCATCGATCTTTTTTCTTACTTGTTCTAAATTACTTGGATCCCATTGAGTAGAAAGATTATGAATTCTATCAGCAAATTTAACATCGAGAGCATTTCTAGTGATTTCTATAAGCTTCTCCTCTGTTAATTCAATTCACTTTTCTTTTGCTAAATTTGCAATATGGCTTTTAAAAGTTTCAAATGATTGTAAATGTCAGAAATACGTTATATTTCTTTGTTTCTTTGCATTTTTTATTCTTTCTGCCTCATTTTCTATACTTAAATCTTGATATTTCTTCCAAGGTTCCTTGCTGATAGCTTGGACTGCCAGAGCTACATCATATCAATAATCTTCACTTAATCATTCAAAAGTCTTATTTGTATCTTCTATGCTATCATGAGCTATAGCTATAAGAACTTTCTTGGTATTTGGATTTGGTAATTTTAAAATATTATTTACTACCTCTCGTAAATGTTCAAAATATCTTTCTCAAGAAGTTCTTTCGACTTCAGAGAATTTATCTTTCATTAAATAATACAAAGATGTGAATCTCCTGACAAATTTTTTAAACTCTTCTACATTTTCAGTATTAAGATCATTTGAGAAAATTTTCTCTTTTACTGAATTCAATATTGTATCAACTCATTTTTCCTGTTTTAATAATCAAATAGCGTCTAAAACTTGTTCCACTGTGTAGTGTTGTTCCATATGCATATAAGGAGAAATAAGAAAATAAAGAAATGTAGCAATCTTATGAAGTACATTATTTATAGTTATATACGCACATAAGTCAAATATTTCAGCTGATTAACATCCAAAGAATATAGTAAATGAACTATCGAAAATAACTCCAATTTCTTGGAGTTATTTTCGATAGTTTCTATCAAGAATGTTGAGGTAACTAGTTTTGAGAGAATACTCCTACAAATTTTTTCTTGCCAGATTGAAGAATAAATCATTCCTGAGGAATTTGTATAATTTCACTCATATCATTATGAACTTCACCGTTGATCTTGATAGATCCTCATGAGATAGCATCGCGACACTCACTTCATTTTGCAAAGAAATTTGCCTTGCGGACAAGATCGAGGAGGCCGATAGTTGGTTCTGTGATTTCAACTCGAGAAAGGTCTGCAATATCTGGAAGTATTCATCCCTGAATGGTTGCATCGTAGTAGGATTGAGCTTCTTGAATTACTTCAGCCGAATGATAGATATTCATGATGGCAAGCGTTACTTCACGCTTTACAATACGAGGATCTTCTCATGATTCCAAACGTTTTTTGAGTACATCAACTTCTTCCATGCTGAGCCGTGTTGCAAGTGTTGCATAGTTGAGAATGAGATCATCATTCATCTCCATGAGCTTCGCGAACATAGCACGAGGCTCCATATCGATAGGCACCACGTTTGGTGAAGTTTTCGACATTTTTTTGCCGTCTGGTCCGATGAGTAGATCGAATGTCATCACCGATTGCTTGTCTTGCCCGAATGCTTCCTGGAGTGTGCGACCAGCAAGTAGATTAAAATATTGGTCATTTCCACCTATTTCGACATCTGCTTTGAGCACCACACTATCGTATCCTTGCATGATAGGATAGAGGAACTCTTGGAGAGAGATACGAATCCCAGCGTCAAAACGCTTTTTGAAATTGTGTCGATCGAGCATCTCAGCAACACTGAAATGCTTCGCAAGTTCACCAACGCCGCAGAAATTTACTTTATCGAGTCATTCGCTATTGTAGTAGATCTCGATCTTGGAAATATCGAGAATTTTTGAGAGCTTTGACACAAATGCTTCTGCATTTTTTCGTGTTTCCTCACGCTTAAGCATTGGACGTTCTGCATCTTTGTCAGAGCTATCACCTACCTGTGCTGTCGCATCACCTATGAGGATGATCACATGATGACCGAGCTCTTGAAATTCGCGAAGCTTCAAAATAGGCACCATATGACCTAGGTGGAGGATGGTTCCAGATGGATCGATACCGAATTTAATCCGAAGTTGTTTTCCAGAATTGAGTTTTTTTTCGAGTCATTCTTGATCGATGATTTGTGAGACTCATTTGGTGAGAAGCGTATTCATATTTTTGTTTGTTGTCATAGTGTATTTTTATTATGGATGAAGGAGGAGTTTTTGGGTAAATATTCGTATCGATTCTCGAGAAATATAGCGTTGAGTATGTCATGTTTTTTCCTCATCCCATATTTCCCCATAGAGTGTGGTCGATCACATACCATTATGATCATCAGAGATTTTTGTATGGTATGTACGAAAGATGCTAACACTCTCTTCTGGGATCACATGTACGAGACAAAGATAGTGAACTTTTTCTTGTATTTTGAGGACAAGGAGATCGAAAGTTGGATCAATATGAAGCATTCTTTCTTGTGGGATTTCCATAAAAATTGCACCAATTGTTTCAATTTTTTCGGGTACATCTTTTGGTTCTATACTCATAGATGAGTTTATTTGGACGCTTTCTACTTCAATACTTTATCGATCAAACCATAGGCAAGAGCCTCATCTGCAAACATAAAGTTATCACGATCACAGTCAGTACGAACTTTATCAATGGTTTGCCCCGTGTGTTTTGCGAGGATTTCATAGAGTACATCCTCTGTGCGTGCAATATGACGAGCTGCAAGCTTCATATCTGTTGCTTGGCCTTCCATACCACCGAGTGGTTGATGAATCATAATCTCAGAATGGGGGAGTGCATAACGCTTTCCTTTGGTTCCACCAGCAAGAATAACTGATCCCATAGATGCTGCGAGGCCGATACAAACAGTTGATACGTCAGGCTTGATATGTTGCATCGTGTCATAGATGGCAAGTCCAGCTGTTACGTGCCCACCAGGTGATTGAATATACATAGTAATATCCGCCTTGCTATCTTGTTTTGCGAGGAAGAGGAGTTGGGCTATGACCGTGTTGGCAACGCTATCGTCGATTGCAGTGCCGAGAAAGATAATGCGATCTTCGAGAAGTCGTGAATAGATATCATATGCACGCTCTCCAGAGGAGGTTTTTTCGATGACGGTAGGGATAATCATAAATATTCGAATAAATATTCGCCATTATAGAGAAAATCTTATTTATTTCATCTTTTCTTCTTGTCTATCATAGCCTTGGTTTTTTGGTACAGATATTTCAAAAAATGTTTGACAAGGGAGGGAGTTTTTATACAATGCCCAAGCTTTCAATCAGTAAGCGGGTGTAGCTCAATGGCTAGAGTCCCTGCCTTCCAAGCAGGCTGTTGTGGGTTCGACTCCCATCGCCCGCTCCATTTTTTTCTGGAGCATTTGTACATTTCAACATCGTATCGAATGGGCGTATAGCTCAGTTGGTTAGAGCACTTCTCTGATAAGGAAGGGGTCCCTGGTTCGAGTCCAGGTACGCCCACCATTCATTTCTTGCATACGATATAGTCGGAGACTGGCGCAATTGGCTAGCGCACGTGCTTTGGGAGCACGGGGTTGCGAGTTCGAGTCTCGCGTCTCCGACCATTTTATTGTTTTGGCGCTATCGTCTAGTGGTTAGGACAGCGGGTTTTCATCCCGTAAACCGGAGTTCGATTCTCCGTAGCGCTACCATCTTTGGTTCTATTTGGCGGGGTAGCTCAGTGGTAGAGCAGAGGCCTGAAAAGCCTTGTGTCGGTGGTCCGATTCCACTCCTCGCCACCAATCATTCATATCAAAAATACACTCTGGAAAGAGTGTATTTTTACATTGGTGATTTAGATGAATATCTATACAATTTGATTTATTCAATCGTATTTTCCGACTATTATGCAAAAAGAGGCTCAATCTCGTATAAAAATCAATAAATTCCTCGAGAAATCTGGATGGATTTTCCTCGACGAAGAGAATCAAAAAGCGAATATTCAAGTGGAAGCATGAGTGAAGCTGGAGCATCTATGAGATGATTTCGAACATTCTCCTCGTGGTGCTATAGATTATCTTCTCCTTGATAATCGAGGTTTTCCTCTCTGTGTCCTCGAGGCAAAAAAAGAATCTATCCATCCACTCTCAGCAAAAGAGCAGGCCCGAGATTACGCAATTTCAAAAAATGCTCGCTTTATCATTCTTTCCAATGGAAACTCTCATTATCTATGGGATAGAGAAAATGGAAATCCGGAGATTATCACAGAATATCCAACTCAGGCATCACTTGAACATCGTTCGACCTATGAACCAGATGTTGCCTCTCTTGCTGAGTTAAAAATTGATGAAAATTTTCTTGCTCCAGCAAAATACCTCCGTCCTTATCAGGTCCAGGCAATTGAGTCTATTCAGTCATGGGCGAAGCTCGGAAAAACTCGATATCTCCTCGAAATGGCTACAGGTACAGGAAAAACTACCACTTCAGCCGCAATCTGTAAGCTCTTCCTTCAGACAGGAAATGCAAAACGAATCCTCTTTCTTGTGGATCGAATAGAACTTGAAGATCAAGCAAAAAAAGCATTTGCAGAAGAGATATTCAAGTGAGTATATTTTGTTGATACTATCAAATCAGGCGAATGGCAAAAGTGTCAGATTGTCGTTTCAACCATCCAGACTCTTATGGCAGGTGATAGGTATAAAGAGCTCTTTTCTCCGACAGATTTTGAGCTCGTGATATCTGATGAAGCACATAGATCTATCGGGGGTAATGCTCGCGCTGTATTCGAGTATTTTATCGGTTATAAGCTCGGTCTTACGGCTACTCCGAAGGACTATCTGAAGGGAATCGATGAAAAAGCAGGAATGTCTGAGAATCCAAAAGCTCTTGAAATCCGAAATCTCAGAGATACCTATAAAACCTTTGGTTGTGAGGCTGGAGAACCAACATTTCGATATGATCTCTCAGCTGGAGTAAGTGATGGATTTCTTATCAATCCATATGTTATCGATGCTCGTACCGATGTCACTACCGAGCTCTTGTCTGAAGAATGATTCACACTTGAAGTTGAGAATGATGACGGGGGATCAAGTGAAGAATCTTTTGGGATACGTGATTTTGAGAAGAGGTTTTTCAATGAAAAAACTAATCAGATATTTGCTGAGAATATTATCCAAAATGGATTTCTGGATCCTCTCACGGGTGAATTTGGGAAGATGCTCGTCTTTGCCGTGAGTCAGTCTCATGCTGCAAAAATCGTAAATCTCCTCAATACGCTCGCCATGAAAAAATGGCCCGGGAAATATGATTCTGATTTTGCGCTACAAGTAACAAGTAGTGTCATGCGATCTCAGGATTTTACGAAAGATTTCACGAATAATCGTCTCTCGGGGAGATCACACTTTGCTGATGATACTCATCCTGACTATGAGACAGGGAAGACTCGTATTTGTGTCACAGTTGGTATGATGACCACTGGATATGATTGTCCGGATCTTCTTGGTGTTGTCCTTCTTCGTCCTGTATTTTCTCCCGCAGACTTCGTGCAGATGAAGGGGCGTGGCACTCGCAAACATACATTTCTCTATCAGGAGACAGGAGAAAATGCTCAAAAAGAAAAATTCTTACTACTAGATTTTTTTGGAAACTGTGAATATTTTGAAAAAGGATTCGATTATGATAAAAAACTTGATCTTCCTGTAATAACGAACAAAAAAGATGGTCCAATAGTGATTATCGATACACCATCAGAATCAGATAATATTGATGCTGAGCTCGATGATAAGGTTCGTACTGAGGCAATTATACAAGTTGGGAATGAAGGTATGCGCATCGACCAAGAACTCTATCGTAAGCCGAAACACGAACAATTCGAATATGTCATCCAACATAGTGATACTATCAAACAAGTTCATGAGTCCTCTGGTATCGAGTGAGTCGAAGAATTCCTGAAAAGTGAAGTCTTCAACAAGCCTAATGAATATTGGAATCCTCAAAAACTCCGTGACTCGTATGAGAAAGTCTATAATACTGGGAGACGTATTGGTCTTCGTGAGATGATTTCGAAGGCATTTGGATTCCTAAAATGATTTGAGTCACGAGATGAACGACTCGATACAGAATGGCAAAAATTCCTCATTACTGAGAGACCACAAGTCGATACTGGAGAACAGCTCCGCAAGCTCAAGATCATCTTCGAAACGTATCTCGCAGATGAGAAATTCCGACATATCATCGATTCTGGTAATATTGCAGGACTCGATAGTCATAGTTCTCTCGTGAGTATGAGCGATATCAAACTTGTATGATGAAGACCGACCGTCGATTTAGTACGAAACTATTCCAGTGAATATCTCACGAATGCTATGAGAGAATTCAGCCTCTCTCGATAATAACCCCTTTGCTTAAAATGCTCAATTCCACTACCAAAAACCGTATCAATTCTTGTCGAGATATTCTCGTCGGCAAGATCCCAGATCCAAAAGGTCAGATTGATCAGATTACGAATGCTCTCGTCTATAAGTTCATGGATGATCAGGATCGCATGAGTCGAGAGCTTGGGTATGATGCGAGCTTTTTTATCTGAGACTATGAACAATATGCATGGTCTAAGCTCTTTGATAATAGACTTACCAATCAAGAGAAAGCGAATCTCTACAGTGAGTGACTCGATAAATTATCAGTAGCTGATCATCTTCCTGAGCTTTTCAAGCAAATATTCAAAAATGCGAGACTCCCATTCAAGGATCCAAGTACTATTACCATGTTCCTTGCTGAAATCAATGGGTTTAGCTATCATCACTCAGAAGAACTTGGTAATGCATTTGAGTACCTATTATCTGTCATGGGAAGCCAATGAGATACAGGTTCATTTCGCACACCTCGTCATATCATTGAGTTCCTCGTCGATGTTGTTGATCCAAAAAGATGAGAAACAATCTATGACCCTGCCTGTGGAACAGCATGATTTCTTATTGAGGCTTTTAATCATATCAAATCAGCTTGAGATCTCAGCGTTTCAGATACGGCAACGCTCTGAAAAAATATTTCCTGAGTTGATATCGACCCTGGTATGGCGAAGATTGCCCGAGTGAACCTCTACCTTCATGGATTCAAAACACCGAATATTGATGAAAATGACACTCTTTCAAATGAAAAACTCTGGTGAATGAAACGCGATGTGATACTGGCTAATCCGCCCTTTATGACACCAAAAGGAGGGATAAGGCCTCATGAAAAATTCAGCTCGAAAACAAGTAAATCTGAGGTTCTTTTTACTGACTATATTATTGAACATTTGAAGCTCCATGGTCGCGCTGGTATCATCGTGCCTGAGGGTATTATGTTCAATGGATCAAATGCTTATAAAGATCTCAGAAAAAAACTCGTAGATGGATGATACCTCTGGGCGGTGGCATCACTTCCGAGTGGAGTATTCAATCCTTATGCAGGAGTGAAGACCTCTATTCTTTTTCTGGATCGTGAACGAGCGAAGCAAAATGATAATATCCTCTTCGTGAAGATATCGGCTGATGGATATGATCTTGGGGCTCAGCGTAGAGAAATCAATAAAAATGATCTCCCGAAAGCCCTCGAAATCCTCAATCATTACAAAGAAAATCCAAATCTTGGTGTTAGTCATCCTGAACTCGTTTCAAGATCTCTCGCTCATCTTGTACCAAAATCGAAAATCGCAGAAAGTGGAGAATATAATCTGAGTGGGGATAGGTATGTTGTAAGTACAAGTTCGGTGAGTACAGAATTTGAAATGGTAGAACTAGAGAAAATATGTGATATTTTCAACTGATCTACTCCAAAAAGAACAGAGATAGAATATTGGGAAAATGGAACGATTCCATGGTTCACAATCGAAGATATGAGAAAACAATGAAGAATCATTAAAAACACAGAACAAAAAATCACTGATAAATGATTTGCGAAATCTAGTGTAAAATTATTACCAAAGCAATCTGTATTACTTTGCTGTACTGCTTCTATTGGAGAATATGCCTATTCAGAGATTGAACTAACTACAAATCAGCAATTTAATGGATTAGTCGTAAAAGATAGGGAAGTTTTACATCCAAAATATCTTTTTTGGAGTATTTCGAGATTCAAAAATGAACTTGAACGTATGAGCTGAAAAGCTACTTTTTGATTTGTTTCAGTAGGGACTTTAAAGAAAATGACTATCCCTCTCCCTCCTCTCGAAATCCAAGATCAGATCGTAGCAGAGCTCGATAGATACCAGCAGATTATCGATGGAGCTCGTGCAGTGGTCGAGAACTATAAGCCGACGATCAAGATAGATCCAGAGTGGGAGATGGTGGAGTTAGGGGAAGTGTGTGACTTACAAAATGGATTCGCCTTCAAAAGTGATGATTACATAGATAATTCAGATACCCTTAACTTCCGAATGAGTAATATAAGACCTGGATGAAGTGTTGATATTGAATATAGTAAGAAGTTTCTACCCAATTCATATTCCGAATTATACAAAGAATATATACTCAAAGACTGAGATGTAGTGATAGCCATGACTGATATGGCCAGCGACCCAAAAATTCTTGCAGTTCCTTGTGTTATAAAGAAAGTTGATTATACACTTCTCTTAAACCAACGAGTTTGAAGATTTATCGATATTGAATTGCAAAAAATTTGAAAAAATTATCTTCAAGTTATTCTTAATCAAGATTTTATTAGAAAGACATTGTCAGCAATGGGTGGCGGTTGAGTTCAAATTAATTTAAGCAAAAAAGATATACTCAAACAAAGGATTCCTCTTCCACCTCTCGAAATCCAGCAATCTATCGTCGTGCGGATCGAAGAAGAACAGAGACTCGTCGATGCGAATCGTCGACTCATCGAGATTTATGAGGCGAAGATACGGGAGAAGATGGATGAGGTGTGGGGAGTAGAGTAATTTGGATAATCTTGACCAATCCATCGATGATAATGTTGCATCTGGGATATGTTCTTCAGGATTTCCAATAAGAGCATCAATAAAAATAGGCGGTCATTATGACCGCCTATTTGGCGAGATTTTGCTGATTAGCTGGCTTTATGCTTGATTCCTCCTTGAATAGCATGTTTCAAAGCAATCGACGCAGCATCAGCTGCAATTTCACCGATGAAAGCATCAACGCCACCGTGGCGCTTCG
>ERZ724508.2125-NODE-2125-length-10761-cov-5.921820_pt1 | contig 10761 bp, 14 predicted proteins | sample MGYA00376041_ERZ724508 | MGnify/ENA primary metagenome ERZ724508 (study PRJEB28724, sample SAMN07190887) | wastewater metagenome | isolation source: effluent of sewage treatment plant in Hong Hong | place: USA: Christiansburg, Virginia | collected 2016-03-01 ... | reverse complement strand
TAGGGTCTCAATAAAACCAACTAAAGGCAGCGTACTGTTGAATTTCCTTCGATCGATCATCTTCTTTATGCGGGCCCAGTCCAACGGATATTGAGTTTCTGCTTCGGCTTGCTTTGCAAACACCTGCTCAATACTGGCAATCGCCTTCTGTAATTCGGTAAGTTCATTGCCTAGCAGGTCTTTCTTTTCAGGCTTTTCTACCCTAGCAAGGTCTTGTAGCTATTTCCGTAGGTTGTTCCTCTCGTCAGTGATCTCCTTCACTTTTTCTCGTTCCTTTGTTAGCCTCTCCTCGAGCTCCTGCCGTTTGGTCTCGCTTGTTGGATTCACTTGCTTAAGTTGTGTCATTTCGGCCGATAGTTGTTCGAGGCTTCTTTCCCTTTTGATGATTGTTTCTAACAACCCGATGTTCTGAGAAACGAGACTTGTATATCTGTCGGTCGTGCGTTTTGTGTTAAGTAACTTTCGATGACGTTGCACATCGGTATACCAAGTTTTTTCTTATTTCTCTATCTTTGCCAATATATTTGCCAGCAGAGTCTACCACTCGCGGAGTGAAGCGTCATTATCCTCTTTTTCCTTGAATTCCTTCTACTTGAGCTCCTTCTCTTTGTCTGTTTTCAATGAACGATTGAGTTCCCCCAGCTTCTTTTATAAATCTTTTGATTTTGATCTCTCGTTTTACAGTTCGGAGCGAAGTTTGTTCACCGACAGTAACCCTTTCTCTTCGCTATCAGACTTCAATCGATCAGAACGCTGTCGTTCCCTATCGATTTCCTGAAGCTTACGCCCCAACTCCGAAATTTCAGCATTTTTTATCTTGATTTCGGAGTAGAGGGAACCCACATATCCGGCTCCCATTGAGAGGGTTGAATAGAACTACCTATTCTCTGCAGTCTTACTCTCCCCTTCCTTCGTCTCATAAAGTTTCTTCTGCTTTTCAAGATAAGTAATATTCTTCTCGAGGGCCGCCTGAGCCTCTAATAGGCCCTTTAGGTCTCCTCGCAGTTCTGCCAGGTTAACTGGTCCCTGGAATTCGACTTTTGTCTCAGGTTTTTCCTTGACAGTATTTATGAGGAACTGCATAATCTCGAGCATTTCCCTCCGGTCCAGCGACAACTCTTTTCCAGTTTAGTTTTGATGCTTCCTGAGCTGCACCTCAAGAAGTTTGCGAGTTTTATCGTTAGCTCCGTCTCGGATAGTCTGATACAAAGTCTCGTTGAGCTTTTTGTGTTCCTTTAGTTCACCTTCAAGTGCCTTTAACCTGGCATTTTAATCGGCAGGTTTCTTCAAAGTGGCTGTAATTTCCTTGATATCCTTAGCCTTCTGCACATTAATCTCGATGATTCGACCCTCCAGAGCTTTGTTCTGTTCTTTGAGCATCTCCATCTCCTTGAGTTAGCGGTTCAGCTAAAAGATTGTTTTGATGTGGTTGAACAGCACTGTGATGGAGATTTCCGTGTCGAAGTAGATGTTTCTCAGGGTCTTATCACCGTTCTTGATCTTCTCAAGTCTTCTCAGTTCAATTTACATTGGCTCCTTTAGATTCTTCTCAGATTATTGAGCGTAGATAAAACGATCAAACCTCTGCATTTTGATCAAAGCCTCACGAGCTTCATTGGAGAGACTCATAGTCATTAGCTGTTCATAGTCTCGGATTATTTGTTCTTGGTTGGCTGTGTTTGAAGGACGATCGGTCAAATTTTCATGACGAGAGGGTTTTCGAGCAAATCTCGATGAACTTGAAGCTGATTTCATTTTGCTGGGATCGAGGTTTAACTGGAGGGAGGCTTGACTAGCTTGCTGGCTTGTTTGATAGCTATGTTGCCCGAGTTGGCTATTTGACCTGTCGTTCAATCTAAAAAGTGGCAGAAGTCGGAACGCCTCCGTCATTCTCTTGGTTCGAAGGCGATTTACAAGCCGGAGGAGAGTGGGAACTGCTCGAGGTAATTTCGCCCGAGCCTTTATGAAGGAGTAAACATGGCGGAAGGACCGAAGTAAATGTTGTTTGCGCTTCCACTCAGCAACAATTGTGAGTATCCGGCAAGCGAACTTCTTCTGGTTGCGATGTTGCCCTCCACCTACGAGTTTTGTGAGTGCGTGAAATTTGATTTTGGTCAGCTTCAGTCTCAAACATCTCTCCAATCGGACGGCTGCTTGGATGGCCTTATCGGGTTCTTCTCGTTGGGTGAGTATGGACACTCGAGGGATCTCTCTACTGTCTGTTTCAATAACAAATTCTCTACTGCTAGGTTTCTAGAGGGACGAACTTGGTGTCGATGTTACCCTTCCCTTCATACGCACTTGATTCTCGTGCATCTTCTTCATCTGCTCAGGAGAGAGGAACTCGTCCACTAGGATGTTCTTGGCGCTTGGTCGCTAGTCACCCTTTTGACTCATATTCAAATAATAATCGGCACCCCATATCATAACCGCATTACTATGATTGAACGAGTGGCACCGAAGAAGACTCGCAGAGGGTGGCTGGGTCAGCTCGTCAAGCAGACCTACCCACGCGACGATATTCACTGTGGCATTTTACAGTGTGCCGAGCACAGTACTACCCCCAATCATCTCAGAAACGGGTCCCTTCGAAATAGATATGGATGCAACCTTAGACCTGTACTTCCCTGATGAAGAGACTCTCTTGAACCAAACAGACATCCTTGAGAACTGCCAGGAACTGGGCAACTTAGTTATCATCCAGAGCCTTGTTGAACAATTGAAGCTGAAAAAACCAGCAGCATTTACACACTTCAAGCACTTTCTCGATGGGCACTCATCGAGGGTGTACGTATTTCCAAACGAATACCACGCACAGTGTATAATCCCACAAAGAAATGAGAACAGGCAGCTGAGAACTGCCAAAGCCTTGATTCAGTCTGTTAAGTGGTTCGCCAATCATGTCGCTCAGGAAGCGCTGAGAGTTCGGGTCAACATTCTCACGTCAGATTATGCGATGCACAAGCTTGCCAAGGAATAGAATCTTGTGAGCATTTCCCTCATTGATTTTTTGAAGCAGCACGATTCGAACATGCTCGACTACGTTGGCTTTGGTGAAACAAAATCAAAGACTCTCGAGAAGCAAGTCTTTGCGGAACACATCGACGAACGAATTCTGCTTGCTGGACTGAAGAAGGGAACTTACATCGAAGGGAAGTACATGGAGGCAAGAAGCTACATTAAAATTGCAGGGGAGATGATTCCCTGCCAATTAGATAACAACAGGGCAATGTATGGGGATACCATCGCAGTGTTGCTCCACCATGACAATAAATGGAAGAAAAACTTGTTTGTACTGACCGATGATGAAGAACCAGAGGAGGTACCAGCATCAGTTGTGGAAGTGGAGCGCGATAACAGTGATCTTTTGAAGCGTCTGAAAGAAACTACGTTGATTCCAACTGGTACAATAGTAGGCATTGTGAAACGTCAACCCAGAAGCTACTGTGGAAGCATCACCAATGACTCAGTGGAAAAGCTTGAGTCAGGTGACGAAATTCGTGAATTCGTACCAGTGGACCCTCGCTTCCCATCATTCTACATCAAAACATTCAATGTAAGTCTGAAGTAATACAGTCCCACAACCTGCTCAACAAGAGAATTGTAGTCACTTTCGACGGTTGGCCAGCTAACTCTGCCAAACCTCTTGGGCATTTCAAGCGTATCATCGGGGATATTGGGGATATGCGAACAGAGGGGGATGTGATTCTGTTGGAGCACAATGTTGAGATCGCGCCGTTCTCGAAAGCAGTATACGACTGCCTTCCACCCGAGGGTGACGCGTTCGCAATATCAGCTGAAGAGATCAAAAAGTAAGAATATTTGTATGCAGACGCCTTGACCTTAGAAGCATCAACGTGGTTAGTATTGATCCACCTGGCTGCAAGGACATTGATGATGCGCTACATTGCTACCCTCTTCCGAACGGCAACTATTCTGTGGGTGTGCATATAGCTGATGTAAGCCATTTTGTGAGGCCTGACACAGCAATCGATAGGGAAGCGGCTCACCGCAGTACAACAGTGTACCTGGTTGATCGAAGAACTGATATGCTACCAAAACTGCTGACCGAAAATCTCTGTTCGCTAAGGGCTGACGTAGAGCGATTGGTATTCTCAACTATCTGGGAGATGGATGCGCAAGCCAACATTATCAAAACCGAGTACTGCAAGAGTGTGATTCGCTCCCGTAGTGCGATGACTTACTATGAAGCACAGAGTCGCATTGACAATCCGTAGGATCAAAGTGACATCACGAAATCAATCCGCATGCTGAATGTGCTGGCAAAGAAGCTGAAGCAGAATAGGCTGGACAAGGGTGCTTTACAGCTGGCTTCAACCCAAGTGAAGTTTAGCTTCGATCAATAAACGCATAACCCCACCGACGTCCAACTTTACAACCTTCTCGAAACGAACTCACTTATTGAGGAGTTTATGTTGCTCTCCAACTGTGCCGTCGCCGAGAAGATTGTTGAAAGGTTTCCTTCTGTGAGTGTGCTTCGGCACCACGTTCCACCCAAATTCAGGCAGTTGGAGGATTTCAAGAAATTGCTGTCAACTCAAGGTTTTTCCTTCGAAATGACAACTTCCAAGGAGCTTGCTGATAGCTTAGATAGACTACAACGCCCCAACGATGACTTCTTCAACAAGCTGATGCGTATCATGACTACACGGTGCATGAACGAAGCAACCTACTTCTGCAGTGCCGACTACGATCTGCAGGAGTTCTATCATTATGGGTTGGCTGCACCGCTGTACACTCACTTCACCTCACCGATCCGTCGTTATGCTGATGTGCTCGTGCATCGACTCTTAGCAGCAGCCATCGATTTGGAAGCCCTTCCCCATTACATGAGTACGATGGCGGTTGATTTAGGTAACAAGCTGAAGATGGCACGCATCTGCGATAAAATGAACATGAGGCATCGCATGGCTAGGTTTGCTTCCCGTGCATCTAGCGACTACCATACCTACCTATTCTTCAAGGATCGCAAGCTCAAGGAACAGGCAATAGTCACTACGATCGGCCAGGAAGGCTTTACGGTGATGCTTCCAAAGTACGGGCTGGAAAGCACAATAAAGTTCTCGCCAGAAGACCGTGCTCGCAATGACGAGCTCAACAAAAATGAGTCGATCCTTCAGGTAACGCCGATACCGAATTTAGACGTTCTTCAGCAATGGTCGCCAACGCAGAATATTTGACTACCTAACAGTGGCAGTCGAGGTGGAGCTAAAAGGCTTCCACAAGCGAATACTACTGCAAGAAGTCACTGTTTGATATCCGAAGAGTACATCAAGAAAAACTACAAAGTTGGTCACTTGCGACTCATGCAGCAAAGCCACTAGTTGCTCTCGTCGTCCATTTCGTATATGATCCGACGTTCGGAGTTTCGGTAGTTGTATGGGAGGGTTTCAGTCACGAACGATACCTCTGTGAGGGGAACCATCTCGGTCATTGGTTCGCGTATTTAAATGTCGTCGAGGGGCAGGCGATGCTTCTTGTTTGACCGCAGCTTATGGATGCTGTTGGAGTTCGCAGTAGGCGTTGATAACAGGGAACCTTCTTGAAGTCGGGCGGAGGTGCTTATTGGGCTAACCTCCCTCGACCGAACCGACAAGGTTGACACCGAAAAGTTGGTGCGGCTTGTCTCCTGACCGCTGAAGACTTTGAGAAACGTTGGAGGCGACCCACTTGTTTTATTGAGTTGCGTGATGTGGCAGTTGCTGCTAGTTGTTAGGTTGGGCTTCCCCTTCCGATTTAACATCAATATATTTCTGAAATTATATGATTACTGGTGGTCGAAGCCTCTTCCCTCGGCTGCGATCCACGCCGATTACGCTAAACCACCCATCAATCCATCACCGAACGCTTATTTCTCTTGTACTTGTAGAACGATATTTTTTCGTCCTTACGTTGGTTCTACTTTTACCACTCGCAAACGCTATGGCTTGTGTGGCTGGTACGAGGCTTGCTCGTTGGTGCCTCACTAAAGGCGATCTGCGATGAAGTTGTCTCGTCGCGACAGTGGTCGGTGAGTCTCGGCATCTATCTGCTCTGCCCACGGATGCTCCTAATCCGTTAGAAGAGTTACTGCTGGCGGGCACGATCCTCACTTTCCTCCTCAAGCACCTCCTGAAACTTATTTTCCTTGTTGTGATCAGCTTGGAAGAAATCCATGGTGAGCCCCTTATTGATCATGTTCTTGGTGTAACGAATCAATTCAGCGTTATTCTGCCACTTCTCCCTTGGCTTAGTAGGTTTGCGCATGATGTCGTTGGTTTTGCTCCTTCCACGAGGATGCTTCAGCCTGTTCTCAAGCGTCTTCAGCTGCTTCAGGTATGGGTTGATTTCATAGCTGCCTCGGATGTTCGATATAGGCTCCCGTTCCTTAAGCACATCAATTTTTGGGGTTGTCATTGTTGGTTCAACGGCTATTAAATTAACTGAAGTACATAATTGCGAGTATCGGTTCCATCCTCCTGCCGACTGGATGTTGTGAAGTTAAAACAGCCGATCCTTGCATTCCCGTGGCCGTTTGCAAAGACCTTGAGCAATTTAGCAACCTTCCAAAAAATAAAAAAAACTCCGACAAGCTGGAATTGAACCAGCGACCTAAGGATAACCACGTGACTCTACAGTCCTCCGCTCTACCAGCTGAGCTATTGTCGGAGCATGGCATCCATGCTTCCAGCATACTTATAACTTCATTTGGAAAGGCACCCGCCATAACTTCATAATTGCTTGATTGCTAAAGAATCAGATGGACGACGGAAGCCTGCTCAGGATACTCGTTGCCACCGATATCCACCTCGGAAAGCACGAGAATCATCCGATTCGTGGGGTCGACAGTTTCGAGGCCTTTTCAGAAGTCATGCAGATTGCTAAGAGCACCAAACCAGACATACTGCTGCTTGGTGGGGACCTGTTCGACAATATCAATCCTTCTATGAAGGCTCTGTATAGCTGTCTCCGGGAACTGAAGGATGTAGTGTTCGACGAGAGTGAAGGCGATGATTCCATCCAAATTGAGGTGGAAGGTTACCAACCAAATTACCTAAACAAAAACCTGAATATTCGGCTGCCTATTTTCAGTGTTCACGGTAACCATGACTATCCGGAGGAACTGGACGGCCGTTCCGTCTTTGATCTGCTCCAGGAAAGCAACTACATCAACTATATTGGGAGACATAAGAATACTGAGGTGGTTCATGTCGAGCCTCTCATCATCAGCAAGGGAACTACCAAAGTAGCGCTTTATGCGATGGGTTACATCAACACTGTCAAGCTATCAAGGCTCTTCGAAAGGAAGAAGATAACATTTGCGAACCCACCAGAAGACACCTTCAACATTATGCTGATCCATCAGAACAGGTTCAAAGGCAAGCGACCCGGAGCAGATTACGAACAGTGTGTGCATCCTAGCAACCTCCCGAAATGGATAAACTTGCTTATTTGGTGCCACTAGCACGAATCCATTCCCAGCTTCACAGTGGAAGATGATATCAGGATATACCAGCCCGGTTCGACCGTGGCAACCTCCATCATCGAAGCCGAAAGTGCGATGAAGCATATCGGCATGCTGTCCATTCGTGGAAAGAAAATTGAGCTTGAGCCTTACTTTCTGTAGAAATCCTACCGTCCAATTTATTGCTACCAATTGGAAATGCAAGAGGTGTTGGAACGCTACAAATCCAGTAATATGAAGCCGGAAGAAGTATTGATCAAATAGGTCACTGCACTGCTCCAAGAAAGTATCAAAAAGGAGCCTTCGAGGAATGGCAAGTTACCACTAGTGAGGGCTAAGATCTAGCGAACAGGCTTTGACACCGTTTTAGTAAAGATGTGCGAGAGGGAACTCGATAAGCGAGTGGGTAACCCTTCAGAAGTCTTTCGATACTGGAGACGAAAGACATTCGCGAACCGCATTCCGCACATGGAGTTGACAGATGAACAGCTTATGGACGCTCTGAAGAACAAGACTTCATTGGTGGAGACCTTCACTGAGTTCGAAGTGGAAATTATTGAGAGGATGAATAAATAGCTGTAAAAGCTGCGTCCCAACCGAGTGAGCGCCTTCGACGTGATTCTGGAGCAAAGTGTTGTGAAGCAAACTATGACCGAGAAAGAGGCGATCGCTCAGTAAACCAAACAAACCCAAAAGAAAACGCTTAACGCTCTCCTAACTGAATCCAAAGAGCTCATCGCCGATTTGGATCGAACGTACAGCGATTGCTACAGGATGATCACTGCAAAGCTGCTTCCGAATGTATAAGGCGAAGGAGGGATTGTCCCTTTCACTCGCGCAGAATAATAACAGATCAACAGTCTGAAGGGAATAGAATTCTAGGAACAGAGGAAGATCACAAAGGTTCAGGAACGGTTTACAAAACTATTTGAATCGAAGGGCGAGTTGCAAGATCATGCCGTCAGTGAATAACCCAAGGTTCAGAACTCAGACAGAAATCAGAGCGAATTCATTGATTTAGAAGAAGATGACAAATGCTGTCCTTCCGGAAGTCAAGTGTACTCCAAAGCCACAAGCGACAACTTCCAAATAGTGAATGAGATGTTGGGAAAGCACCCTGTCCAGCGCAGACTTAAACCGATACCATTGGAAGGCATCAAAGCCAAGAAACCCTCGAAACCGAGAAAAGGGAAAAGCAAATCCAAGAAATCCGACATGTCAGACTAGTAGATTTCGTGAATCGATGACTGTGTGCCATGTGAGTTTATAACCATCTCAATAATAACAATCAGTGGGTCGGGGATGTTCAGCAGAGCTTTCATGCGCAACTTCAACTCCAACAAGTACACCAATCCCATCCGACAGGGTAAGCATACGCCTCATGCTTAGTTAAACCCGGACATTCCAACAGATTCGTGATTGGCAAGGATATGCCTGGCTTTAGGCTCATCCTCACAACCTTCGTGATGGCCACTGGTTACTTAATCTACAACGACCCTTCATGGCTCTACGAAGTGTTCTTCCACCCTCACTACCCCTCACAAAAGCTTGATGTACCCATCTTGTAGAGATACAGGTCATTGCTAGGGCAGTACCAGCTGAGATAAGAATCCCCAACGAGGAGGCATTGTAAAGCCACAAACAGCTCGAAGAAATCAAGGCTCTGGTCAGGATGTATAAGTGATCGTCCAACATTCACATCAGCATCAACATTTTAACCGATCGAAGCGGTGGCACACCAAACTCTACCCTTTGCTTGTTCCAGCGAGTGGAGTGGATATACTGCAAGCACAGGGTTATATTTAAAAAATATTTGAAAATGACGGAGGGACCTAGCCTCAAGAAGTACTACCTGAGCGAAATCGAGAAGAAAGAGCAAGAGATCCAGGAACGCGTGCAAAACATCAAGCGACTGGAAGCCCAGCGGGCTGAGCTGAACAGCAACGTTACGCGCCTCAAGGAGGAGCTGCACAGCCTGCATGAGGTCTACTCGTACGTCGGAGAAGTTGTCAAGGTCATGGGAAAGAAGAAGGTCCTCGTCAAGGTACTCATAACACTGAATGTAGGTCAACCCCGAAGGCAAGTATGTTGTGAACCTCGATAAGCATATCAAAATCGAAGAACTCACTCCTAACATGAGGGTGGCTCTCAAGTCCGATACCTACATCCTTCATCGCATCTTACCAACCAAGGTTGATCCTCTCGTCTCGCTGATGAAGGTCTAAAAGGTTCCAGATTCCACTTACGATATGATCGGAGGGCTCGACCAGCAAGTGAAGGAGGTTAAGGAAGTTATCGAGCTGCCTATCAAGCATCCAGAAATCTTTGAGTCGTTGGGTATTGCACAACCCAAAGGAGTTCTACTCTATGGTCCTCCAGGCACTGGTAAGACGCTGCTTGCGAGAGCTATCGCCCATCACACCGACTGTACCTTTATCCGTGTCTCCGGCTCTTAGTTAGTGCAGAAGTACATTGGCGAGGGTGCACGAATGGTACGAGAACTGTTCGTGATGGCCAGACAGCATGCTCCTTGCATAATCTTTATCGACGAGGTGGATTCCATTGGTGGATCTCGCATTGAGGGGCAACGCGGTGATTCTGAAGTGCAGCGAACTATGCTTGAGCTGCTGAACCAGCTTGATGGGTTCGAAACATCCAACCAAATCAAGATTATCATGGCCACCAACCGAATTGATATCTTGGATCCAGCTTTGCTGCGACCTGGTCGTATCGATAGGAAGATCGAATTCCCAAACCCTACCTTGGAGTCTCGTGTGGAAATTCTCAAGATTCATTCACGCAAGATGAATCTGATGCGAGGCATTGATCTCAAGAAAATCGCAGAGAAGATGACCGGTGCTTCTGGTGCCGAGTCCAAGGTACCCTAGCTGTATTACACAGGCTGTCTGTACTGAAGCTGGAATGTTTGCTCTGAGATAGCGCCGCATCCACGTCACTCAGGAAGACTTCGAAATGGCAGTGGCTAAGGTCATGAAAAAGGATCTAGAAAATAACATGGCCATCCGTCGTTCATGGAAATGATAAAGCTGTTAGAACATACATAACGTCTATCACAGGTCCTCGTTATCCTTCTTACCAGATTGTTCGGTTTTGCTGTCTTTCTCCTCCTCTTCCTGATAGAACACACCCTAAACTTATCACAGATTTTACTCCGACAATTTGAAGTGCTGTTTCCTTATTCGCTGCGGGTACAGCGGATATCTCCAGCTGGCCATCACACGGGCAGTTCTCCCAATTGCTATGGGCGTATCGATGGAATCGTGACATCTTCAAAT
>ERZ724508.2124-NODE-2124-length-10762-cov-4.790698_pt1 | contig 10762 bp, 15 predicted proteins | sample MGYA00376041_ERZ724508 | MGnify/ENA primary metagenome ERZ724508 (study PRJEB28724, sample SAMN07190887) | wastewater metagenome | isolation source: effluent of sewage treatment plant in Hong Hong | place: USA: Christiansburg, Virginia | collected 2016-03-01 ... | reverse complement strand
TTCCCTTCTTGATGCATTACCGGGCGAGTTCCTGCTCTTCCTCAGTAATGTAAGTGAGCTCTTGGCGACGCTATTCGTACTCCATCGCCTACACGAGCCTATGTTAGCTAGTATCTTACTCGTTGAAGTATGGCTCGTTCGGGAGTGCCTTTCTTCGAGGCAGTGAAAAGTCTCGAATGACCCATTGTCTTGTGCCATATCCTGGGTCGTTATAGAAGTAGCGCCCCGAAGCAAATCCGAAAGGTATCAAAAGATCCTCGAAGCAGTAAAAGGGCATCTTGATCGCCTCTCTTTCCGCAAAGCCATCACGAATTGCCTTGGTTATCCCACTGCCAAGCTCCATAATGATAATTAATCGAGGGACTTATGGAGAGTGGAAAATAGGAGTCGTGAAGCCGCTCATTTTAAACTAAGGGCTTGAGCGTATATGTCTTCGAAGTTAAGTCGCCTTTCTCGCTTAGAAGATCAGGTAAAGTCAACACGGTTTAGTTCGTTCGATCCAGTTTCGGTCTCCTGTCGTTACGCCATATTTCCGCGCAAGAAGAGGACTTCTTTCAAATCCGTTTCTGACTCTTTCTTTTTGGTCGACTCTAATTGATTGTCCTTGCTGAGCGCTATTCCTTGAAGATTACTCCACCATTGGCGCCATGACGAAATGGTTGGCTTCTGAATCAATCGGCTCTGCGATTCCTTGAACTATTTGTAGGCTGTCAAGTAGAAGGGTTATTGTTGTTTGATCCAACTTCGAGAATTTTCGCTAGCTCTCTTGGCCTCGCTACAGTTGCAAACCCAACGACGAAGGCTTTGAATAGTCTTTCGATCTGGCGGAGTGCAAGCTATTAATTTCCACGGTCGCCCATTATTACTCAACATTAGGAATGTGTAGCAGTTCCATCGGAGGGCATATGTCAGTTTCGCGAACTTTAAGGCAGATTTAGGGCTCCTTGGGTTTATATTTTAAACCTCTCCCTTCTTGATGCATTACCGGGCGAGTTCCTGCTCTTCCTCAGTAATGTAAGTGAGCTCCTGACGACGCTATTCGTACTCCATCGCCTACACGAGCCTGTGTTAGTTAGCATCTTACTCGTTGAAGTATGGCTCGTTAGGGAGTGCCTTTCTTCGAGGCCGTGAGAAGTCTCGAAAGACCCATTCCCTAGTGCGATATCCCGGATCGTTTTAGTAGTAGCGTTTCGAGGCAAATCCAAAAGGTAGCAACCAACGATCGGGACTCCCGATAATCTTCTTCTCGACAAAGCCATCTCGAATTGCCTTGATTATCAAATCGTCAATCTCCATAATTGGTAATTAATCGAGTGAATCAGGAGAGAGTAAAACAAGAACCATTATAAACCCGCTTTTTTAAAAACTTAAAAAATGAATATGGATATAACAGTTGTGGCGCTCTCTCAAACTGTTCAAGGTCACTCTCTTGCTTCAACGTTATTGGATGCTTGTTGGCAAAGCTGTATCTCCTACTTGGTTCGAGTATCGAAGACTTTCACCAGCGCATCTTCGCTGGCACTCGCCATCAGGTTATCTGTGCCCCTTCAGGACTACGATGATGTCTCAGCTGCACGACTCCAATAATATGGCCAATATTACGCAGATGATTAAAAAACCATATCAGTTGTGAAGACTACTCACTATTGCTCAGGTTCCTATTACTCCTCGATATCGGGTTGGCTGAGCAGCCGTGTGGAGAAGGTGAGGGCGGCAGCTGGAGCCGACTCAAACTGCTGGTCAAAGATGAGTTCGAATTTGTTGCTTTCAAGGGTGGTGAGGGTACCCAGCTTTTTGCTGTTCCTCACGAGGTTGTCCGGTGGCGGGAAGAGAGGGTCTACGGCGAGCCTCAGCACATTCTCCACGAGAGATGGGATTAGCCTCCCCAGCACGGACCCACTCACCTCCAAACACGGGTTGCTGTTGGCCTCTATCAGCAGCGGTCGGAACTTGCTGTCGATCATGAAGTCTAGTCCGAACAGCTCGAAGCAGCATTGCCGGTTGTTGGGGCTCAGGAGGTGCTCGACACTGCGGACGATGTCGGTGGCGATGAGCTTCATCCGCCGAAACACATCAGCGACCGAATACTTATCAGCCGCGTGCTCTGAGTCCAGGTATTTCTGGAAGTCTGCCATGCTGATCTTGTTGCTGGACTCGAACTTGCCGTACTCGTCGCTTCTTTTCTGCACAGCGTCGTTGGTGAGGTGGATGATGCGGTTGTCGAGATGCTTGAGCGTGAACTCGCGGGAGGATGTGCGGATGTAGCCCTCGTCGAACCAGTAGCCCTTGAGTATTCCATTGTAATTAGTGAGGAGGAGATAGCACCTCAAATCAAATTTCCTTCGTTGGTAGAGAAAAGGGTAGTCAATATACTTTTGGATGATGAGAGAACGAGAGGTACCCTCCCGACTTTTGACAAGATTTTGAATCTAGTCTAGGCTATCGTGGAGATAGATACCGTTGCCTCGATTACTGTTTTCACCTGGCTTGCATATCCATATATTATAACTGCGGCGGATGTCTGCACGCTGACCTCGTTGAGTTGAAGACTGTTGCTGTTGAATCTCTCGATAGTGGTCAGCAAATGCGGCAAACTCTGGATCTTGGGTGCCATTTCTCACAATGTAGGTGACAGGTAACACCTCCCACACATCCCGTTGAGTAGCTTTGTAGTATTGCTTCAGGTTCAAGTAGAGCAGCTTTTTCGAATGCAAATGCAACCCACCTTCGAAGTGGTTCAGTAGCATCTGATTCTGGGGAGAGTCGATTGCTGTTAGAAATCGAGTGTCTGGACAAAACTTTTGTACGAATTCACTAAGTCTATTGCTTTCAGTTAACTTCTTACTGAAAGAGAAGACCGAGATCATCTGCTGCGGTCTGACTGTTAGCCGGAGGTTCGGGTATCGTTCCAACCTGATAACTTTATTGATTAGGGTTACTTTCTCGTTGAAGCTAGCCTGCAGGGTCTGTTTGCCTGGTGTCTCGTTAAAAACATGTTTTTAACCTTCGCTGAGCAGTTCAAAGGATTTTCCACGTTTCCACTCTGTCCAAGTCAGGTTGCTGTTGGCTACCTCCGTTAACGGGACGATATTCCACCAGGGACGCGTCTTAAGCATCCCCTTCACGAGCACCCCGTTGTTCCCTCGGCAGATATACGCCTTGTAGCTAACACTATGCTCGGTTGGCAGTAAAGTTGGTGGGGTAGCATTCACCAAAAGGTTGTTTGACAGTGCCATAAGAAAGTTAAGTTCCTTAAATTTCTGTAGCTTGACAAGTTCAGGATTGATTATTGGTTAGGTCTCGACAACACTCGGTACTGACCGCCTTTTGTCGTTGCTTGCTCGAGTCTTTGGTTTGAGGCTTCGGTTGGCAGTCTAACGTGCAGCATCATACTTCTGTTTGTTGTAGGCTGTGACTATTCTGTTGAACAGTGAGGGTGTCTTCAGAATCATCTTCTCGTAGAACTCAGCCTCCTACTCCTTGGGTTCAACAGTTTCCTTCTGTTCGGTGCGTTGCAGCGTTTGCTCTTTGATTTTGCTGAGCTTTGCCTACTGGTATCGCTTGAGCTGCTCGAACTTTTCGTGCAGTTCAGTTGCCTACTATCGGGAATTGAGAGTCTGCAGAGCTGTCGTTTGCTGTTCGTTCAGAAATGTCCTGATCTTCTTAATGTTGCTGTTGTAAAGCGTTCGGTTGCGTGAAATCACCTCTGGCAGTTACTTTCTTTCGGGTTGCAGCGGCAGCTAGTGAGCTTGTCCTCGTATCTGTAGGTTGAGCCGATCATGGTCTTCCTCCTTGAACGATTTACTTGTGAGTCGTTTTTCTGCATAACAACCGACGGTACTGAGAAGATGCAGTTCTTCGAGGTGGATGGCGTTGAGTATCAGTGATGACGGAATCTCGTGACTGTAGAAGTTGCTCCATATAGGCTCCGTCGATCCTTCTAACCTGGTACTCACTGACACCTTCTTCAGTGGAATTTGGTGGGTAGGCTGCATCCGATAAAAGTCGGGTAGCTTATGCTGCTCGCCAATAATATTTAGTAGGATGGTCCATCACAGAATGGCACAGCACTCTCTCTTAATGATTATGCTGCCAAACCCTATATTTGTTATTTTGTGAAAAAGTTGAGATGAGCGACGAAGACGTAGCCGACAGCTGGATGGATCTGGTGGATAAGGAAATTGATGAGCTTCCCGTTCAGAAGAACGATAAGTTCGCTGACGAAGAGAAGATTCTCGAGGGCACTGCGGTGATTACTAAGCCTATCGAATCAGCCAATACATCCTCACCCAGCAAGAACGAGGATAAGGAGAGTAAAAATAATAAAGGCGCCAAAGAAGAACTCGGTGTAAGTAAACCTATTGAGAAGCCGCGAGCACTCACTGCTGAAGAGAAGCGCAAAGCTGAGTTGCTTTCTCGATTGAACGAAGAGAAAGCAATAGAAGACCTGTTCAGCGGCATCAGCCCAGCCAACCAACAGTTCAGCGCTGCTGAGATCATTCTCAGGAAGGATGAGGACTTCGTGAAGTTCGCCAAGACCATCTCTGAAAGGTTTGAAGAGGATACCGAATCGGTATTGCTTGAGGATTTCGCAATTGAAGTGCTGATCAGCCAATACAAGCTGATGAAGCCTAAGGAACTCGATGCTGTTTGGTAGAAACTGAAGATGCTGAAGGTGGAGAAGAAGAAAGACGATAAGGAGAAGGAAAAAGAAAAGAAGAAGCGAAAGGAAGCCAAGAAGGAGACCAAGAAGGAATAGGAGAAGAAGGAAGAGAAGAGCGAGAAGCCTTCAAGTCGAATGATGGCCCAGATGGACGACTTTATGTGATGTGTGAATTGAAGTTGCCACTGTGCGTGTTCGCATCGTTCTCGTTACCTAGGAGTAGTATTCATGCCTAAAAATCGATTGCTACCGTCAGAAATATTGTCGACTACCTTATTGTAAGGTATGGCCATCATTATATATCTATTCGCAGATGAGATTGTTTGTCTTGGCGTTGGTGCTTGTGTTCACATTCGCACTTGACAATGGTGTTGGGCGAACTCCGCCCATGGGTTGGAACAGTTGGAACCACTTTGGATGCAACATCAATGAGAATCTCATCAAGCAAACTGCTGACCTGATTGTCTCCACGGGTCTCGCTGCCAAAGGCTACAAATACGTCAACCTTGACGATTGCTGGCAGGTATGATTCATACAAATGTAGGTTTCAAGGGACCCGACCACTCACGTCATCATTCAGGACAGTAAATTCCCGTCCGGGATGGCTAAGCTTGGAGACTACATTCACTCCAAGGGACTGCTCTATGGGCTCTACAGTGATGCCGGATTCAAGACTTGTGCTGGCCGTCCGGGTAGTCTTGGGTATGAGACCATTGATGCTCAAACATACGCAAGCTGGGGGTAAGATTCGTAATTAATGCAGAGTGGATTATCTGAAGTATGACAACTGCAACACCGACGGAACTTCACCAAAGGTCAGGTATCCAGTTATGAGAGACGCCCTGAACAAGACTGGGCGGAGGATATTTTTCTCCATGTGTGAGTGGGGTGTCGAGAATCCTGCTACATGGTCAGCACCGGTCGGCAACAGCTGGAGGACAACTGGCGATATTAGTGATAACTGGAACTCTTTCGTGAGTATTCTCGACAAGCAAGCTGGACTTGAAGCCTATTCTGGACCTGGAGCTTGGAACGATCCTGATATGCTCGAGGTTGGCAACGGAGGAATGACTAGCAATGAGAACGAAGCCCACTTTGTGCTTTGGGCTGTCTTGAAATCCCCACTTCTTATTGGTTGTGACCTGAGCAAAATGACTAACGATACTCTAAGAATTCTTGGCAATGAAGAGGTCATTGCTGTAAATCAAGACAAGCTTGGAAAGCAAGTAAAGCGAGTCAAGCAAGAGACCAACCGAGACTACTTCGTTGGCCCACTTTCAAAGGATAGCAATAATAATGACAGGTATGTCGTGGTACTGTTCAACCGTGGCACAGCTGCTACTGATTTTGTGTTCACACTGAGCCGAGATATTGGCCTTCCAACCACTGTGTACGCGACAGTAAGGGACATCGTCAACCACAAGGACCTGCCTGACATCAAGACCGACACAGCAAGTTATGCCTCGATCCCAGGTCGATCCGTGCATGCTTTGGTGCTGACTATTCTCAGCAAAGCCCAAGCAATTTCATTGACCGAAGCGTGATAAATGGAGACATATTTGAAGTATGGGCCAATGAACCCAAATATCAATAAGTTTCTTTCTCATACTTTTTCATCCAAGCTCTCCAACAAATGCGGTCGACCTGCAATTAGGCAAAACAAATTGAGATATTCAATTCTGCATCAGGTGTTCTTCTTAACTTTGTCCACGACTAAGTTGTACTTGTAACTTTGGCAGACTTCTTTCAAAGTGTCTCCAAAGTGGTCGTTTGTCACCAGCTTGATAGCGATAGGCTTGATGTTGAAGATGTCCTTGATCAGGAACGTCATTAGAATGTCTGCAGCATCCTTGCTGCTGCTCATCGCAAGCAGGTATCTTCCCTTCGCCAAATTTTCGTTCTTGTGTGAAATCACCTCTATCACGTACTTCCTCTCATCAAAACATTCGTAGTTGCCGGCATTTTCCCTATCAATAATCTCCACTTCCTCATAGTTGGACTCCCGGATCTCTCGAAGCACCTCGTTGTGGTTAACTTCCCTAACAAATGATTTGATGATTCGCTGACGGTAGCATTGGAAGGCCTCCTCGAAGTGTTAGGTTCTGATGTGGTTGATTAGTTTGAGTGAGATGTTCTTTTTTATTAGCTTCTTGCTACTTTCCCCTGCCTCCGAAAATCTCTTCTCGCACAGAAAGCAATCAAGGTTAGTACGACCATCCTTGATAGTATATGTGGGAGCAGAGCGCCCGCAGGCCGTGGCGAGAATCTGAAGCTTGCCAAACTGGTTCTCAGTATCCTCAACCAGAAACTACTAAAACCGAGCTCGATCATTGACGATGCATACAGGTGATTTCGCCTCCACAAAGTCATCGCTGGAGATCAAACAGCTCTTTATCTTCACGAGTTCGTTCTTCACGTTGGCGACACAGGCTAACAGCCGCTTCTGGTCAAGGAGCCGCTTCTTCGAAAGATCGTCTAAGACCGGTCGCAGGTTGTGCAGTTCGTTGGTTAGATTTTCACTGAAGGTCTATTCACTGTGCGGGGTTTCAACGATATTCAGAAGGGTGCTGTAGTGTTAAGCCACACCAATAAGTTTGCTAAATTCCTCAAGTGACTGCTGCTGTAGCTCGTCAATGTAGTTCATCAGCTACTGCTTCACAGAGCGAAAATAATTGTCGTGAGTACTCCTCCAGTTCATTTGGGAGAGTGCAAACATCATCTTCAGGGATTCCACGGGACTCTTCACGAAGTTTAGCTCCAACAACGGAACGTTACAGTTTAGCACATCCATAACTTTCTCCTTCTCCTCTTTGCTGTGCTTTTTAAGTTGCTGTGCCTGCAGCATGTGTTTACGACAGGGCTCGAACTTTAAGTGGAGAGTGGCTGTTTGGTTGACTACACGCTTGTCTTCATAAGGACAGTCGGGGTTGAAGCAGATTAAGCTGGTCGGCTCCATGCTCTTCCACCCCTCTATTTCCATCTTATTAATTGGATTTGGTGGTTTGCTATTTACTTGACGGCCAAACCAGGAAGAGAGCGTCGTTAAAATTCCTCGTAATTGTCTCATTTGATATTATAGGAGTTGCTGAACGATGGTGTCACTTGCCGGTCAGACCCAACGTTTCAATCGGAAATAGCTTAGCAGCCAGCCATCATAATAACACGCAAGAGATATATAATATAAGTCAATGACATTGCAAATTACTGTGAGGGAAGCCCAGCTCAACCCAACCGGAATGCTTGTGGCCAGTCCGTACGTTTCATTGAGGGTGGGTTCATCAGCTCAGAAGACTCCTCCTTCATCGGGAACGAATCCTCGTTGGCAGACCTCACTTGCGTTTAAGGCACGTGACAGCACCATGAAAGTGGAGGTTTGGTCAACCTCTGCTACCAGCGATGAACTTATTGGCGAGGGCCATTTAAACCTAACCAAGTACTACTCGGCTCCTGGCTCGAGCCAAAGCGAATATGTTGATTTACTGAGGAACGGAACCATCGTCGGGAGGGTTATGATGGCAGTCGTGTATGACGGCCCTCCTGTCAATCCTGGTGCAACTGTATAGCCCTACCTAAAGTAGAATCCGTACATTAGTTCGCAGTCACCTATCATCCTAGCAGAAGGGCCTACTCATTCTGCTGTTGGAGCAAGAATGATCACGAGTACAATGGTTCGAGCAAACAGCCCTGTCAGTCTCCAAGCACTCCCTGAACGACCTGTTTCTCCAGTTCGGCAGATACCACCAGCTTACACCAACAATGTTGGAGCCAGCACAGTGAACTATCCAAGCATCGCCAATAATCTCTATCAGAATAACTTTCCTCCCCAACAACCTACTAAATTCTAGCCTTCAGCGATCCCCAGAACAAGTTCCTACAGCAACCTATATCCAGTTGGTAATGTCCCCACTCCGACTCCTAACCAGTACCCTGCCGTGAATAACAACATGCCAAATTATAACAACATAAACAGAAACGAACCTCCCCAAGGCTACAACGGTTACAACCCCAACCAATATTCTATGAACCAGTATCAACAGTAGCTCAACCCAATCCAGATGAATAACATCAACAACATCATCGGAAACAGAATGGCGAATAATCTGGGACCACAACCTCCAGTTCTGCCACCTGGATTTGATCCTCTTGGGTTAGGCCTAGCCCTTAGCTAGACCGTTATGCAAAACGAGTGGGATCCCAACTTCAAGGGAAGATACTGATAATGAATGCACATGCTCACTTTTCAGAACCGTCGTAGCATGAGTTTGAGGAAGGCGTCCAATGTGATTCCGTCTTGATCGGTACAGGCATAGTCCATAATGTCCTTGATTTCATCGCGCGTGAGCGACTTGTTCATGTACTTGAGTGCCTTCTCCAGTTCCTCCTCCCGAATCAGTCCATCACCATCAAAATCAAGGACCTTGAATGTTTCGATGAAGATCTTCTCGGAGCGGTTGTCCAGCATCTTACTAAATCAGCGTCGGCTTACTCCGTTACAATCATGAGGAACTCCGCGAAGTCAATGAACCCGTTCTTATCCAAATCGATGCTTTCCACAAGCTCATCGAGTTCCTCCTTGTCGAGGTACTGTCCCAGCGATTTCAAAATATTGTCTAGTTCCTGGGTAAAGGTGGACTGGCGTACCTGCGTTGTGATGGCCCCAGAGTTGTCTTGGTCAAATATTTGAAAGGCTTTCTTAACCTCCTTGAGCTCATCTTCTGTGAGGTACTTGCTCTTCCCGAATTCGACAGAAACCGAAGGCTGCATATTATTTATCTTCAGGAGGACATTGCTTCCAAGCGGAGCTGATACAATATTTCTCAAGGAAGTGGTTGGAATTAAAAGATGAGCCTTGGGCAGTCTATAATAACCATAATACTAGGAGATGGACCAACGTAGTCAGTCTGAATATGGGGACAGTTCGAGAGGATCGCCTCATAAACTATACAGAAACTCGTCACAGAGGTCCTCAGGTATGGAAGCACAGGAAAATCTATGCACAACTCATCATCAGCCAATGGACTCTGTGCTGGGTGTACGCACTACATCTGCAAACATCGATTATAGGTTGGCCTGCCCAGACTGTATTCGCAGTGCAAACAGCGTCGTGTCTGTGAAACCGATGGACACTATAGAAAGGGACGTCGACCGACTTACGTTCAAGGCCAAGAAATCAAATTATGCCATACTTAAAACTCTGCTTCAAAATGTTGGCAACCTGATTCAGCAAATTTCAGCGAAGGCTGAGAACTCAGATAAAGAAACAGCAGACTGGTACAATACTGCTCTGAACATCGACGAAAGTCGGTAGGGAGGCAGAAAGAGGCACCTTGTTGAGTACTGTTGCAAGGAAGAAGCGATTAAGGACGCAGAGTCCAGGTACGACCCCCGAGTGCATTAGAAATGGGTGAATAGGCTGACAGTGGTCAGCGAAGCGATCAAGGCAGCGCTCGAAGACCGATAAATCCCAAGTGTGCAACCCAAACCAAGCCTCATTGATAACCATAATGAAGTAGGAGGAGGAGACCCTAACGACAAGCGTATCATTGAGCAGTTTACTCAATAGAATGATGAGCTCAAGCGTCAGTTAAAGAGAATCACACACGAATTAAAAAACCTGAAAGTAAATTCAAATGAGAACAGCGAGTTAAGGAAAAACGAAGCGACTGCAGCTCAGGAAATTTAACGAATGAAAATGATAATCGAAGAATCTAAAAGATCCGCGCTCAAGGAGACCCAGCGACTGAATGAGGTTATTGAAGAACTGAGAAGAGAATCTTCGACCCTTCGTTATTCAAGCTCCAAACTGGAAAAGGCAAATCAAGAATTAGTAACACAGCTGGCACAGCGAACCGAAGATTGCGACAGAACTATCAAGTAATGGGATGCTGCAAGAGGCAAAATATTAAAACTTGAAGGATATATTTAAGCCTAGAAGAAGGTGACAAAGTCCAGTGCAGATGAAGCAGCGGAGTTGAAAGCATAAACCAAGCGGTTGCAGGATGCTCTCAAAGAGGAACGCGAGGCGAGCAAACTCCTTCAACAACAGTATGGCTAATTGAGCAGAAGACCCTAACCAGCTAACGACCAGAGATACCGGGA
>ERZ724508.2123-NODE-2123-length-10765-cov-5.164706_pt1 | contig 10765 bp, 14 predicted proteins | sample MGYA00376041_ERZ724508 | MGnify/ENA primary metagenome ERZ724508 (study PRJEB28724, sample SAMN07190887) | wastewater metagenome | isolation source: effluent of sewage treatment plant in Hong Hong | place: USA: Christiansburg, Virginia | collected 2016-03-01 ... | reverse complement strand
TTTGGATTGAAACGAAGGCGCGCATCGTCCGCCTTGCCCAACCAATTCCAACTATACTAAATCCTTGCTTTCAAATCAACTGGAACAGATCGTATGAACTTTAAGGATCACACAAATATGCAGTTGCCACGAACAGCTCTGCCCCAGTCTGAAATAATCACAACCAAAGCACAATAGCAACTGTTTGAACTCGCTATGATAACAGAGTATTAAGAATTCATGACATGTTTGCGAGCATCAATCATAATGACCTGTCAGCCGCTGATGGTAACGACGCATATGCCGATGCTTGTGGTTGGGGGGGTCCTTCTTCTTCCCCAAACAGACTGTTTTCCCATCGATTCCGAAATAAGTTAAGTGATCGGTCGTATTCCAGTCTTTCATTCGAACGCTATCCGAACAAGTGCGGTTTTCATGTGTTGTGTTACCACACTGTATTGCTATGCCTGGGTATCCTTTAGGGTACCACACTTCCTCCGTGAGGTGCTCGTAACTTATCAATGGAATTGGCGGGAGATGCGGCACAGGATCGTTCCTGTTCACGATCCTAGACCCATTAGAGATGTTTGTATTGAACCAATCCGCGAATTATGCATTTCCGACCCTCGGGGACCCGAGTGTATAAAACTCACCGATTTTGTACCTCTTAGTCTTAAGGTCCGCGACTGCAAGAGTTGCCAGCGCTCCACCCAGGCTAATGCCTGTGACACTAGATTACATAAATCGGGTACTGTATCGTTTTCTTGTAGTACGAGCTGTAATTTCTAACGAGCTAATAAAACTTGCTTTTGTTCTGAATTTCCTCGTAGTCATCGAGGAAGCCTTTATGAACGGTGCAATTGTTGCAGAGAGAGTAATCTACCGGGTTGAGTTGAAAGTTCTTTATCCACTAAAGAATGTTAACAGTGCCCCGAAACACGAGTACTATGGCATCCAGATTCGTGTCTTTAGCAATGAAGCCGGCGAGACGAGTCTTATTAGTGGTGAAGTATGTGACGTTCTCGATGAATGTGTAGTTTTTGCATATGGTGCAGTTCCAGTTCGTCACATTCTCCTATGGAGCGTGTGCTGCACATCCCAGCCAACCGAACGTTAGACCAAGAGTCTCATTGTAAACACAGTTTGCGAAGGTCAGCACCAACGCAACCACAAGGATTTTGACCGACATTAATGATATTGTTTGGTTTGTGATTCTGGATATTTCAATTGCATCGATTACGATCATAGTACACCCTGAAGGAGATAATTGAACGATAAATAACGACAAAGCTGCGATCTGCCTTTGAGCAGAAGCAGCATCAAGCCAAAAAGGAACAAAAACGAGCAGGACCAGAGCTCTACGGGGAAAACTTCATTGATAAAACAATTAAAAAAAATCATTCCCAATCAGCACCCCAACGCCTTATTTGCCAAGTCAGCTTCAAGGAGGATTCATTGTACGAGCTTTCTTGCTGGTTGGGTTACCTTCGTCTAAAAAAAAAGGCCTTGTCCGCGATCGAAATCTCAAAGAAGCTGCTGAGGCTTGATGTTTTGCCTACCAACGTTGGCTGGGATCTGCTCCAAACCTCCAAGCTGATACATCGTTGGCATTGAGGCGATCCTCCTCAGGCTGTTCCTATCTGTGAGTCTCGATTAGTGCAGTCTCTCGATTTACCTTCGTCTTAACTCTTCGCTAGTGCTAGAACTCGGAAGCACCTCATTGGGATTCAGCTCATAGAGCTTCTTCATACGCTTCCGAAGGTTAATTCCCTTTCTGAGGACAGATAAGAAAGCTGACTCTGAGAGTGTTTATCAATCTGCTGTTTATCGCTCCTAAACCCTTCTCCGAAGAGCAGAACACCTGACTCGAGCGAAGTTAAGACTAAATTTTAACGATGATTATTGGGTGGTTAACGCTGAAGGTTAACGGTTTTGGATGATCGTTCATCTAAGCAAAAGAACAGGTATGTGGGTGGGGGAATTTTCAATCATAACCAGCGAGCCCTCAGCAATTTGTGGGACAGGCGACCGAGGTGATGCGCTCCTGTCGACGATGGCTTGAATAGTCGGCTGTAGTTGGCGACGATGGCACTGATGGGGTAGGAAGTCGCAGATGAAGAGGGGTCGTTCACAAGCAATGTGTCTCCGTTGTATCCGGTAGCCAGCACCCAATGTCCATCGCTGGCGATTTTAACCAAAACGACGTTGTTGGCGTCGAGCCCAGCCTTCAAATTGGCATTACTGACAGTTCCTAAGTCACCATCTCTGTTACCGACGTACGAAAGGCCAAGCGAACCCAACGATCCCCACGCAACATCACTACCGGCGTAACCACTGTGGGCGTTGAGCCAGGTATTGAGCGTATCTGGTGTGTATTGCTTACCAATGCCTGCTAAAGCCATCGCAGCAGCAGTAAGCCCACTTCCGGCTTTGCAGATAGTGTCGGGGGTCTTGGCATACTGAACAGCGCTCCAGCTGGCACTGCATTGCTTGAAAGACGGATAAGTAACGGCAACCACGGCCTGCACCACCAAGAGATACGCTAGAACTCTTCGCATTGGTTTAACAAATGAATATTGATCAGCGATTGCGTTTGACGCTATGGTCGGCTCCGATCACATACTCACGCAGCTCAACACCACCTTGGGAGGGATCATTGAAGGTAGTGACACTTCCGTTAGCGAGGGTGACGACGGTGCTAAGGAGCGGGTCATGAGCGGTCCAGGTTCCATGGTCGATCTCGAGCTCGACAATCTTCGATCCGCCAGCGGGGATAACGAAGGGTTTGCTCGCTCCGGACTTAAAGGTGCCAACCACAGTGGCATCAGCGCCGGACTCGTTGATGAAATTAGCGTGAGCAATATAGCTGGCACAAGTCGCTCCACAGTTCATGAAATATCCACTGGAATTTAATAATGAGAGTGCCACAAGAGCCGGCTATAAAATGTAGATGAGTCATGATGCAGAGCTGTATGCGATGGGGAAATCGCAAGATTAAGAGCACGGGGTCGAGGGATCGTATTAGTCATGAATTTTCGCTGCGTTCTAAATATTGGTGTCTCTGTAAGAGCTGTCGATATCTTGCTTGTCGGCAGAAAGCTCGACGAAGGGAGAGTTCGATTCAAAGTAACCGCTACGAGAAAAATAATGCCGAAAAGAGGAAAAGGATGCTATAGACGAAAAGCAATGAGCTGTGGGAATGCCAATGGTATCCAAGGCTGAGCAACAGTCCAGATTGGTATCTCATGACGGTACGATCGTCTTTACTTTCAAAGTTCTTCGGACATAGATTCATGAGCTGATTCGGAGGATTGCCGCTGATTTCTTCGAGAGGATTGGGGTGAGCGCCTTCGAGATTTCGAGATGAGGTGAACTGCTCTCTTTCGAGCCGATCTTCCTCGTTTTTAAAGGCGCGTTCTGTCATTTGTCGGGTCAAAATCTCAAGGTCGAATGAGTTTTGCACCTCAGCTCAGCATCATTGGTGCGTTTGAAATTTGAAGAAAGCATGTAGCCGAAACTGAGGTGATCCTTTTGAGAAACCTTCCATATCAATCACATTATCTCTGGATCAACCAACAAACCATCAACGTCAATTCACAATCGGCGTCGGAAGGTAGATCTCTGTAAACAATAGTTCCAGAAGATCATTGAGCCATACCGTGATGACATATTCACAACTGTATCTCATCAATTCGGTGCCTTAGACTCCCATCTTTATGGACCAATACAAAGGGGTTCAGGCTTTGGATGGCAATTTCAGTATCACAATCCCTTGACTCCTCTGTGCTTTATCTCAATGCCTTATAATTCAAGAATAAATTCGAATGTTCCGATGTCTTTGACGATCACAAATCAGAATTGTCTTCCAGCTCATTCGTGGTATCCACATTGCTGTACACTGGGTCAAAGCACTCCTTGCTGTAATTGATTCCGACATAATTGAGATGGTCGTCCGGATTCGTTTATGTGTCTTTGATGCTATCCGAGCAGGTGGGGTCTTCGCCATTTACACCGCTGCAAACTTTCGGTCCCCCATCGTATCCTGTAGGGTACCACACTTCTGTGGGGAGGTGCTCGAAGCTTAGAATCGATGATTTAGGATAGTATGGTGGCAGATGCGGCACGGGATCCTTCATGTTCACAATTCGGAACCCACGAAAGATGTTTTTGTTAAACCATTTCATGAATTCTGCACCGCCAACCCTCGGGGACCCGAGAGAATAAAACTCACCGATACTATACCCCTCCTTGGTGAGGTCAGCGACTGCATGAGTTGCCAGCGCTGCACCCAAGCTATGTCCTGTCACACTATATTACATTAATTAGGTACTGTATCGAGGATTTCTGGTAGACTTCATGATACTTTTTGACGAGCTCAAGGACCGTTGGCCGAACTTCCAGGTAGGCTTCGTAAAAACCTTGATGAACGTAGCAATTGTCGCAGAGAGAATACTTGACCTTGAGAGTTTTAAAATCTTTCCCCCATTGATCTCTGTTTCTCGTGCCCCGAAACACGAGAACTATGGCATCCAATCGACTGTCGATCCCGATAAAACCAGCGAAGTCAGTTGTAGTCGGATCAGTAGTAAAGTACGTTGGGTGTTGGATGTAGGGGTAGGTCTTGCATATGGTGCAGTTCCAGTTCTCCACATTCAACTTAGCACAATGTGATGCATAGCTCAGCCGGGAGAACGTTTGAGCGAGATTCTGATCGTAGCCACACTGTGCGAAGGTCAGCACCAACGCAACCACAAGGATTTTGATTGACATAATAATTATACATCCGATCTTGGGTTCACCGAATTTAGAGGTTTATCGATTACGTTGGTAGTTGCCTCATTTAAAAATATTTTGATACACCCTCAGAGTGAAGACATACATCTTGATGTATTACCATGGCAGTAGCTGTATTGTACCAGAGGATCACGCTGCGCAGGCTGGGAGTGAAAGATTCTATGCCTGAAACTTTTTCCTATGTTTGAGTTGGCAGTTGTCTTTTCTGATGTTTACGCAGCATCACGAAATGGTTTGGCAGTCTGTTTGGAACGGCAAACAAAAAGGGTCAACCAAAAGAGCAGATTGAATAGACGATAGCCCTAACACAATTAGGCAAGCCTCCAAGCTTGAGCTCAAAAAGGTGGTAAGGGCATACCACGAGGATGAATTCTGCGAGATTTCCTTATGCACAACACTAGGATTCAGGATGTTACATCGTATTCTTTGAATTCAAAGAATTATCTATTCAGTTCGAGTTTGCACAAAATCGAATGAACAAAAGGGCATCAGCGAAAGCGAACCTCACAAGTCGAGCTATTTCCAAAGATCAAACCATGGTGGCAACCCACAGTCGTTCGTTTGTTCATTTGTTGGATCGAATTGAATGACTCATTCACCATTAAAAGATGATGTCCACAAAGTAATTCGTGTATTCCTTCGACTTTTACGCAACCGCCTCCCCAGTGATGGTTGAACTCGAAGATTAATTAATACAACTGATATGGAGGGCGATGCAGCTGAGAACCCACCACCGGCTGCCGAAGGACAGACCGAAGAACAAAGGCTAGAGTAACTCAAGAAGCAGCAGGAGGAGATGCGCCAGAAGCAGGAGGAGGAGCGACTCAAGCGATAGTAGGAGATCAAGAAGCTCAAGGAGGCGCTCAAGGGAGGACTCACCGGACTGGCACGCACCGCCGACTGCGGCTCAATGTGCTACAGCAAGCTGTCTATTGCCGAGAAGGAAATTGAGAGGCTCTACGATTGTCTGCTGGACTATCGACTGGTCAGGTATCTCGATATCAGCACCAACGCCATCAGCAACATCCAGCTGGTCGCGGAGCTGCCGGAGCTGCTGTCTCTGAACGCTTCGAAGAACCAGATCGCCGGATTGGAGGTGTTCCAGAACTCTGGAGTGCTGAAGAACCTGCAGTTTTTGAATCTGTCAGGAAACAAGATCGCCAAGTTTACCCAAGTGGCTCTACCGGCGCTACGCCGCCTTAACCTCAACGAAAACGAGATTGCAACCATTGAAGGCTGGAACGGTCATGACACGATCTAGTACCTAGAACTACGAAAGAACAAGCTCAAGAAGCTGACGGGCCTAAAAAATATGAAGAGCTTGGTGGAGCTGTACCTGTCTGAAAACCAGATATCAGACTTCAGAGGGCTCACAGATCTGCCAAATCTCAAGAAGCTGTATCTGCGAAACAATAAAATCAAGAAGTTACTGAAGCCTTTCCCACACCTGCCCAGTCTCTACCACATTAATCTCAGAGAGAACCAACTGGAGAAGATCGTTGAGTTCAATAAGATAGAAAAACATGTCAAATCTATCACCTTCTCGGCTAATCCAGCCAGCGATGAGCTCGGGGAAAACGCAAAGAAAGAGATGGTGTGGGTTTACCCACATCTTTAGCGTATAAACAAGACGGTCGTATCGTTAGAATAGCGCGTTGAGTTCGAAAAGGAGCTTCAGTAGAAGCTTGCTGAAAGAGAACGATAGAGGTTGGAGAAGGAAGCCCAAGAGGCAGAAACCCGAAGGTTAGCAGAGGAGCAAGAAGCATAGGCCCGTCGAGCTGCAGAACAGCAAGCCGCAGATGCTGCCAAGCCCACCTAGCCGGACGCCAGTTCGTGATTAACTCAATGTCAAACATTCCTTAACTATGAACATTCAATAAACTATCACGTTCATTTCTTCTCTTCTTTCTCGTCGAAGATCATGCACTCGGTAGTCATCATCAAACTTGCGACAGAAGCTGAGTCCAGAAGGGCGGTCTTCACCACTTTGGTGGGATCGACGATACCATCCTTTTTCATGTCCACATACTTTCCTGTAGCAGCATTGAAACCGATCGCCTCATTCTTCTCTTCCAGGAGTTTAGCTAAAGTAAAACTAGATATTACCGACAACGAGCTCACCCTCGAAACCTGCATTCTTTGCGATAGTCCTGGCAGGAACGAGAACTGCCTTCTGAACGATTTTGATGCCAGCTAACTCGCCTTCACTTAAGTCCTTATTGCTCTTCAGTTCATTAAGGGTACGGGAAGCATACAACAGAGCAGCTCCACCACCGATGACGATACCCTCGGAAATAGCAGCCTTGGTTGCGCATAGAGCATCAGTGACTCGGTCCTTGATCTCTCCGACTTCCACTTCGGATCCACCTCCAACCTTGATGACTCCAACACCTCCTTGCAGCTTGGCAAGACGCTCCTCAAGCTTTTCCTTATCGTAAGAAGATTGAGTTGTCTTGATCTGTTCCTGAATGATTTCAGTACGCTCCTTGAGGCTCTCCTTGGTTCCCAATCCATGCAGTAAGATTGTATCATCCTTAGTGATGGTTACATTCTTGGCTTGTCCGAGAATGCTTTTGATAGAATCAGGGGTTTCTGCTCCCTTGTCGAGGCTCAAACCAGCTTCCTCTGAGACCAGCTGGCCTCCAGTAAAGACAGCGATATCCTGAAGAATGGCCTTTCGGTTATCACCGAAAGAAGGTGACTTGACACAGCAGATCTTAAGGTTGCTTCGCAGCCTGTTGATGATCAGAGTAGCAAGAATCTCACTCTCGACATCCTCCGAAATGATCAATAGTGGCTTCTGCTGGCGATGAGTGTATTCGATGTAGGGAAGCAGCGATTGGATGCTATCAAGCTTCTTATCGACGAGAAGTAAGTAGCAGTTATCGTATTCGATTTTCTGCTTCTTCTCATCAGTCACGAAGTAAGGTGAGATGTAGCCACGGTCGAAGGTTAATCCATCAACATACTCGACCTCGTGATTCAGAGTTTTTCCTTCTTGGCAGGTAATGGTTCCATGGGGGCCCACCTTCTCGTAGAGGTTACCGATCATATCGCCAATCTTTCGATCACCGTTGGCCGAAATGGTGGCAACGTGGCTGATAAACTCCTTGCCCTTCACTTCAGTGCTGCGCTTCTTCAGATCTGCAACAATGTGCTCCACGGCCATATCGATTCCCTTCTTCAACTCGGTGGGGCTGATGCCAGCCTCAACCTTCTTCAGTCCCTCCTCATAGATCGACCGAGCAAGGATGGTAGCGGTTGTGGTACCATCTCCAGCTTCATCGTTGGTACGGCTGGCGACGCTCTTCACCAAACTTGCGCCGATGTTGGATGCCTTATCAGCGAACTCAATAGCCTTGGCAACAGTAACTCCATCCTTTGTTATCTTCGGCTGACCGAAGGTCTGATCGATGAGAACGTTTCGTCTGCATCAATTAATTGCTTACCCTCCAGGCCCAAGTGTGACTGCTACAGCCTCCGCGAGATTGACGGTGCCTTCAAGCATTTTCTTGCGAGCTGCAGCTCCGAACAATAGTTGCCTTGCAGCGAAGTAGCGCGATGCGTGACAGAGTCCTCCCCAGCGTCCCAGTTGTGAGCCAATCATCAAAGCTAATATCCAACAACTAACTAATCGCTAATCACCTGAATTAAAACACTATTTGTTGGGAGGTGGTCGTTCTAGAAAATTCTGGGCAACGCGGTTTGTCACTGTCAAAGGCTCTCCAGCTCCTTCTTCAGCTTCTTGTAGAACTCGCCGTATCGAGCCTCCGGCTCAAGCTCACGTTCCCGTCGGAAGCTGAATAGCTATGGCTATTCAGTAGGTGCTACAGTCGACAAGCAGTTTAGGTTTAGGCTGAGGCCTTTCTTGTGGGTATCGGTAATGGGTGTGACTGTTGCTGGTGGGTCATCGCTCTGGACCGACGAGCATAACTGGTGGATAGGCTCCGATGGTTGAGCTTGTTCGCTGGAATCACCGACCTTCCATTTATTATGCTGTTCCATGAACTGTTGGTACCATAGATGTGCGTTTGCTTTGAGGCTGGTTGTTACACTCTCCTGTTGGCTTGTGGCAAGACTTGTGCTTGCTTGCCGTTGACTTTTAAAAGGTTCGATAGTGGCGCACTATTCTGGCATTTTCTCAAGATCGTTGGGTTCTGGTGAGGGCTATGGACTTACTTAGGCAAAACTACCTTCCAAATCTTTCAACCCTTTTGAGAAACAGACAGTCTTCTCGAAGGGTCTGAACTGTTGGATAAAGCTCTCAGCCAACAGTGATTCATCCGGTTATTCTATGAGTGCTTCAACTCTAACGTCCTCGATGGTGAGATCCTCCAACTCTCGCTGAATCTCGCGGTCGATTTCCAACTCGACTTCCTTCTCGAACCGTATCCTCATGATCGTTGGATCAGGCTCAACAACTTTTTTGTAAGTTGCTTCTGACGGTCTTGAGTCGAACCCTCCGAATTAGTACTGGCTAGCTGTATTGATTCTTCCATCGGCATCAGTTTTCCTAATTATTCCGGTGTTCTGATCCACAACCAATCGAAGCTGCAGGGGTTCGGATTGTCGAACATTGGCTGTTCGATGTGTACCTTGAAAGGAGGTGACTCTTGTAGTTGCTCGTTTAGTTTCCCGACAGAACTCAAAGTTTTCGTTTAGTTTGCTCCGGTAGGCACTGACAAACCTCCTTAGTTCGATCTGTAGTTCGGCAAGGTCCTGCTGCCTTCGGTGTGCCACCATCAGCGCTATTAATTCCTGCGACTGTTCCTTGATGAGGTTGCGTAATAGAATTCGATCATCCTTGGCGATCTCTAAGTAAGCGCATTCCTACGTGAGCACTTCTCTAGCAGAATCAACAGTTCGGTTTAGCGATGCTTCCGCAACCGTTCTTGAGGGTCTGGCTGTCGAGAGCGATTGCGTAGCATTGTGTATAGTCGTTAAAATAAACTGTCAGCGATATAAAGCGGTCAGAGTTCAGATGCGTACTGACCAGGACCCGGTGTCTGCTCATATTTTGGAGTGTAGTATTTATCCCTCGCTGGCATTAGAGGCTGTCGTCGAGAGAGCTACTCTTGACGTTTTTTGTATAGCTCGAACAGGCTATGAGTTCCCAAAGCATCCAAAGAATCTGTGTACTGGCCGACATTGCGATCAATTAATGGAAGTTACGTGAATCTTTTGATCTTCGAGCCAAAGGGAGCATCGATTTCAGGATCTTAGTAAAGCTTTACTGGACTCGTCTCCGACTAATAAGTACCAACGCCAGGGATCCTCGGAGGTTTATTAAAGAGCTGGCGCTTAACAACAGACTTAAAATAGCTTGAAGGTGCAGGAGGTTAGGATCCGTTATTATCGATTGTGTAGTATCCTGGACCAAGCTGCTCACTGAGATTTCTTTCAACCTGAAAGCGCTCCTCTTCGCGACCAAACTTTCCCTTGAAGTCCCTTTGGATTTTCTTAATTAGCTCTTCTTCGATCTCAATATGACTCAATAAGTACTGATTGACGTGGACGATAGTATCCTGGGCCTGGAACGAACTCCTATCTCTCCTCAATTAAACGGGGTTGTGATGATTCAAAGGGATAGCATTTGCGATATGGTGCTGCACGAAGCCTTTCTCTAAGTTTTAGCGGTTTCCTTTTTTAAGTGTTTTTTGGTTCCTCTTAGGGCGCTACCTCTGGTTTTTTCTTGATTGTCTTGAATCGCTCAGCTCTAGATATGAAGAGCGAGTGCGTCTTTTTATCTATCATCGAGTCATTGACATTGTAGGCGCCTGGCCCTGGTACTGAGTCCTTGACGTACTCTTCATACTCTGAATCAGACTCTTCTCCGTCGTGTGTCTCCATCATTCCTCCTACATCTCGCATGGCTTACTTGAAAGACTGCTGTTCTTTACGAAACTGCTTTGATCATTAAGAAAGCTTGGTCTGTCGATTGATTTATCCTTCTCACGATCAATTTCATCGAGGTTGCTATCCAGTCGGGTGT
>ERZ724508.2120-NODE-2120-length-10773-cov-5.210021_pt1 | contig 10773 bp, 13 predicted proteins | sample MGYA00376041_ERZ724508 | MGnify/ENA primary metagenome ERZ724508 (study PRJEB28724, sample SAMN07190887) | wastewater metagenome | isolation source: effluent of sewage treatment plant in Hong Hong | place: USA: Christiansburg, Virginia | collected 2016-03-01 ... | reverse complement strand
GTAGACCTTTCCATACTGGCCCTGCCCGATAACTTCGGTGAGAGTGTAGTTATCGACTATCTTTACCATTTCAAAAATAATGTTCGATGAAGTGACGCTGTAATTACTAAATCGCTTCGCCCGAAGGCAATTATGGATAAAGTAGTTATGAGGATGGCAGTTTGGGAAAATTGGTCTACAATATAATATTGCATGAAGTAGGTCACTGTGGTCGTTCAAAGATTCTGTAGTCCGTGCGTTGGCGGCTCTTCCAAGACCGACGAACGTATTTAGGTTGATTAGAGTGTTCGTGTGAGGGTTCTTCGGGGTTGCCATCAAGGAAACTTACGTTCTTAATGCTGTCTATTTGAGATCGGGTTGATTGCTGATGCTTCATGTCCATCAACAGCTCTCGAATGTTGGCTAACGTGTTGCGCTTTGTTGTTCGCTGACTTTGAAGCGGTACCGATATAGTTCTGTATTGGGAATCCTGTGGAGAAGAAAGTGTTGGCATGGGAGTTGACCGGTTCATAAATTAGAAATCTTTCATGGTTGCTTCTGTTTTGGTTGTTAAGACAGGTGATTAGGTCTTATTGCTCTCTAATTGGTCAAGCTTCACGACCGTTTATTCCTTCGACTCTTTGACAGGAATCTCTACAGTCACAATACACTTAGGAACAGTCTTGTGATGCTTTCGAACAACAAAGCCAGTTACAATTGAGCTATCGGGACTGGGAGCCACTGTCTTTGTTAACTTTTTTTCCGGAATCTTGCCCTCAACCTTGTGAACTTGCTGAGTCGCCTGCACCGATTGCTGCTGGATAAGCTTCATCCGACGAAGAGGGCTGAAGCATTCATAGGCCTCATCAGAATCCCAAGGAGATATCGAACTTTTGCGGGGCTTTGCCGTCGTTTCCACGCGGAACTTGGTATTCATGAGGAGAATATAATATCAACAATGAAGGTCGGTTGAGGTTTAAATTGATAGTGAGTAAGTAATCAACGATCGAGTGGATTCACAATGAGAATACCCAATCGTATGGAAGGCTCGAGCAAATGTCTTTCCGCCCACTGGAAGGATTCATCGGCAGAGAGATTAGTTTGAAAGCTATTTTACTCTTGCTTTAGAGCTGATGCAATTTGAGGGTTTCGGCAAGTAGAAGCACGCACTTGCGAACTCTGGCGACTGGCTTCGGGTGAACTAAAGCACAAAGTAAAATCATGGCTCAGATAAGGTAGAACTGGATGTTGCGTCGGTTGCGCCAGTCTCTCCTCGAAAATTTTGGTTGAGCATTGGTCAGCGACTTATCAGCTCGGGGAGTTCTCTTGTATGGACGATCCTCCGGCTTGTGATGATAGTTTTCCAGGAACATTTGGTTTAAGCGCCCACGTGCCTTGTAATCGGCCAAATACTTGTCTACGTTCACAAGGACTACCCTTGCATCTTCTTTCGAATTAGCCAACTCGAACTGAATATCCTGTTTAGAAACGGGTAAACTCAAACTCCGTCCCGTAGTTGGGAAGATGGACCGGCAATCGATAGCCACCTAACTCTCCATGGTTGAGATGTTCTGAGGATCCTCTTTGATCTTGAGCAGCTGGGGCTTGCGTCGATCTGAATGTGGTAGAGAATCATTGTTCGATGTATGACAACAGCGAGCTGAAGGTTTTGAGAGAGGACGGTGCTTCCTTGCCATAAACGACCGTTCTTTTTGAAATTTTCCGACGGTACTTGCGCCGCCCGCAATAGGGTAGGTGATAGTTCGAGTTGTTTGTTCGTTGAGTTCAGTGAAATTTCGGTCCTGAGTGAGTTTGAGAGGACTGGGGCTGGATCCGATCTCATGGTCCCACGGACTCAAGGAATCCTTGCGATGTTTGCGCCTAACAGGAAGCTTGTCGGTATGTTGTGCAGTTTTCATCTTCAGTACCAATTAAGTTAATAAACTTCTGGAATAGCTTACGCTTTCCGTCTCGCTTCCAAATTGTTGAAGTCGCCAGCAAACCAGAATTAAAATCTCCAGTAGTGGAGAAGACACCAATATGGACCGGCAGCTGAACTTTGAACTTTGCAACCTTAGTACTTGCGTTTTTTAGTTTGATGGACCGGTACTTTGGAATTCTACAGAAGGCAGTTCGAGAAGTTGATTGGAGTTCAAATACTTCAATATTTTGCATGGATCATTAATCCCGACGTGAGATCTTCAGAAGCGAAGTACTATCGCAAGTCCAAGTAGAGCTTTGTCACTTTCGATGGTTTGAGTTTAACTGATTGTACTTCCTGACGACGAAGTCCTTGAACAAACGGGTCATCTCTGGCTTCTCCTGGAAGTTGCGCTATAACTTTGACGAAAGAAATCGTACAGAGGTCCGCAGCAGTTGCGAATCAGCAAGTCTTTCATGGCTGTTCTGCATGAGTCGCTGTAGGTCAGCGGTTGTGGTCTTCCTCTTCCGAGTCAAACTGTTGATTCCAAAGCAGATGACATTGGGTGAGACAACACAAACACGTGCGAGTGGAGAAAACGTGTTGGGTTGGCTGCAAAGGTGATTGGTTTTCTTCGGTCTTTGCTTGTTCTGAGACGTAAACAGCTTATTGTTGCGTTGATGAAGTGGAGGAAGCAGGCCACATTTCTGTGACTCATGTCGAAAGTCCATAGAACAGTTGGTGGCGTTGCTGTTGGTGTTGTAGCGATACGCTGCAACTGGTTCATCCACCTTAGTTGGATGTTGCACTAAGCTTGATAACCTCAAGTTGCGATGAGGGCTCTAAGGGGAGGTTAGTGTCTTTTCGGTGGCTTCCTCGCATTAATTTTCCCATGGAGTGAGCTAAGAATCCCTCCGGTACCCGCTCGTTCCACATTGCATTTGTCTGATTATACTTCCGGAGGTTTTTAATCAATCGAGATGTGCTAAGTGGACCAAAGATAAAGACGATGAGCTCCGAGCGAATAGATCTTTGGATTTCTTTCCTTGAATCGAGTAGATTCGAGACTTGATAGTCGACAAACCCTTGGAAAGTTATTCATATTTGAAGACAAACTATGCTGGCCCGAAGAAAGAAAAAGTCAAAGTCGGAATGTAAATCAGGCTAAGAAGTGATGTATGTCTCTTCGCGTGCGCCAATCCCTTCGAGAGAATGTTGGTAGATATTTCAAATAGGGCCACGTTCAAGGAGTTAGCTTGCATGCTCGTATGGGTGAACCCAGCAGATAGCACCTCAAACATTTGACCCAAACGGTATTTGATCTTGTCTATCAAAGTTGCACGGTGCTGCTTTGCCATCCCTTGTTAACTCGTTTGCATTCCTTTGGGTAACGAGTCCTTGCTTGGTGGAGGTGGAACACGCAACTTCTAAAATAAAGCCTTGCGATACCCTTTTGATTTTATACCCAGATTATTTGTTTGCAGGGATGTTTCTGGGCAAATGTGAGCTGACTCAATTTTTGTCAAGGCTCAACGCTCTTGAAACTGATGTGTGCCTAATATATTACCAAATTGACTTGGTTGGGGCTTAAGGACTACATACACTCTCGGGTATGCTCAACGGTAATGCTGGTAGAACCTTTTATACATTTCATCTTCGTTGAAGCCCCTGACAAGGCATGTTTGGCGATTCGTTGGAGCAGATTGCTAAGTGTTGCAATCACAACGTAATGAAGCTTGGAGAATGAGATAGAGGTTTAGAACTTGAATGAGACAGAAATTATCATAGAGGAGAGAACCTTTGAGCTTGAACTCACCAATTCCCACTAAGGATAGTTTCGATAGCAAGCATTTCTTCGTGGTTTTTGTAGCAAGGCCGGTCTGCTTGCTCACTTCGAGGGGTTCATGCGACGCTGATTAACTCTCCTCACAATGAAATCTCGGAGCCTATGTTTCTTCGATGATTTTTCTTGGGAGTTCCTCTCTAGCTTTGAAGGGAGTAATCGAACCGATGTTCGAAGTAGTTTAGGATCAATCAGCTTTTCGCGATCGTCCCGCATGAGCCGCTGTAGTTATGTAGTCGTCGTTTTCTTCCTCCTAGCCGATCTGATGATCTGGAAACGAATTACATTGAGAGAGACAACAGAAGGAGGAATACTGTGAGAGGAGACGTCGGCTTAAGTATAGAGGTGGATTCCTCCCACCCTTTTTTGTTTGTTTATCGAGGTGGTGCATGAATTCTTTCGATGTTCATGTTCTTATAAGGATGAGTGCCTAAGAGATTTATCGTACGTTTTTCGGGTCGTAGATCTTAACTAAACAACTGGGCCCTCCTCCTGGTAGGCAAGTGGGATTGTTCCTAATGTTTTTGATTGTTATTGAAACGGAATCGTTGCTTGTGCGAGGCGGCTGCCTTGGGTTGCTCCCAACGCAATCGGTTGTTGGTCTTCTTCTTCGTCAGGATCGCTTTGCCATGGTGTTAATAAGTGGTCTCTCCAAATCTTCTTGCTCTCTTTTCTCATTTCAAAAATTATATGGGCAAATGTATAAGCATCCCAAAACGTAGCAAGATAGCCAAAGATCAATACCAACATTTATCATGCGATTTCAATCGATCGTATATCAACTCACTTAAAATGTGATGGCCAGCATCTACTCTGATTTGACCCAGAGTGCCTTTTGATTGGTTGGGTCCTGGGCAAAATCAGCGATGGAGCTAAGCTTGCAGTCCGAGTAATATCCTCCGTTTTTGATCCTGCCAGTTGACTACATGGCACAGTAGATCGTTGTCTGAGCACCTTGAAGAGGGCTTTTTGTGAACAACCATACTAACGGATAAAAGAGCCATTTAATTGCTTTCTTCCAACCAGTGACCAAGTATCTAACGAGTTCAGTACGAACGATTCCCGGATGGAGGCTAACTACTCGAACTTCTGGATTAACCTTTTCTGCCCTCTTTGCCAATTATAACGTGAACAGGACGTTAGCCAGCTTTGAAGCACAGTAAGCATACCACGGATCATAGCGACCAAACTTTGGTCCGGGAGCTGGGTAGCTTCCGTCGAGCTTCTAGAAATCCAATGTCATGGGAAAATTTCGTTGAAGATTCACTTTATGGGCGAGAGCACTGACGTTGATGATGCGTGGTCTGTCAGATATTTTGAGTAGCGGCCACAGCAAAGAAGTTAGGTAGAAATGGCCCAGATGGTTCACTGCAAAGCTCACCTCGTGACCGCCTCCATTCAATGTTCGCTCTGGAATGCAGAAGACAGCCGCATTGTTGATAAGAATGTCCACCCGTACATATCTTTGCTTTACGTAATTCGCAAATTGCTCCACTGAAGCCTTTGAGGCAAGGTCAAGAGGGCAGTAGAAGATGTTTGCATTTTTCGTCTCCTTTCGAAGCTCATCCAAAGCTGCTTCGGACTTGACGTGATCTCTGGATCCCATGATGACAGTGCATCCTTTCCTTGCCAAGAGGAAGACAGTCTCCCTGCCTATTCCAGTGTTGCCCCCAGTGACGACTGCAATGTCTGCATGCATATTGCGGGAGACTGGAGAATAAGCGCCAGTGAAATAGCGCTTCAGAAGAGCGAGCCCAACAGCGACCCCAATGCCAAGCAGATACGCTTTATTGTTGTTTTCGTTCATAATATATTAAGAAGAAACAAACGTCAGCGCCCAACGCAGTAATCATAATAATTGTGAGACCAAGTGACGAAGTAAGCCAGTGATGCTCCAAGGCAACAATATTGCCGCTAGAATTTATTCCAAACACGACATGGGATGCATTTATGGAAGTGTTAATCTCAGAATAGATGTTTGATTGTTTTGGAGTGGCGTTGCGAAAAGACTACCAAACGAACAGTGGGCTCACAGGGATAGAATAATCGCCAATTTGGAGGTACAATAGGCATGCCATGAGCTATACTTACCACCTTCAATGGGATAGCCACCGCCTAGATCGCCGAAATTTAATCTGGTGGGGTAGTACAGCATGGGTTTATACTGCGTTGTTGATCAGTACGTCGATTTTTGCGTATCATCTCAGCACACACTCAGCAAATCTTTCAACCGAAGTCTTCGAGCAAAGGTCAAGAGGAAAGTAGAAGATATTCATTTTGGCCATTTCTTTTCGAAGCTTTGCGATGACTTCTTCCGGCTTGGCCTGGTCTCTAGATTCCATCAATGTAAACATTCGCCATAACAAAGAGCCTCGGGAGGACGTTGGACACTGTGAATGACTTTAGTGTCCCCTTCTAGAAGAAGATAAAGAAGTCGAGACTAACCTGGTGGATCTATTTATTGGCCGATCAATTACATTGTGGTGTTTCTACTCACCGCTCTTTTATTCTTCGTTCAAAAGCGGCAGATAACCACTCTCGCTCCTCCTCAAGCTAGACCGTAGCTTGTTTTTTGCAAAGAATGGTATACGTTTATCCAAGAGTCAAGCAAGCAAACGTTTGCCGAGGTTGGGTCTTGCCATGATGTTTGATATCAAATCCTTTGGCTCTGTAAATGAGAGTATTCGAGAAATCTATAAATTCCGACAAAACTCTTTGATAAACTACCCAAGCACATAGTGGGACCATACCTTGAATCACGAGTTGATGGTTACTGAGTAATGTACCAGTTCAATGATTGGCTATTCCCGATAGAAAGTTGTTTTTTGTGTACTCAACAACGCTTTCTGACGATAAATATTAATCATGAACGAATCGGCTACTGAAATGGTTCCTGTTTATCAGGGAAACGACGTGTCGGGCAGCAAGGCCAACCTTATCGATGACCCGACACTCAAGAAGGAAGTAGAGGCAGTGGGGTTCTGCTCACTTTTCCGCTTCGCTGACGGGTATGATCGGATTTTGATGATAATCGGGAGCATCGCTGCAGCAGCCAATGGTGCCGCCCTTCCAGCGTTCTCACTGCTTTGGGGTAGCATGACTGATGCTTTCGGGTCGAGCACAAGCAACGCTGATTTGATGGTGGACAAGGCAAGATAAGTAATGTGGAATTTCTTGGAGATCGGTGCTGGAGTCTTTATTGCTTCCTGGCTGATGTTTGCCTGCTGGATGATCGCTGGTGAACGACAAGCTATTCGATGCCGCAAGGTATACCTGCGAGCATTGTTGAACCAATAAGTCGGTTGGTTTGATCGTGTGAATCAAACTGAGCTTTCTTCAAGGTTCTCAAGCCAGACATTCGCCTTCCAAGGAGCCATAGGAGAGAAGAATGCAACATTCATCATGACATTTGCGATGCTTATCTCTGGATTCGTGATTGCCTACGTGAAGGGTTGGAAAATGGCATTGGTGATGACAGCAACAATGCCGGCGTTAATCATCAGCGGAATCATCTACATGGCGATCATCCAGAACAAAGATAAGAAGATGACAGCAGCATATTCAGCAGCAGGCGGCAAGGCTGAGGAGGCAATCGGAGCTATCAAAACAGTCAAGTTCCTTACAGGAGAGTAATTTGAAGGGAAAAAGTTTGCAGACGAGCTGGAAGGAACGAAGAGCAAGATCTTGAGATATGCAGTATGGTCCGGGTTAGGTATCGGATTCATCTACTTCATCATGCTCTCTGCCTATTCCTTGGGATTTTGGTTCGGTTCGAAGATGGTCGCTGAAGGAGAGTTGAACCAAGATAATACAACATACTCCGCCGGAGAGGTTCTGGTGGTGTTCTTCAGTATCCTCACAGGAGGCTTCAATATCAGCCAGATTACTCCCTGTATGAAGAAGTTTGCAGAGGGTCAGCAGGCTGCAGCCAAGATCTTTGCTGTCGTTGACCGAGAACCGCTTATTCAGGAAGACCCAGACGGAAAGATCATTGAAAATTTACGAGGAGTTATCGAACTGAGAAACGTTACATTTGCCTATCCCAAAGATCCTGAAAGGATTATTCTCAAGAAAGTATCTCTAGTATTCAATGCTAACCAGAAGAACGCTTTGGTGGGAGAGTCAGGATGTGGAAAATCGACAATCATGCAGCTACTTATGAGATTCTATGATCCCCAGGAAGGAGCGATCCTATTAGATGGAATCGATATTCGGCAGCTGAAGCTGAGCTGGCTGAGATCACATATCGGCTATGTTGGGCAAGAACCAGTGTTGTTTGCAACATCAATAAAGGAAAATATGCTTCTTGGTAATCCAACAGCTTCCGATTAAGATATCGTCCGGGCTTTGAAGCAAGCTGAGGCTTATGATTTTATTATGGATCTCGAGAACAAGCTGGATACGTATGTTGGGCAGGGAGGAGGTCAACTCTCTGGCGGGCAAAAACAACGAATTGCCATTGCTCGTGCGATCCTCAAGAACCCTCCAATTCTCCTTCTCGACGAAGCGACCTCAGCATTGGATCGCAAGAACGAAATTCTTATCCAAACAACTCTCGACAAAATCAGTTCAGACAGAACAAGCATATCAATTGCCCATCGCATCAAAACAATTATGAACTCCGACCAAATATTTGTGATGCACGAGGGGCAACTCACTGAAAAGGGGAGATTCCGTGAACTTGCAAAGTTCAAAGACTTGACTGATATCAACGACGATACTGAAGTTCCAGACCACAACCCTCGAAAGATCTCAGAGAACGATGTGAAGTTTGTACTCGAACCAGTTGCCAATGCTACTGCTGATGAGCAGACAAAGGAGCTTAGCAAAGAGGAGAGGGAGAAAAAAGAGAAAGAAGAGCTGGTTAAAAAATACGAGGATACCGTATTCAAACGCCTCTTTCAGTACAACAAACCAGATGTGTGCATTATGCTGATCGGAATGCTTGCAGCTCTCATAAACGGCTGTATCTTCCCAGTATTCAGCCTGTTCCTTGCCAGAATGATTGAGGTACTGACCTATCTGCAGCTCAAGTTCGGAGACAGGAGTCAGCAAGACGCCAACATGCAAGCACTTGTATTCTTTATCCTTGGTATTGGTGCTTTCATCCTAGGGTCAGTTCAAATTGGCATCTTTGCTATTGTTGGGGACCGACTAACCCACAGACTTCGAGTGGACTGTTACAATAAGATTCTGAAAATGCCAGTTGCATGGTTCGATATTCCCAGAAACAATGCTGGTAGCCTCACAGCAAGATTGTCTACTGACTGCCAGCAAGTAAATGGGCTCACCTCGACCCTTATTGGAATTACCCTACAGAACTTCAGCTGTTTATTCAGTGGCATTATCATCGCCTTCGTCTATGACTGGCGCATCACTCTGGTTACACTCGGCCTGATTCCGTTCATGATTGGTGCTGGAATGATTCACATGAAGTTCAATGTGGGCTTCAGTGAAAAATCGGATGCAGCTTATAAGGACAGCAGCAGCCTCATCATGGAAGCAATGACTAACATTCGTACAGTTTGTTCATTTGGAGTGGAGAACACAATTGCAGCCAAATACGAGGAAAAATTGGAGGAACCTTACCAACTCGCTAAGAAGAAAGGCAACATCTCTGGAATTCTGTATGGCCTTTCTCAAATCGTTATGTTCGTGGTCTTTGCCCTTATCTTCTACATCGGAACCATCTTCATTCGTCAGTTCAATACCAAGTTTGTAGATGTGTTCACAGCCATCTACGCTATTGTGTTTGCGGCCATGACAACTGGCAACAACATGCAGATGATGCCGGACATGGCTTCCAGTAAGAATTCGGCAGCTAATCTCTTCGATATCCTCGACGGGGTAGATTAGGACCAGCTTCAGGAATAAAGCAAGTCGCCAATGGTCAAAGAAGGTGGAGCAAACGGACGTATTGAATTGAACAACATCACATTCAAGTACCCCAGCCGAAACAACTATACCTTTAACAACCTCAATCTCAAAATTCCTCCAGGCGCAAAGGTGGCACTCGTTGGACCAAGTGGTTGCGGAAAATCGACGATTACTCAAATGATTCTTAGATTCTACGAACCAGAGTCAGGAGAGATTATGCTTGACGGTCGGAACATCAAGGATTACGATCTAAAGTATCTGAGAAAACTCTTCGGAGTGGTTAGCCAAGAACCAGTACTTTTCAATGCATCTTTCCGAGACAACATAAAATACAATAAGGAGGATGCTACCGAGGAGAATATGAAATTGGCTGCCCATCAAGCCAACGCACTGCAGTTCATCGAAGGAGCAGAACCAATTGAAGACCCAAACAAGGACCAAGAAGATGCCAAAGTGTAGACGAAGACAGGCTTTGATCGAGGAGTGGGCGTGAAAGGCAGTCACATTTCCGGAGGTCAGAAGCAACGAGTAGCCATCGCTCGATCAATTATCAGATAACCAAAGATATTAATCTTGGACGAGGCAACTGCAGCTCTTGACGCAAGAAATGAAAAGATCGTTCAGGACAGTTTGGATCGACTCATGGTTAACAAGACGTCAGTAACAATCGCTCACCGTTTCGACACGATACGCAACAGCGACATTATCTATGTCTTCGACAACGGCAGGATTATCGAACAAGGAAGCTACAACTAACTGACGGCCCGCCGCGGAGCCTTTTTCAGAATGTAGCGTGGGACTCATTGATTATTCGTATTGTATGTTTGCCACTCACCCGATAAGAGAATAATCCCCAAATCTGCCTATGTACATCAGTTATGGAGGTCAAGCAGCTTTCCTCCCTTAAGTTCGTAGCGCCGATCAACATCATAGTCACCGTGATGGCTGACAATCAAGCAAGTCGCAGTTTAGCAAATCTCTGTTCCTGGTTCGTCGTAAACGATGACACCATTGCGTCCGTAGAGCTATGCCCTGTACATGTTCACCCTCAACTTTTCGCTATAAGACAGTTTGCTCACATCCTTCGTTGAAAATGTTTTGGAGTATTTCTCGATTGTGGCTGCATCAAACAATCTATAAGGGTCTAAATTCT
>ERZ724508.2118-NODE-2118-length-10778-cov-5.626784_pt1 | contig 10778 bp, 6 predicted proteins | sample MGYA00376041_ERZ724508 | MGnify/ENA primary metagenome ERZ724508 (study PRJEB28724, sample SAMN07190887) | wastewater metagenome | isolation source: effluent of sewage treatment plant in Hong Hong | place: USA: Christiansburg, Virginia | collected 2016-03-01 ... | reverse complement strand
GGTCAGCAATTCTAAAAATAAAATAAATAGACTTAGAAAAATTTGTTGAATTTGTTGTAACTATTCTATTAAATTCATAATAACAATATTTCTCATCCCCTCATATTCATATTTATATTTTCATTATTGTTTAAACATGTAAAAAAATGAAGAGTAGTGGGAAGGATTCGAATAATTTTCTTAGTCTGTCGCTAACCCTCTGCATAAATAACTCAAATAAAAAAATAACTCATAATCAGTTCCGCCTCTTTTGCCAACCATACTCGATCAGGACGAAGATAAAGAAACTGAAGACAATAAGAACAGAGCATCTCAGCAAAATAACTCAAAACCGATTGTAAAAATTGCGGAAACTTTACAAACGAAATAATAATAAACATTAAACCAATAATAACAAAAAAATCCCAATCCCAACGATCATTAACCGACGAATAAAGCTCCGGCTTCTCAAAAAAAACTTTAAAGAATACCCATTATGAGAAAAGAAGATGATTATCGATATACGGGTAATGCTGTCTATCGTAGTTTTGTCCCTAGATCCTCAGAGACTTATTTTCGAACTTTAAAAGAAGCTGATTATTTAAATGTGTCTTCTTAAAATCGATTTAAAGGCTCAGAGATTTACTTGTTTAATGGAAAAATTGAAAGTGGTAATTTAGGAGCCGTTTTTCAAGTACTTGTTTTTAATAATCAGGGTTGGAGAGTCTTAATTTGATCTTTATATGAGGGTAGACACCAATACGAATGGACATCGTCAATGGTTCTATTTCTCTGTCAGAAATTTATTACCTGGGACTGTTAAATTTAACATCTACAGATTTAAAAAGAAATTTTCTCTTTTTCAAAGAGGAATGAAACCTTATGTCTTAAGTGTAAAATCAAAAAAAGGATGGAGGCCAGGGTGCAACAAAATTTTTTATCGAATCTAAAAAAATCATTAAAATAGGAATCAAGCATAAAACTTATCTTTTTATTTAAGTTTTTAGTATAAGTTTTAGGAGGCAGAGGATGAAGTCTATTTTTCTTCTGGCCTGCCATACACAGTTAATTATTTGAATAAAAGATTAAATTAGTTTTGTGGAAAATTCTATGAAGAAATAGCATTTTAGGTTAACAACAATTCAAAGACATTGTGTGGGCAAAATCTTCCAATAGTAACAATCGGACCCAAAAACAAATAAGTTGAATTAAAAGAGCCAAATATACTGAACTATATCATTATAAACGCGAGAACTCATCCTGGAGAAACGTCATCATCATGGGTTTTGGACGGACTGTTATAAAAATTGTTGAATAGTCAAGAAATAAGAAGATGGATAGTCTAAAATAACATTTGCTTTAAAATTTTACCTATGCTAAATCCAGATGGAGTCTTTATGGGAAACTATCGGACAGGAGTGATAGGTGAAGATTTTAATAGAAAGTTTGCAACAGGAAAAAAATAACTATTTCCTGAAATACATACGCTCAGAAAGTTAATCTCAGATTGCAAAAAATTAGGGAGAGTGTTCTTATTTCTAGATTTGCATGGCCATTCAATACTAAAAAATAGCTTCATTTATGGACCTTCCGAGACATTGTTTAGTAGTCATCCATGTACATTTTTAATATATAGGCAGTAAGAAATTTACCTTTTATACTATGGCATAACACAAAATATTTCAAGCTGAATTCGTGCAAATTCAAGTTCAATAAAGATATGGCGTAGACAGCCCGATTATACTTTCAAATTAAATAAAGCATTCTCACATATACCTGCTAAATTTCATTAGGTTTATACTACTCAGGAATGCATACTTTTCAGATGATGGAGGACGATTATCGGATGTTCGGGGGTTCAATTATTACTTCCATTGTGGAAATGATGAGAAAATAAAAAATGGTCGCATACCAAGGTTTTGAATATGAGATCATGTCACAAAACAGGACAATATAGTTTGTAGATAAGTCCAAGTAAGAAGATAAAATAAAGTTTCATACAAAGGAAATGTCAAAAATTAAATAAAAATAGACCAAAGTATAGTCAGTGTCAGTGTCGAAAAGATAAAATAAAAGAGAGACATGCATTGAAAAGATAAAGAATATCAAAAAATAGTTAGTAGAAGAATAAGTAAAGAAAGAAAAATAAAAAGAAAAAGAGAAAGAGAAAGAAAAAGAAAAATAAGAGAAGTAAAAAAATAATATCAGATAAAAAGATAAAGGAAAAATAATCAAAGAAAAAGAAGAAAAAAAGTTCGATAGCAGAGATATAAGCTTAAGTAGCAAGGCAAAACCAAACTTTAGCTAATAAATAAAAAGTAATTTTAAGTACTCTTTAGGGGCGACTTTTTATAATTCTAATTTTAAAGATTATAACTACAAGCCCAATATATCAAATTTTTATTTCAATACTCCTGCATCTACTCATGTGATCGAAACTAGTTTAAGAAATACACAAGAAGATTAGAGTCTGATTAGAGCAGGCCGAGTTAGTAAAACGAACAAATAAACTCAGTTTAAAATACGGAGAAAGCCTGATATTTTCAAAGTGATTCCTGATAGCATAAGAAAAAAACTAGGTATTAAAATGTAGATGAATCTATCGAATACTAAACATCTGATGGAAGAACCATAGTTTGCATTTGAACGTGCAGCCACATTTGACTCGTCTTATCTAAGCAATCAAATTCATACAGTGCAGGAAACAATTAAATAAAGAGAGCAATCTGAGGATATGCTGAGATAGGAGATGGAGTTGAATATCATAGATGAGAAATTTTCTGAAGAGTACTAATCAATGAATGACTCAGATAACAGCTCAGAGGATTTGACTTACAAAGAGAAACAATACATAATCGAGTGCTTGAAAAATAATAAAAAGATGAAAACTAATAACGAAGAGTAATAATAGAATCAAGGAATGTTTACCTAAAACTACAACTAGGAATAAAAATATGAGGAAGCTATTTCTCACTATCCTACCTCTATCAACATTAATGGCTTCAAATAAATCAGGTTCAAATCCATATAGGGGATTTCGAACGGAAATAATGGAAATAAACTCCAAATGAGGACCACAAAGAGATAAATATATAAGTTTCGAGATTATACTCATAAGAGCCTAGGCAAGAACCTGTATGAGTAGTAGTCCTCAATGATGCCTCAAATGATCCAAAAAAAGCAACTAAACGAACGCATATCAAGCACTAAAAAATCCGTACGCGAACCCTACTACTTGGTACAGATAAATAAAAAATATCATTAGAGTAATAATAATTTAAGTATTACTAAATGATTATAATATTATTATTTTCGTATCTTTAATAACATATGCTTTACAATTCCCCTACTTATACACAGGTAATTGAATTAAATATTAATGTAATGGCGATTAATATTTTTATTAGGGAACATATACACTAATCGATTCAATGTCCGAAGAATAATAATTTCAGTCTGCCGACAGAGAATGCTCTTTAGAGATTGTTAATGTCAACAACTTTCATGGTAAAAGTCTCACTCCCCGCAAAAAGATTTACGAAAATAACATCTCATGGAAATTTTAGAAAATTAAACGTATTACTCCTAGCACAGTTTCACCCCGTAAAACTGATAACAAAAACATTTCATTTCAAGTATCATCAATTTTATCATTTAGACTGACTGTCTTTAATAAATTACGGATGACTAAAAAGATAATTAAAGCGAAGACGGGATTCAAATTTCAGGGTTTTCAGATAAGTACAGAGCCTATGAGCAAGTCTATAAAAAATAGAAAAATATTGGTACTAGTTGGCTCGGACAAAGAGAGTACTTCGCTTCCATATTCATTGACCCAGGAAATTTAGGGAAAAACTAAAAATAAATATTTAAGAAGAAAAAAATATCCAATATAAACATCAGTTTTAATCAAAACAATAACAATAATAGCACAGATTTGAATGTCTCAGAACCTCTCAGTTTTAACTCAGAGTTTGAGTCAGGAAATCTATTCTCAGTCTATAAAGTTGGGAAGAATTAGTATGATTTAATATTGCAAAATGACATAAATTCGAAAGGAAACACCCAATGGTTTTATTTTTAAATGACGAAAGTCCCTGCTAAAACTAAAATAAAAATCAACATTGTAAATATGCTCAAAAGCGACTCGTTGTTTAACTATGGAATGCAGCCATGTATCTATTCACTTGAAGCAAACAAGAGAAATGGCCAAACTTGGTTTCGATCAGGCTCTGGTATAAAGTATTATAAAAACTAAAATAAAGTTGATGGTTCGAATAGAAATTACTACACATTGTCATTTACTGTGACAACACCTTTCGAAAATGATACATTAAAAATTGCTCAGTCATATCCATACACCACTTAAGATCTATCCAATTTTTTAGATAATTTGTAAAAAAAGCCTGGCAGGAAACTATTTATCAAGAGATAAGTCATCGGCCAAACTATTGGAAAGAATAATATCGAGGTTGTAAAATTTTTTTAGTAAAATCCAAGAAAAAAAGGAATCAGACCAATAATTATTGTAACAGCAAGACAGCATCCAGGTGAGACACCTAGTAGTTACGCTTGTGAAGGTTTTCTCGACTTTATCGCATCTGATTAAAAATAAGCAAGTTTTCTAAGGAAGAATTATGAAATTCACGTTATACCAATGCTAAATCCTGATGGAGTATAAATCGGGAATTACCGAACAAATCTGTGCGGTGTCGACTTGAACAGAAGATGGGATGGAAGTAAATCACAATTGGCATTATAAACATTAATGGTGAAAAAATATTTAATAGAAATTGCTAGAAACAAAGAGGTGGCATTTATGGTGGATTTGCATGGCCATAGTAGAAAGTAAATCATACTTAATTTAGATTATTTAGCTTTTTTTATGGAAACAATAATGAATAGAACCCTCTTGAAGTAAGAATGTTTCCCTATATCTGTTCAAAGTCTTCTGAAGGCATGATTAGATTTGAAGATAGCACTTTTATGAACGAAGAAGATAAAAGAAAAACAGCCAGAGTGCAAATGTCTTCAAAATTTAAAACTACTAATGTATTCACTTTTTAAATATCTTTTTATGGATATATCAACAAAAATAAAGAAAAAGTGCATTTTACACAGCAAAAGTTTCGATATTTAGGTATAGTTTTGGCCAAATCAATGTTTAATCATGAAAGATATAAACATTGTTCAGATAGTATCGAAGCAATATCAATAAAAAAATATTTTGAAGAGCTGTCTAGCAAGCCCTAGTTGCTGAAGTACGGATAAAAGATAGGGTCAGGGTCTTAAACTTAACCAGAAAAAGGAGAAATTAACGATCAATAGATTTCTAAAATTCTAGACGAAAAAGGAAAATAATAGTAAAATTTAGAAAGGAAATACAAAACACTATCAAAAATACCTAAAAAATAAAACACCTTCAAAGAAATAAACAAGCAGTCTCGCCAGCTCCATGTAATGGATATTGCTCGAGTAAACTCCATATTTCCAAATGATGTTTTAGCATTAATGCCTAGTTCCTTAACTTCCAAAACGAGAGATAAGCTCAAATAAAAATAAAAAGATAAACTGTATAAGTATAAAAATAGTGTTTATGTTCAAACTGAAGATGTACCGATAATAAAGATTTATGATATTTGCAAAATCCAAGAGTTAAGACAAGAGAGAGAAATATCAAGTAGAAAAAAAATTGCCATCAGGAATGAAAAAATATAAAGTTAGAATGCCCTCACTAGCAGATCAAATTTATTTAGGACTGTAATTCGACCCAAATCATCTAGCAATACTTACATTGACTCCACAATCTTTTCCAGTGGAAAAACTTAAATTAGAAGACGTCACTAAAGTGGCGTATAAATAAAATAGAAAAAATAAAAAAGCAAGTCATCAACTGCAGTCCAAACATCTATTAGTTTCCCACCTGAGGCAGATTTTATGGCGAAAACACTGGACAGCTTGATGATCAGCCCTGCTTCGAAAGGGTTAGAGATAATGAGACGAAAGACTAATTTAGCTATGATATCGCCAGATGTGTCAGCTAGCAAAACTTCTACGCAATCATTTAAAATAGGTTTGAGGGCACTAAATGTAGAGACATGGCGAATTAAAAAAAAAAGTTTTCAATGAAAGAAAGATGTAAGTTCATAGATTAGATTACTACATTGATATATTACATTTTTTATTTCCAACTCCTCGCAAATATAATTCCATAATTATATTATATTGTTGAAGACCTGAATAAAATATACTCAAATCAAATCTATACATTTATTTAATATCAGGAAACTGAATGTTCAGAACCAATTTTTATAAAATGTTCTCAACACACACCAAATTCTGTATAATTGGTGGAGGTACTGGAGGGCTAAACTTGTCTACTCATCTACTTAGAGCTAAAATTAACCCTAAAGATATTCGAATTTTTGATTCTTCTTCTCTACATTATTATCAACCAGGTTGGACTATGCTCGGAGCTGATCTTTGCAAACCTGAGCTTACTTATAGAAAAATGTAAGATGTTATCCCTTCTGAAGTATACTTAACGAAGCAAAATGTAAAAAAAGTCTAAGCTGATAAAAAACTGATAGTCACTTAAAATGGATAAAGTTTCTCTTATGATCATATAATTTTCGCATCAGGTTTAAAGTATGATTGGTAAAAAATTAAAGGCTCCAAATAAGCCTTAGATGATCCTAAATCAAATGTTGGTTCGATATACTTTTTGAATTACGCTGAAAAAGTAGCTCGTCTAGGCAAAGCATTCCAAGGAGGAAACGCTATATTTACTGAACCCACTCCTCCTATTAAATGTGCTGGTGCTCCTCAAAAAATCCTTTATTTATGGACAGATATTTGGAGAAAATCTAAAATTCCTGCTAATGTTTAGTACATCAAGGCTCCAGGAGTAATGTTTGGAGTTCCAAAGTATGCTGAAGCCTTAACAAAAGTAGCAAAAAAATTTGATATTAATTGCACCTTCTCCCATAATCTGATTGAGATCAAAGATAGTAACACTGCTATTTTTGAAAATCTTCAGACAAAGTAAAAAGTGTAAAGAAAATTTGATTTCCTTCACATGATACCACCAATGAGCGCACACAACTATATCAAATAATCTGGTCTTTCTGATGATGCAGGCTATTTAAATGTTGATAAATTAACTCTTAGACATGTTAAGTACCCAAATGTGTGGGGCATTGGAGACTGCACAAGTACACCTAACTCAAAAACTGCAGCAGCAATATTTTCACAAACTTAAATTTTAGTGAAGTAATATTTTTTTAATTCGTAGAAATCTGATATCTGCTGAAAGAAATCCAGATGAGAAGCTTCCAGGATAATACGAAGGCTATGCAAGTTGCCCATTATTCGTGGGTGATGGAAAGCTAATCTTGGCAGAATTCAAATATGGAGGCGTTGTTGATTAAACATTTTTTGGAAATCAGTAAAAACCGAGAAAGATCTTTTATTACTTAAAAAGATACGGTTTTCCACATATTTATTGGCACCTCGTACCTAGAGGACTTTGGGGAGGAAGAAAAGGGCTTAAAATTGATATTTGATTAAAAGACTACAATTTGTTTTAAATACTTTTCCCAGAGAGTGCAAGGACAGGATATTTTTAAAATGTAAAAATCATATTATAAATTGATTTGATTCTATAATTGAAAGATATAAAATAAATCCATGAATTAATCAACCCCCACTTAGCCAAACCAAGAGTCAAGTTAAATCAACTGGAATGATTACAACTACCCACCTTTTCTTAAATTAATGCATTTTAAACCGAGTGAGCTTCCAGAGGACCGTAAGACTTTAGTCATCATGCTTTTCAGCGTCCATATCTTAGTTTTTGCTAATTGCATTCTCAATTTTATTGACAATTGTATTGAAGGCGGACTCGGCATACTATATTCCATTTTGTTTCTATTTATCTTTAACCCTCTTGTCCTCTTCCTATTTTACAGAGGTAAATTTTGAGACTAATTCAGCTTATATGGGGCTATGCAAAGAAAAAGCTAAACTTGGTCTGTTTATTTATCTGTGGCCTCTTGTGATTATTATCTTGATAATCATATCGATTGTGGAATTCCTTGGGTTTAATGGGTTTATGAGAGTATCAAGAGAGTTTAAAGAAGGCCATCCTGCAGCAGGTGTCTTTGGGCTAATTGTATCTGTGCTCTATTTAGTGTTAGCCCTGTGGTCAGGATACCTATATTTTAGAATTTTTAAAGAGAAATCTATTTTAACTAAAGCCCTACTCTGAAAATATTGTGATTTTATTAATTTCTTTGATCAATAATTTAATATATCATCCACATGAAGAAGGATTTATTCGGCTATGACACTCAGGGCAAAAAATATGACCTATTTCGACCCCGATATCCCTCGAAACTTTTATAGAATTTATTACCCAAGGTTAAGGGGAGAAACAGATATCTAGATGTAGCGACAGGAACAGGACAAATTTTATTTGAAATTTACCACAATTTCCAATTTTCATAAGGTTTGGATCTCAGTCTAAACATGATATAGGTCTGCAAATAAACAATAAATCATAAAAAATTGAAAAATATCTCGGTGAGATGCTAAGATTTTATTTAATCCAAATTGGATCATAAATATGATTTAATTACGATTGGTCAGGCTCTTCATTGGCTACCCATCCCCCAATTTCTATAAAAAACAAAAAATTCTTTGGCTTAGGGCGGTATGCTTGGAGTATATGGCTACATCTTGAAGAAAATATAGAGTTAAACTAAAGATTAAAAAGAGGATAAGTTATTGGAGTAACTCTATTTCGAGTTTTATGATAAAAGAGTAAAAAAGAATTTTGATTTCGACAGAGATTAATTACACACTCACTATAAAAACAAATAAAGGTACCCTTTTGAATAGATTTTTGGGAAAGTTGATCATGAAGCAATGTAAGTGAAAATCTAAATGACAAAGCATGGGTTTATCTCATACCTTAAAACATTTTCTGGATACAATACTTATCTTGAGAGATTCCCAGAAAAATAGGACCCTTTGAAACAACTGCAATAAAAAATATAATAAAATAAAAAGATCAATTGTTATTTTGATTATTTTTGTATCCATTGTTCCAACTGAGTTCATTTTCAGAAGTGATTGTATTTGATTGTTTATAATTTTGAATAAGCATTAAAATATTTTAATTTAAAAATATAAATATCAATGAAACAGAACAAAATATAGGCAACTAAAGATCATCTCAAATTAATCGAAGAGCTTCTTGTATAAAACAATACTATTAAAGAAAAGTATGAGAAAGTTCTGAAGTAAAATGAGAAGCTCAGGCTAAAATTTAAAAATCTATCCAAGCATTGTCCTGCCTAAATTGTTAATCAAGTTGATTTATAATTTTAGTAAGAACATCATCATCATAAGAGTGTGGGGAGGGAAATTGATCATCGTCATAGTCGAACTCACAGTCAGATTATAAAATAATCTCATAAATTAGTATAATTAAGCAATTAGAAGATAGGCGAAAGGATAAATTAAGTCGCAAATAATTTTAATGAGGCAATCTAACATTCATTGTCTGAAGATAAGCTAACGAAGAAGTAATCAGTTTCATCATAGAATGGAAAAAAGCAAACATTGAGATCAAGCAGATCTTCTTCTAGATCGTCAATGAATGAGCTATTCTTTCCAATTATCGAAGGATGTTTTATTCTGGAAAAGAAAAAATGTTTCTCTGAGCAAAAAGGACAAAAAAATCATCTATCGGAAATGCTCTAGTTTGTGTACCCACCAGAATTGATGAAAACATAAAAGCAGACATTATAAATGATGCTCAAGTATACTTTTACCAACCCTGAGATTTAAAAAGTTGAAGATGATTAATTTAACAGTCGTCAAAATTAAATTGTGTATGGTACTCCTTATGAAGATTATATGTATGCATTCGAAGATCCGAAATGGATAGGGCGAAGGTAATTGCCTGAGATTCTTAAACTGATGGGGACCATGAAAAAAAAATATTATCATATTCTAGTCAAACCAGAGATTATCCCTCGTTAATAATTATAAAATAAGACTGAAAAAGAAAAGGAAAATGAAAAGGAAAACAATGAAATGAAATCAGAAAATATTAAGTAATAACTCACTGAAGGAACAAAATAAAGTTAAAAAAAGATCGAGGAATATTTTTACGAAACCGAGGTAGTCTATGGCTTCATAAGCCCATTTCCTTTGCGGATATTTTTTCAGGACCTACATCGTACAATTCAACGTAAAATTTTTATCATTTAGAGTAGTTGAAATACAGCCAATTTATTGTTGATACGAGTCAGCAAAAAGTTTTCAGTCCTTAACAAAATCGAAAGAAAAAGTATGAAATTATCGGGAAAATAAGGAAAAAAATATACGATCAAGAGTACAAAATTAACCGTTTCCCGATTAATGTTAACTATAATACTGGCATCACCAACATCCAGTTGAATATTCCTAATGTAGTTTCTTATCGATAAATGTAAGACGAATTTCTGAATCAGGCCATACAAAAGTACAGTTCCTCCAAAATTTGCAAACTACTTCACTATATACTTGCATAGAAATGCATACTTTTAGTATTATCTGATAAAAGATCTTTAAACGAACTATTTTAAATCATAAGGATTTTAATAAGACCATTTTTATGGATCTTTGCGGTTGTTTACGTGTATTCGGACTACTTTGAACCCTTTATGAGTTCTCCAATGCCGATTATTATTGGGAAAATTTAAGAAGAAGAAGAAGAGGATAATGATAGAAGTAAAAAGTAAAAAAAG
>ERZ724508.2117-NODE-2117-length-10779-cov-13.074413_pt1 | contig 10779 bp, 13 predicted proteins | sample MGYA00376041_ERZ724508 | MGnify/ENA primary metagenome ERZ724508 (study PRJEB28724, sample SAMN07190887) | wastewater metagenome | isolation source: effluent of sewage treatment plant in Hong Hong | place: USA: Christiansburg, Virginia | collected 2016-03-01 ... | reverse complement strand
TAAATTAAATGTTGCTCAATATGGTGGTGGAGTAGGATTACTAAACCAACTATCATCTATTGATAGTACAAAACCAGGAGCATTTGATGAAGCTGTACGTATTGCAGGTAAATATGCATCTGACCCACTTGATAGATTGATTAAACAAGCTACATTATCTGAGAAATATGCATCTATTGCTAAAACTAAAGCAGATACAGAAGCATCTAAATTACCAGGTGCAGGAAAACCACCTACACCACAACAAATTGAAAATGCTGGTTATGCTAAAAGATTTGAACAAGCTAATAAATTAATTGATACAAATGCAGAAACATTTAAATCATTAAATTATGCTAAATTTAAATTACTTGAATCTAATAGTCAGTTAGCAAATGCAGTATTAACACCAGAAGAAAGACAAGTAGGTTTGGCTATGAGAAGTTTCATTACTGCTAAATTACGTAAAGAATCTGGAGCATCAATTAGCCCATCAGAATTTGCTGATGCACGTGCTCAGTACTTCCCATCATTAAATGATGATGAAGCTACACTACAGCAGAAAAAAGAATTACGTGATGGTGTATTACAAAACTCTATACTTGGTTCAGGTTCAGCTTATAACACAGACCCACTAGATAATTATATTGATAATGTAGCATTACCAACAGTTACTGGAAGTACTGTATCAGTGAAAAGTTATTTAGATACCTTAATGGGAAAATAATATGGAAAAATATTTAACAAAAGACAAAGTAAAAGCTATTGTGAACAACGCACCAAAAGGTTCTAATCCAGAGGATGTTATTAATGCGCTAGTTTCACGTGGCTATAAACTTGAGGGATTAAATGACCAGCCAGAAACACCAAAAGAAGTATCAATGACAGGTTCAGATAAGGCTACATTCCAAGCAACAGGTAAAGAGGGTATTATAGGTGGTGCATTAAAAACAGTTGGTAATGTACCAAGCTCAGCAGTTGAATTAACTAAAAATGTTACACAAGCAGTAACCAGTCCAGTACAAACAGTTAAATCATTAGGTACATTAGCTAAAGGTGTTGGTGCTAAAATTGGCGAACTTGCATTAGAGAATACAGATATTGGTCAATCTCTTTTACAAAAAGCTAATGAGAAAAGAATTGCAGCTGGTATGCCAGAGTTACAAAAAGATGCTAGTGGTAAACTACAAGCAACTGATTCACCAGAGCTACAAGCAATAAACCAAGTAGGTAAATTCGTTACTGACAGATATGGTTCGATGGATAAATTAAAAGAAACAGTAATTGAAGACCCAGTTGGTGTGTTAGCAGATTTAGCATCAGTATTATCTGGTGGTGCTGCAATTACATCAAAAGTTGGAGATATAACTAAAATTGCAGAAATATCAAATGCAGCAAATAAATTATCAAAAGTATCACAAGCAGTAGAACCAATAAATGCTATAACTAAAAGTGCAGGTAAAATAAAAGACGTAGCACAGAATAGTTTTGTTGGTAGAGTTGCTGGAGATATAGTTCCAACAGTAAGTGATTTACAAAAAAACCAAGTAGTTAAAGCATTAGATTTGACACAGGGTGATTTAGTTACTATCGGTAAAAAAACAGGTAATGATGTAACAGAGTTTATTGTAAAAAATGATTTACTTAAATCATCACCAGAAGAAATTGCAAATGCACTCAAAGAAAAACGTGCATCAACAAAAGAATTACGCAATTCAGAAATTGCAAAAGTTAGTACTACATATACACCAGAACAAGTACCTGGAGTTGTAAAAGGTTTAGATACAATCCTAGAGGGAGTAGATGGTGTAGCAGGATTAGAAACTGTAGCAGATGAAATAAGAAATCTACGTTCTAAAACTAATTTTACACTAGAAGACGTACAAAAAGCTAAAGATTTGATTGATTCTAATTCAGATATTTATTCAAAAATTGGAGATACTAAATCAAGTTCTACAGCACGTGGATTAGATAATATTCGTTCGGGTATTAAAACATTCATTGAAGATGAAGTTACAAAAGCAACTCAAGGTGCAACTGATATTAAACAGTTGAACAATGATATTCAAACATCATATGCTATTGAAGATGCAATTAATACACGTTCTACAAGAGATTTAACACGACAAAAAATATCACTCAGTGATAACATTGTATTATTCGGTGGTGGAGCTACATTTAACCCAGCAGTTGGTGTAGGTCTTTATCTAGGTAAGAAAATAATCGAAAGTCCATCATTCAGATTAGCATTTAGTGATTTACTATCATCACAACCAGTTAATAAAATTAAAACAGTTGTAAATGAAATTAAAAACAAAAATGTATCACCAGAAACTCAAAAATTATTAAATGATATTGCTAAAGAGGCAAAGAAAAAAGCAGCACTAATTGAGAGTGGAAGTGTTATCGTAGACAAAACCAAGTCAGAAAAAAAGCAATAAAGAACCCCGTGATTCCAAAAAGATATCCTGCTAAAAATGGTATTATTATGAATATAAATAGTATCATATAAAAACTATATAAAAGTATAGTAAATTAGTCAAGAGTCAGTTATCCACAGTGTAGACAATACTACAATATACAGATATACTCTGTATATGATAGTGCTGTTTAATAAATAATAAATCATATGCAAAAAGACAAAAAAAACCTAGCTAACCTCTTAATAAAAGCGGATAAGCTATCAAAAAGTAAAGAAATAGCTCTTGCAGAAGAGTTTATTACTATTACTGATACCATTGATGAATTATCTGAAAAGCTAGATACGTTTTCAGAAGAACTTAAAAAAAAAGATTACTTATTAGAGTTCGATAAAGAGGAACTAAAAGGTGACAAGGGTGAAGATGGTATTGATGGTCAAGATTACATATTAACAGAATCCGATAAAGAAGAGATTGTTAGTAAAATAAAAGTCCCAGTTGTGGAAAAAGTTGTTGAAAAGATTATAGAAAAGACCGAGGTTATACGTGAAACACCAATCATAACTAATGAGATTAAAGAGGTTGCTAAATACGAAGACCCAGAATCTTTGCGTGATAAACTAGAATCTCTAAAAGAAGAAAATAGACTTGATGCAAGTGCTATCAAGAACCTACCAGAATTTATACAAAACGATAATCGTATTGGTTTTGGTTCAATGATAAAAGAAGCTCCAAAAGATAATAAATACTATGCACGTAAAAATAGAGAATGGGTACAAGTATCATCAGGTGGTGGTACAGAAACATTTGAGACAGTATCTAAAAACCTAAAAGCATACCCATATACAATATCGTATTCTGGCGGTAATATAGACTACATAACCTATAACTTAGGTGGTGGATTAGAAATAGTAAAGACATTTGGGTATACATCTGGTGATGTAACCAGTGTTACCCTATCTGGTGATACACCAGCTGGTATAGATTTAACAAAAACTATATCATATTCAGGTGGTAATATAGATATTATTAATTATTTATAGTATAATACACTTATGAAATCTCATTTTAGTTGAGGTGTAGATTTTATAACTTATTTATAGTATAATACACATATGAAAAAAGAGAAAAGTAAAGAATTAGAACAGACTATTGACCTGAATAGTAAGTTGGATTCTGCAATTAGAATTTTATTAGAAAAATTATCACAAGCAGGTATTGTGGTAGATGGTAAACAAATCATTATTAAAAACGGTGAATTAACAATTAATTAATATGTCAAAATCAAACACATTCGAAAACGACCTTTTGAAACTTATATTCAACAATGTAGATATTGCTGATATTGGAGATGCAGGAGGATTACAAAATAGTGCAGCAGCTGGTTCATTATATGTAGCATTACATACAGCAGACCCAGGTGAAGCAGGTAACGCTACAACAAACGAAACTGCATATACAAACTATGCTCGTGTAGCAGTAGGTCGTTCTGGTGCTGGATGGACAGTATCAGGCAATGCAGTAACAAACTTCGCACAGGTAACATTTCCAGAATGTGGTGCATCAGGTGCAACAATTACACACGCATCTATTACAACAGATTCGTCTGGAGCAAGTAAGATTCTTTATTCAGGAGCATTGAGTTCATCTCTTGCAGTAGCAAACCAAATTACACCATTTTTTGCAGCAAGTACAGGAATAACAGTAACAGAAGACTAATATGAAACCACTCATTATTTCAAAAGAAGACTATGATTCAGGTAATTATCCTAAAGATGTACCAATAATGGTTTCTATGGATGTTGGTATGGAGGGTAGAGGAGGTCTAAATGTAGGGAAAAAAGAACCTACACACATTAAAATAACAATTAAACCATCATTATGATTCAAAATATCGAACAATTAGTACAAGCAGAGTTAGACGGAAAAGAACTTCGTTATACTTGGCGTAAAACACCATCACAAGTAACCACTGCAGGACTATGGTTCGATTTATCTATGAGTCCAGGGCGACCAGTACCAAAGTATTGGTTTGATGCTCCACCGGCAATAGCTAAGCAGATTACATATTCGTCTGACGGAGGACTAGAACACGGAGGTGCGGTATCTCCTAGTGATATGTATTTAAGACTCACTACTGGGCTTGCAACAGTAACCACAGCATTACCACTCACAATGGTTTTATGTGATTATCTACTTTACTATCCGTCTATTGATGATTCAGTGTTAGATGAACAGATACTTGATAATACGGTTACACTTCCTAGATACACAGATGGAAAAGGAGTGCAGGTTATCGCAGTATCAGTGGCAGGTAGAACAGGCGGTGCAAGATTCTATTTTACTTACACTAATTCAGATGGTGTATCAGGTAGAGTATCACAAATCTGTTATCAGAATTCATCTGCAGCACTTGGAACATTACAGAATAGTGGTGCTAACTCCAATGCGGCAGCTATGCCATTCTGTGGACTACAAATAGGAGATACAGGTGTTCGTTCTATAGACTCAGTATTTATGTTAGATGCAGATGTAGGACTTATGACCTTGATTCTCGTCAAACCACTAGCAACTTCAGTAATTTATGAAATAACAGCACCAGTAGAAAAAGATTATTTCTTAGAAGCTGGAGTTATACCACAAATTATAGATGACGCATTTCTAGGTTTCCTTTGCCTACCACAAGGATCATTAGCAGCAACCGCTTTAATGGGAGATATTAAAGTAGTATTTACTTAATAATTATAATTATATGGCAGGATTTACATCACAAAATCAAATAATACAAGCACAGACCAATGGTCAAACTTGGAGAGCAGACTGGTCGAAGAACATGAACCCAACAGCAGCAGCAGTAGCTAACGAATGGCACACACTCTTTCGTGGAAACGGAAACCCAGGTCCAGACGCAATCTTTGACGCAGGTGCAAACTTAACATTCCAAGCAGTAAGGGATAACACAGCTTCAGCTGCATCTATTCCTCACGGAGGAGATGTTCAACCAACTTATTACAAGTATCTATTAAGTGGTTCAGCAGTTTCAGCAGCAGCAACAGCACAACCAACAGTTGTTACTCTTATCGATGTAGTAGGTTTTTATCGTGTTACATCAGTTACAACAACCACAGCTCAATCAACTACAAACACATTAGGTATGACAGATACTTTTACAGCAGATGCTGGAACTGATGTCTGTACTTGGACTTCTACAACAGATGTGCCAAGTAATGTATTGACTGGAACACGTGTACGACTTACAACCACAACAACCCTACCAGCAGGTCTTGCACTTGCAACAGATTACTATGTCATTAAATTAACTGATACAACATTTTCACTCGCTACCTCATACGCAAACGCAGTTGCAGGAACAGCTATTAACATCACTGATGCTGGAACAGGTACTCATACAGTAAACTGGTTACTTCCTCGTTACACAAATGGTGCTGGATTAAATGCTATCATTTTCAACCCAGCATCAACAGCTATGGGTGCAGCAACTCCAAACCTTTCACTTGGTTATACAAACTCATCACAAACTGGCTCACGAGCAACTCCAACAGTATTGCCAGTAGGAAAAACAGCAGCATCAAACTCACACATTCTCTATACAGGTGCAACTGGTGCAGGTAAATATAATTATGCAGTACCTCGTCAATCAGGTGATGCAGGAATTGCTCAAATTGACACAATTCAAAACTCAATATCGTATGTATCAGGAACTTATTGTGTAGCTCTCTATAAAGAAATTGCTCGTTTCCCTGTAACAACTCTTGGTGTATCAGCAGAACGAGACTTCCTTAATCAACTTCCTTCACTTCCTCGTATTTACGATGGTGCAGCACTTTATTTCGTAATAGGTAGTGGAGCAGCAACACCAGCTAACTCAGCATTTAGTGGACACTTAGACTTTATTTGGAACTAATATATGGCATTACTAGGCAATTACAGTATAATACTCAAAAATCCTGCTACATTCATTGGTGGTAAACAAGTTAGTGATTGCCGTAATGCTATGGGTGGAACAGGTCAATTAAGACAAAGATATTATCCATACGAAACAAGCGGTCTACCGCTTACCACAGCACTCATGGAAGGATATTTACATCCTAACGCTTGGATGATGCCTTATGAAATTGGATCAATGACAACAAATAATCTTAATGGTGTTGGCTCTACTTCTTTAGTTGGTGTCAATGGATTAGGTGGAGTAGTCACTATGGATGGTATTGGTCTATTAAACGCCACAGGTGGATTGTTGGCTGGTCTTGTTGTAGAAATGGATGGTATTGGAGACTTGGCTGCTACTGCTGGTGGACTTCTACAAGGTATTGTCGCAATGGCAGGTTCAGGAACACTCGCAGGAATAATTGGTGCAACGGCAGGACTTTCCGTAACTATGGTAGGTATCGGTACTCTAACAGCATCTCCAAAAGGAACAGGAGAAATGGTATTAGATATTTATGTAAACCAATCACAAGCAACAGTAGACCAAATAGTTGCAGCGGTATGGTCAGCTCTTGCAGCAGAATATAACGAGTCTGGTACTATGGGTGAAAAACTAAATGGAGCAGGTAGTGCTGGCGACCCATGGACTACAGACCTAACAGGTTACAACACAGCAGACACAGCAGGTAAAATTGTAAAACAAATTAAAAGCTTAACACAAGCTGGTTTGTAAATTGGAATAAAAAAAACAGTGCAGAAGAAACAAAATAATGGTATAATACTGTTATTATACTACAGGGAAACTCAACAGGGTTTTCCACCTAGTATCGTAACTATTACAAGTAATTTTATTAGAATATGGCAAAATCACCAACAATAGATCAGCACGCTGCTGACATCGAATACATTAAAAAAGATATAGCAGAGATAAAAGAACGATTAGATAAAAAGTATGTATCACATGAAACATTTGACTTATCTATTCGTGCTATCAATGATGCTATTGGGTGGATTATAAAAGTAGCCATATTTGTTATTGCACCAATTTATGGAGCAGTAATAACATTAATGTTTAAAGCATTTACTAACTAACATGGAATATCGCTTGTTGATAATAAAAAATCGCTACACAAAAAAGCTCAATTTAAAAACTGGGCTTGATTGGTTTTCTGAACACACACCACTAAAAATAGTAGTAGATGAAATCAGTACAGATTTTGACTTTACATTTAAACAGGTAGGTAATGATACATTCAAAGGAACAGTACCTAAAGATTATTCAAAACTTACAGAGGTTGTACCACGTAGTAAATACCATGCAGTAGTATTATTACTAGGTAATGACGTTCCAGGAATACGAGTATCTATTTGTGAACATATACCACTATATCCAGAAACAGAGTTTATCTATTTAGCTAAAGATAGTGACAAAGGTAAAACACTTAATCATGAACTATTCCACGCATTTTTCCACGCATTATCACGCAAAGGAGTATACCTTAATGATCCAATTGATACATATTTAAACGACAGTAACCTTAATGCTAAAGTATCTAACAGAACTATGGCACTAGAATTATTAAAACCTCACTGGGAACGTATCGTAAAACCTAACTCTATTATCCAAAACATAGTAGCTACTGTAACTACTAAACCCACATATAAATACTTTAAAGATAATGAAGTAATAGGATTAAAACCAGAGCTAATTTCTATGATAGATAAAGCTCGTGGAATTGCAGGAGTACCATTTAAAATCAATTCAGGTTTTAGAACACCTGAACAAAACAAAAAAGCAGGAGGAGTAAAAGACAGTTCTCATATGTCTGGTAAAGCAGTAGATATTGCTTGTACCAGCGACAGTAATCGTTATAAGATAGTTACTGCATTATTAACCGTAGGATTCAATCGGATTGGAATAGCTAAAACCTTTATCCACGCAGATTGTGACTCTACAAAATCATCTAACGTAATTTGGCTTTATGACTAAAAAAGAAATCAATCGAATTAAAAGTTTTGTATGGCGATATGGAGCATTTGTAGCAGTAGCAATCGCAGGGTACTTAATGAACATTGGAGACATCAAAGAAGTGTCTTTTAACACATTAGGTACTATCTTTACTGTGACAACAGCTACTTATATCTTTAATGAGTTTACAAAATATTTCAATTCAGAAAAATAGTATGGTATAATACTTACGTTGCTATATGAAGTCCGTCACTCATATTTTTGGACAACTAGCACCAATTAAACACTACTTTCGCGGTTAGTGTTTTTTTGTACGAAAAAATCCCCGAAGGGACTTAATCGAATCTATCAAAGTTTTTAAAACTTAAGAAAAAGATAACCAAGAGAAGTATATCATAACTCATTTTTCTTTGCAAGTACCTTATCATACCAATCTGGTTTTTCAGGGTAACTCTTAAATGATGGTAATAATGTTTCTATCATTCCAATAAGTATAATATCCTTCATTTTTTGACCACGTCTGTTATTGTTTTCTTCTTCTATCTTTTCAATAACATCTAATCCATATCTATTCATTAATTCTGCACCAAAGTTAAATCCTATAGCACCATCATCAATATGATTACAGTGTGGACATTGAGCGGCTAGGTTCAACATAAATAGCTTACCGTATGAATTACTTGCACCCCAAGATTTAAAGTGACCGCATTGACTATCTTTCCATGACTGGAAGTAATGTTCACAAGATACGCATTGACCACCATAAGTATAATAATCTTTAATCCGTACATAATCAGATATAACTTTCCATGTTTTCTTTTGAATAGAAGTAGAACCATGACTACCTTGTGGAATAGAACCTAACCATTTAGGTTTTGTTAATTTTTGACGAAATTGACCTCTTTTCATAGTAAACGTACCAATGTACTCAAACGACATTTACTCTTGCGAGAGAGCCAATTTGAAAATGGTGTGTTTTTTAAGCCTTATAATATAGTATCAATACGACACTACTTTTTCACTTCTGACAAGATACCAGTAAACCAATTCAATACATTTTCTTTATTCCTATCAAAGTCATTTTTATCGACTTCTTTATCAAATATTTGACGTAGTTTTGTTTCTGATAATTTACTATCTCTATACTTTTCTATAAATTGAATTAAAGTGCTTTTCATACATTTAGTCGAGCTTCCGCTATCTTAATATATTCTGGGTCTAGTTCCATTCCTATGTAGTTTCTGTTTAAATTCTTACAAGCTACAAGTGTAGAACCAGAACCTGTAAATGGGTCTAAAATTATTGCATCCTCTTTTGATACTAGTTTTACTAGATATTCCATAAGTGCTATTGGTTTAACTGTTGGGTGTGTGTTAGATCGTAGTGTTTTACCTCTTTGAAAAGCATTGTCCGCTTCTTTTTCTCTGCCATCACTAACTTTTTTTTCTTCTAACTCTTCACACCCCCTATTCCTTTCACTCTTACTTGCTTTAGCACAGTAGAAAAATCTTGCCGCTGAACCTGAGTCGCCGATATTTGAAACTGTAGTGTGTCCAAGATTTGCACCACTCATACAAGTATTCTCAGACGGCTTGTGAAAACTAACAGCTCTCTTGCCGTTTCCTGATTGCGGAAACAAATCCAACACCTCTTGCGATCCGTCATGAATGAGATTAGCGGGGAAGCGGCCTTGTGTCGAATTACTCATCTCTCCGTTTCTTCCCTCACCTGTTGCAAAATTATATATCTCGGCTTTTTTTATTCCGAAGCTTGGTTGCGGAACGCTCGGCGGGATTCCTTCCACCCTACTCCCATCAATATCTATTCCTCCCACTCCCCACTTCAAACAGTTCTCTGCTACTGTCTTTTCTCCTAATGGTTTTCTTGCTACTGTAATAGGCTCTAGTGCAGGTTTAAGAGCAGTACCCCAACCCTCCCATTTTTTAGCCAAGTCCTCAGTTATCTCTTCTTTATTCTGATGTTTATTAGAATAGTCTGCTGGTCTATATCCTTGATTATGTTGTAGTTTAGAATATCCCAAAGCACCATTACTACTATCTCCTGTTCCATTCCAAGAAGCATTACCAGTTTTAAGATATTTGTCCATAACTTTACCTATATTCAAACTTTTAGGGAATCCTGAACCATATACCCAAGCAATCATATCTCGTATTTCAAACCCAGCGTCTTCAATTCTTACTGCCATTCTGTGTTGAGTACGAGTACCTGCAAAAGCAAGTAAATACCCTCCTGGTTTTAATACTCTCAAACATTCTTCCCATATCTCTTGACTAGGTACATCGTAGTCCCATTTCTTTCCCATAAAAGAAAGTCCGTATGGCGGATCGGTTACGATTGCATCTACACTATTCTCTGGTAATGTTTTCAAACTGTCTAAACAATTTCCTTGTATAATTTTATTTATGTATTCCATAAGATACTCGCGGTTATCTGTTAAAATTA
>ERZ724508.2116-NODE-2116-length-10799-cov-4.566642_pt1 | contig 10799 bp, 19 predicted proteins | sample MGYA00376041_ERZ724508 | MGnify/ENA primary metagenome ERZ724508 (study PRJEB28724, sample SAMN07190887) | wastewater metagenome | isolation source: effluent of sewage treatment plant in Hong Hong | place: USA: Christiansburg, Virginia | collected 2016-03-01 ... | reverse complement strand
CGTGCAGCTCCTGCTTGTTCAGACTGGCAGCAAGAATACCAGCACACATGATAGACCGCTTTCTCAGTACTGAATCATCCCTCGTCACAACATTACCATAAAGATATTCAGCGAACCTGAACTTCTTGATGTCGACTCTACTGATCATCCTCGGCCATTTTTTCATATTCTAACCTGCGATGTCCACGAGTTCCTCCTCTATTTTCACGTTAGGTGGTTGCTTACGATTGGGTTCGATCAGTACATCCACAGTCTGCTTCAGCAGCTACTTGATCTGCTCACCGAAGCCCTGAGGCACATCATTGATGATGGTCTTCATGCACGTGCCATAGACATCACGTAGGTCGCTGTTGACTGTTGACGCTGTCACATTCTTTACCATAACTTCACTGATGCGTTTGCTTTGCTGCACCGGCAGCTTGCTTATCACTTTGGATAGGCATTTAATCGCGTTCCCTAAAGTCACTGACACTGAATACCGTGCACATCAATGATCTCGGATTTGAGGTGATCAAGCAACGCGTCAATGATTCGCGCCAAAGTTGCTTCAGGAATACGCTGAGAGTGCTTTTCGACGAAGTCGCTTAGATCGCAAGCAGCAATGAACTGCTGGTCACTGTCGAAGTTGGTCATGAGCTTAAGTTTGTCGGAGAGGGTTCTCTCTTCCACCGCAGACAATACCTCCATTTTTATGTTGGATTATAGAGAAGCAAAGATCATTGCTCGGGAATGCCGATTATCGACTATAGCTCACGAATCTGTTAGTCCTTACGGCGAATTGAGCGCTCCACCTGCTCGATCTTCTGCCTGAGAAGCTTGTAAACTTCACGGAGCTACTCCAGACGGTTAGGACCAGGTTCAAAGCTTTGGTTGAGTTTGTTGTTACTATTTGGTGCTTCTTCTGTGGCCATTCGCTTGGGGGAGTCGCGCTGGATCTGTTCTACGCGCTCTTTGAACCGCCATAGCAGCTTTTCAATGGCGTTAGCTGTACTATTTGCCAGTTCATGCAACTGCTCTTTTGTAAGATCAATGCCAAGCTTGCTCAAACACTTATTGTTGAGGGTAATCCAGTTCGATAGCTTCGCTTTCACAGAGCTAGTAGCCGGATAGTTGTGGAGATCCACCATCTTTGGGAAAAATAGGCTGATTGTTTAGGCCATGAGTGCAGCATCCGAGAAGTCACGTGAGATCATGCTTGGTTATCATTTGGCATACCGTTTGGGTCTGGAAAGGTCCAATCCATCGACCCACGAATACAGCTAGTCCAGCTGGAACTGTTCAAACTGCATTATATTTGAATGAAGAAGGATATCAAGGATATTGACTATGGTCGTGCCCAACAGCGGCACTCGCAGTGGCGTACCTACGAGTGCATGCGATCGGTTCTGCTACAGACGCAGTTTCTCAATGAACATCTCGAAAAGAGTTTAGCGGCACAGGATGCAAATGTCAAGCGGCACTGTCGTGACCGGTTGATGCAGCTTGACGGACTCTACGAGCGATGTATGGAATTGGAGCTGAGCAATGCAGCGAAATGCCTAATTGTAAAGCTCGAGGAACTCATTGATGTGGAGTATACGAATTTTGAGAAAGTGTGGCCACATCTCGACGAGTTCTTACAGTACCTGAACGGATTGAAGGAGACGATTAGGAACTCCTGCCGAAAGGTGTTTCTCGGAAAGAATGTAGCTGTCAATGTTGATCGGATCAACCAACTCGTACAGCTAACCAAGCAGGAAGTTACAGTCATCATGCAGCGGCACTCTGAACAGTTCGAACGGATGCAGCTGGAAAGGTAACTTGTCAATGACGTTTTTGAGCTGATGTAGCAGTATTGCCGGGAGATGCTTGAGCTCAGTAAAGAGGTAACACAGGCCTACCCAGAGTACATATTGAGGAAGTTGAGAGCAGCCGAGACGGAGACTGACAGGTCAATTGACTCTCTGATGAAGGAGTTGCTTGGTTGATCAGGCTGGGCAACACCTTTTTGATGGTCTCCATTACTATTGGTTTGTAGCGATTCCAAGTAGTCGGAACTGCAGCATCAATAGGCTTTCTATGCAATGAGTGTTGTTTTGATGGTGATATTTAAAGTAAGTCCACCGACCTTAGAAGGCTCAGCATGCTCTCATCGACACCTTATAATATTTTTATGGCGAATCAAAAGAATAACTGGGCACCAAAAACCGAGGAAGCGGGTTGCTGTACCACCAGCTCTTCAGATAAGACCGTTCTGCCGGCAGTATCACTAGTGCCGCTTCTCAAATTTTTGCCAGTGCTTCCTCTCAAGTGATCAGTTATCGTCACTTGCTTGGTTGGGATACCATCTACCATTGCCCTTTTATATTTTGAACAGTTCCTCTTATATGAGCTAGCCATACATACCCACTATTGATTTAATAGTAAGATGATTTGTTTCCCGCACTTCATTGCAAAACCCTAGAGGTCTTATAAATCCGATCACCAGGCCACTGCTGGGCCATTACCGATGCAGCAGCTCACAGAGGCGTTGAGCTCAGCACTCCAAACCGACTGGCCTTCCTGACAAGTTCCCATCCATGAGCTGGCTGCGCAGTAGACTGGGTTGGTGTCGGCTGACCAATTGGGATATTCTGGGTGGTATAGCTTGCAGAGCTTGTACTGGGGGCCATAGGGGAAGAAGTCCTGTCCGCACTTGATCGAGAGCGATGGATTGCTGTTCACGGTCCACCTCCAGAATCCGGACTCCCAAACTGCGCTGTCGGCGATTGGAGCCCAGCTCAGTGTCGTGTAGGTCGGGAACTTGGAAAGGCATTCGGCATCACTGTTACATTCCCAGGCCTTATAGTTGGAGAGGTTGTAGTCGGGGCAGGAGGATGCACTTGTCGGGGCGTCTTGGCTGTTGGCCAGAGCGATGATCACGAGGAGGAAGGCAAGTGCGAACTTCATTGATTAATATTATTGATTGGTTTGTGGCCATTCCCGCATTTCAATGAGCATTTGCGGTGTTTGTGAACAGGCCAGATTCACCGATAGCGGGGGTCAGCCGTGAGACTTAAGTGGAGAACCCCATGTAATTATGAAGGTTTGATGGCCAGGGCAATCGGATTGTCGGTCATCTCCACCATCTTCGGATTGAGAGTACCATCGTTTCTTACCAATACTTGGTGCTCATATACGTTGAGAGATTGGATATCCGTTGGCAAGAGGCACCAGCTTGGAGCGGTCAACCATTGAGAAGGTGAACATTCCGAATCCTGTGGGCATTCTTTGAGATGGCGGATCCAAGTTTTTCAATAACTATGGATAGCACTCTATCTCGACTAACTAAAAAAGGAAGGACTGTAAGGATGCACCAGGTTAGAGTAGACCTCAGTAGTGTCCAAAGATTGCAGAGACTTTAAGAATTGCCTCACAGTTCTCATCTTCAAGGAGATCAACCAAAATCTTTGGGATAAATATCTCGGGGATATGGTACCCATGTGCCAGCACAGTTGTTGGCCAGCTTCAAGAAATTCCACTACCATATTACACCGGTTCACTCGGCTCACAGCCAATTTGTAGGTTGGCCACTTGTAAAAAAAGTATGGAAAATCCACTGGGAAACCATCGCGTAGCTTTATCGACAAGCTGCCCCACTTTGGTTAGCGTCCTGCTGTTCAGATCGTCCCTTAAATCAGTTCTGGAATAGTTTTGAGAGCCAATCCCCCTATATAACGAGTGTTTTTGAGTTAACCCTACCCATATAGTGATCTGAAAGCCAACACATTTTTTTCGAAAAGCCACCGAAATACCAGCTCAGGAATGATGCTGGTTGCCTCTGCTGTCAGATCTCAAAGTTTGGTTGGTGACAATCATAAGCTCAAGGACGACAATGACTCACCCGGCAAAATAAATTTTACAGACCAGACCGACCCACACAGAAATTCGCGAATATTGCTGTGGTGTAGGCATCGTCAATGCTTGGGCTCCGACGAGAATTACCCAACCGAATTTTCATACGAAAAATATAAATATCTATTATACCATCCTCCCAAAGCATAGGAACGAGCCCAGCGATAATGGAAGCTCAATGATATTTCGGCAGCACCTGAAAATATATGTGCGTCTCGCTTCTGGAGGCAAAATCGCGGAAAGTTTCGGAACTGAAGAGATAGCCGATTTATACAGGTTGCTTAGGTACAACAACTAATACGAACGGGTTGATTGCTACCAAGCAGGAGGTAGTAACCTGGTGAGGTACCAAACGGACCTGAGGCTGGCCGTCGCTCTCGGTAAAATGTGCAATTTTTATAAAGGTTGCCAAATAGCCCCACCAACATACCTCCAATCGAATAGCATCAGTGCCGCATCACCGACATTGATTTACAATTTTTCGTGTATTTTCTAAGTGTGCAATATTTTATTCATTTGAATTTGCGGGATATGGAGAGTGCCAACTCTGATCCTGCTATCTCACCGTACCTCCAGTTCAAGTATTTCGTCATCGCCGGCATGCATGGTCGCCACGAGGAACTTGTATAGAGGAAGGATTTGCTGGACGATACCATCAGGCGATAGTTCGAGGCATTGCCATTCAATGCCAAGATCTAACTTAACCAAAACCTTTAAAAGAAGCGCTATTCGATGTCTGAGTACCTGCACTCAGTAGTCAAGGAGAGAGCGGATGGGATATTGCGAAGGCTGATGGCCATACCAGCTTACGTAAAAGGATAAGCAAAATTGGAGCAGATAGATGAAGCCACTGAAACCCTCTACGATAACCAACAGAAGAAGAAGATCCGAAGGAAGCCAAAAGTGGATGTGAAGATGTAAGCCGAAGAGGAAGAAGAGAGCGAAAATTATTCGGTGAGGCCAGCGCTAACGAGAAGCAGAATTAAATCTGAGGCTGAGCAGAAGCCAGTCACAAGGAGCAAACCGAAATCAGTAGTCAAAGAAAAATCTAAGGTCAAGACTCAGCCAAAAAGCCCCAGTTCGTCTCATTCACCATAACCCGAACAGAAGCCCAGCCTGAAACTTCGAGATAGATTAAAGAGGCGCAAATGACTTGACTTGTACTCTATCCATACGATTTCAACGTTGATTCTTCAGGCACTGATCACGAAAGCCAGAGGTCTCCGGTCAGGTCGAATTGGACAGTTGGAATCACAGTAGCGATGAACTTCAGGAAGATGAACAGTGCGACTTCTGGCTTTACGGGGGTGCCTCCTTCCTCAATGGTGTCGCTCATCTCCTTCAAGACGTTGGCATGCTTGCAGGGGTGCACAGTTGGCATAGTTGCTCCATCAACGAACTTAAAGCTCTCGTTAGTAAGGGTTGCATCCCTATATTCCTCCATAACATCCAGCTTGATCTCTTCGTAGGTTAAGTTCTTTCTGAATGAGCTCACTAATTACCCTTCCTTGGTGGTTGCGGAGAAATACATCCTTGGGGTGTAATAGTATTCGTCGTAGACGATGTACATCGTATAGAAGCGGAAACCAGCGTTGGGATCTTCCTTGGTCTCCTCGACCCCCTCCCTTGGTGCAATTACGATGACTCCATCCTCGTCCTCCTTCTCCACAAGATTATTGCTCTTCGGAGTGAGGCTGCTCACTCTCTGTTCACATTTGACCTAAAATTAATGAGGATTGTACATTCTTGAGCACCAGGAACTGCTTATCTTCCTCGAGATACTTACTCTTGTAACTTGAGCTTTGAGATTTGCTCCAGGTCCAGCCTCCACAGCTCTGAACAAGCTTATCGCCTGCTCTGATGAACTCCGAAGGAGACAGCTGACCGTTAATGCGGAAATGGTCAGTAGTCGGTGGAGGGTTGAGCCCGAGCTTATCGGATACTCCCATAGCAGCATTATTGAGGGTGTTCTTGACACTGTTCACAAGTCCACTAAACATTGTTTGTTGTGTATTATATTCTATTTGGTTCGGATGGCTGCTTATATACACATCGGAGACGACTGTTTCCCGTTTGGCAGGTCAGGAGAAGACTTGAGTTGCAATTACAAGATTGGAGGGAGCGGGAAGCCAATACCGGTCAATTTAACATACTAATAAGCAAAGAGTTAATGAGCACTGCTCATCGACAACGAAGGATAAGAAAGGAATTCGAGAATTTCGCGAGAGGCTTGATTGCAGGAGTTAAGATTGTAGAGAGAAGCAGTGTCGGAGACCTACTGACAGAGATGGAAGGACCGAAAGAAAGCCCATTCGAGGAAACAATTATCTCATCCTTTGTTGCTATCCTGAAGAGTATCCCCACGAGCCACCTATCGTCAAATTCTTAACGAGCATCTTTCATCCCAGCATTTCAGTCGAGGGAGAAGTTTGCTTGAGCATCCTTCAAGACGAATGGCTTCCTTCTCTCACCATCGAAAGCATTATCGTTGGGATTCTAGACCTCCTGTTAGAACCAGATGATGAAGGGACCTTTAACATCGAAGCCACAACTATCTTTGCCGAATATTATGAAAGATTCGAGCACTTAAACTCTAAAGTCGCAAAAGCGGCTTAAACATCTTTGCTAAACCTTCACAGTAAAAAGGGCGTGATATGGACCCCAATCCATCTCACCACATCCTACTGATAATGCTCGGAATTCCATGTTTGGCATATTCCCTTCTTTCTTCTCCAAAAAACTTCTAATAATATTGGTTCTTCTGAGACTAGAATATCACGAATTTCACACTAAACTACTCAGAAATGGATGGTCTCGCCCAAACTATCCACATGCCACTTACTCAGATCGTCTTGTATTGGCAACGTGGCAGTTTTAGCAGCCTTGGTTGCTTGGTTGAAGTGATGTTGCCTCACGATAATCTTTGGTTTGACATCTGTCAGTACCTTAGGTTGTTCGTGAAGCCTGTTGATCTTCGTTGGCTTGCTGGAGATCGGGCGTTTACAGTACTGTTGTCGATGAGCGATTACTCTTGCTGGCTAGAAGTCAAAGTCTTCAAGAGGTTCGCTAACACATCTAGAGTTTAACTTGGTTGCGGTGAGACTTAACCCCAAATTGACTCTCCCTTTTTGATATCGTTGGTTAGGGTTGGCAGTTTTTGACAAATGTGGAATGAAGAACTCAGCCATTTCGGTTGTCGTACGCAATTTATCGCGACCTTTTGGTGAGTTGCTCCCTAACCTCACTGCAGAATACCTCAGATAGCCGTAGATTGCTGTTTGCGGACGAAGCGATCGCTTACCGTTTGCCATAGACTCCAACCTGCTCTTAGGAACCATGCTTGAAGAGCTATTGCTAACAAGCAGAGGGTTGCTACTCATTGGGCGTGTCGTTTTTTGTTGTTTGGGGCTAAGGGGCTGCCTTCTGGAGCTTTGCAGCCTACCTCCCACTAGAATACAATTCTGCATAAATAGATGCGGTGGAGAATAACAGTTCCAGAGAGCACCTCGACGACAATCCTATTATACTGATACGATCAAGGCAACACGTCCATAACCTTGCCCTACTTGTCCTTCACAAGCTTGAGTGTATGGTCTCTCAGCGAGAAATTCAAGGGATCTTGGTCACCGACGGTTGATTGCACTGCCACGATGTTAGCTGGGTCGTTGGTATCATCCAATGCCTTCCAGAAGTTTCTATTGCCTTTGACCACGTGGTACTCTCCAAGACTGCTGACGAAGTTCTGCCTTTAGCGAACAAATTACACAGTAGTTGTCGATGGCATAAGTAACTTCCAAGAAGCACTGCTGGTAATCGGGATCACCAGCAAACATATCCAGCGATTCAATCTCGAAGAATATTGGGTTGTAGAGGTCTTGATAGGATTTACCAGCTAACCTTTCAATACTTGAGATATTGCTCCGAACTCCGAGTTCTGTAACGTAGCGGAAGGACTCCCTATTGCCTGGAACTGGCATTTTGTAGCCGAAGTCGTTGCGATACACTAGGGTTTAGACTCATTGGTTACCTGCCTTCTCAACCGGAGCGCCATACGTCGAGAAGAAGGCTTGTCTAGCCTTATCCACGAGCTCTTTATTGCTTTCTTCACCCTTCTTCAGAAAACCAAAATCCACCAATCTAAATCGACGATTTGTGTACTTCTCCTCCCAGCTGCTGTAACCACTCAGTCGATCAGAAACGAAGAACGAACCAGCTCCACCAACTTGCAGTTGTGCTGGTGTTGGATGCTTATAGCGGATGTTGTAGATGGAAGTGGCAAACGGTTCCCTAAAGTCGTGCAGCTCCTCGGTGTTAGGTTGGTTGGCGGGTGAAGGGTAGCGAGGCACCACTGCCTTCCAGTCCGGATAGTTTTGCCGAAGGATACTGGGGTGGAACACCCAGCTCCAGAACCTATCGATGGCCTTTCTCATCAGAGCTATAACAATGAATATTATTGTGTGCACAACAGATGATCCCAGCAATAGCACCTCACTCACTATCATCACTTGTTCTTCCACTTGCGGAGCGTTTATGGGAAAGCACAGCTTTGTCGAATGTTCTCCAAAAACTTTATCATGATGATCTTATTCTTGAAAGCCATTTTCTCTGCTTTGAGGATGCTCCGTACAAAACGTGTGGAGCTATACTCTTAGAAGCACTTGAGTCGGATACGGTCGCTCTCACCACCAACGTGGATCTGTTTGGGAGGACCCATCTCGCTGTTCTCAGTCGTAATCTTGCGCACTCCAAAGAGTTCCTGGGTCGTTGTGAAGTTTGCCTTTGACCTCTAGTAGGCATGGATACGCTCTACTTCCTCTCTAGAGAACTACTTCATCTTCACCGACCTCAGGAGAAGGTTCTTGGTCAGGGTCTTCACATTGATGTTTAGTTCGGCAGTCTAGCTTTTAATTCCGCGGGTAACTTGCAGATAGCGCTCTCCAAAAGCTTTAGACGTCTTTATATTGCGAACGGTTTGACGTTCGCCCCTCCTGAAGAGCCCTTCACATTTACGAGGAGCCTGTGCTTCATCTAAGTCCTCAGCATGACTTCGTTCGTGCTTGTGAAGTACCTCCACTTCCCTCAGATTGTCATGATGACCGTCCATGACAGTATAGAAGTGATCCTTTTCCTAGAGGTCGTAGTAGTTTGGCTTCATTTCTTGCGTGTGGAAGTGCTCTTCCACGACGACATATGGCGGCTAGTCACCTGAATTGACGCCAAAGTTGTCGTCGTAGACGGGGTTAAAATACATTTATTATTATAGCTTGAACGGCAGCACCACAATGCCATATCCCTAGCATCGTGGTGCGCGCTATAAAATTATTGTGGTCGGGCATCCAATGACCAATATCCTCACCAATCTTTGAACTCATCCTTTTGGCAGCAGATGCGGCATTCTAGGGTTCCATTTCCGACTGACTATGATTGATTTATTCGAAATGGCTCGATCCTTTCATAAAACTCACTCTTTCGATGGTCCTTCCCCAACACTCCTTTTACGGCACCTCATCCGAACAGCCTTCTTTCCTGTTTGAGTTAGCGACCAGTTTCCATGCCGTTCCACATCGCCAACAACCTCCCACAAAATTCAAAAGTAGTGCTAAGTGGTAATGAAACTCCTCAATAATCCTGTCAAAGGTTATTAAGGTGTAGGCATTTGTCACTTAAAGAGTCGGCTACTATTGCCGCCGGCGGTCAACAGTACTTATGGGTACCATTCGAGGATATTGTTACGATGGGTCTGTCGGGAAAGTCCCACCACCTGCTGCAGCTACCGAGTCTGATGCTGGAAGTTACAGCGGTAACCGTACTTGCATGCTGAGTGCTAATGGAAAAGCCTGCAGGGTTTCGTTCGAAGCTTTTGAAGGGCAGCCGAACTCAGCTCGTTGTAACCATGAGCAAAACAGCACCGATCTCCGTACTGGCAGTACTGCTGCTCGATGTAGTTTCGACACAATTCTACTTTTAGATGCTTGGGAGCAGACCTGGCGGATTAGTTGCACTGGGTTGGCAGCAGTGCTGTCTGTCGGCAAGCAGTAGTAGGTCGACAGTAACCACGGTGGCTGTTCGAGAGAAGACAGTTCGGCATGGCGACTTACATCTGATCAAAGTAATTAATAGTTAGTTGGTGGTCGAGTTATCAGTGCCTTCACTATGGAAACCTACCGATAACTGTTCGAGAAGGGCTTACTGCAGTTCGATGCCTACAATGAGCTACAACAGGCTGAGCGAAAGTATTTACGTGGAAACATAAACTACTGCGCGGAGAGGTGTGCAGACATGGCTAAAGCTGAACTCACTCAGAAAGAGAAACAGTGCCTGCGGAGCTGCGTATTCAACCTGACGGAAGTGGTTAAGGAGGCTGCCGACCAAGCCCGGCCAAACAGGATCACCTGATAAAATTGTGCTGGTTGTTTTAAATTAGATAATGTGTTGAGCTCATGTATTAGGGATTCCGCGGTTCGGTTAGTGGATAAGTCCGAGGTCAACCATAAACGATGAAGGAACTCCGAACGGAGGCACCCCAATCAAATTTGACTCTATCCCTAAGTCGTGCCATTCGATGAATATGCTGTGTTAATGAACGGGTGGGTTTCATCAAGTGTGATGCGCGGGATTAGTTGAGGTTGTGGCATTAGTGCTGGTGGTATGAGTGTCAGCTACGCTAGTGGTGTTGGTCTCGCCGGAGTGAGTGCTGGCTGTAGTGGTGTGAGTGGCTGTAAGATGGGTGGGGTTCGTCGAATGAATTACCGTAGTGGCATTGGTTGGGGGTGTAGCGTTGGTAGGATGGATGCTGTCGAGCTGGTTGGATGACATGACAAATATTGTGGGATTAAATGATATTCAAGGAACTCTGGATTATGGAAGAGGTAACTATATGCCAGATTTTATTGGCTATGCATCAGTCATCACTCCTCTTTGGGTTC
>ERZ724508.2115-NODE-2115-length-10801-cov-6.721571_pt1 | contig 10801 bp, 14 predicted proteins | sample MGYA00376041_ERZ724508 | MGnify/ENA primary metagenome ERZ724508 (study PRJEB28724, sample SAMN07190887) | wastewater metagenome | isolation source: effluent of sewage treatment plant in Hong Hong | place: USA: Christiansburg, Virginia | collected 2016-03-01 ... | reverse complement strand
GAGAAAGCCGAAAGTTTCTATTAGACTCAAAATACTTCCAAATATTAACTCTTTCGTTGAATATTCTCAAAATCAAACCCCCAGTCTAAAATTTCTTCTCAGGAAACCACTTCTGTTGTCATCAACCACTTAGAACCGTTGATTCCCCAGCCAAAGACTCCCAGCGTCTCGGTATAGTCGATTGGTATCACCAGCGCACCTTGCTCAATAGATCCATTTGCCTCTTTTAAATATCGATCCAATCTTCTCAAGTGTATTGACGAACGACAAATCTGTATATATATTTAATGAGCAGCGACATACAGTATAGCATTAACCGTGATCTTGTCAACTGCCTCGTCGAGGAGGCCTTCGGGATGGTGGACGTGGATGGTAGTGGCTACCTACACTCATGCGGATAGCTCCACCGGCTTCTCAAACTCATGGCCAAGCGATTGGGCGCACCACCTCCAAGCGAGGCCGATGCATGGAAGCTGTACGATAAGCTTGAAATGGGCGATGATGTCGTCCCCAGCCTGTACTCCATACCGTTATTTAGCAATTCAGTCAAACGGCTCTTCGAACTGAACCACGAACACATTAATTGTCTTGCACCGTCATCGAAATGCTGATGATCTATCTCTTTTAAGCTAAAACGTTCCAATTGGCTGGTCAATCTTGACTGCAGACAACTTTAAGTGCGCTTTTTGCAAAATTCGTATGGTTCTGCACTGAAATGAAAACTTTTTCCAATAAAAAATCACGGCAGCTGGGCTGGCTCCCATCGAAACGACTATAACCCTCTCAGCAGCTATCCTTGATATTTTTAAAATAAATTGTCTGCAGTTGTATCCCTTACCAGTCAAGGGTGATTTCAACGCCTTTCCAAGTCGCATGCGTCAATCAGCGTTGTTACTTCTTCAATAATAGAACATTCTCCCATCAATAAATCCGCACACGAACAGCCAATATCAATCGTTGGGCCCATTACCCAACTTATATTATTCACAAAAATCGCCCTGAGCTACTGGTCATGAACCGGTGACCTTGCTGCATTACCTTCGCCTTCCCCGAGTTTCGTTTTGTGAAATCCATTGACTTTATCTATTTCTCATACTTGGCGTAGTAAAGTTTTCTCGTATGCTCAAATTTTGGGTTCTCAAAGTAGATCTATGGAAAGGCGGCAGTGAAGTTGCAGTCTTCTGAGACTTCCTTTTCGATGTAACTATTACTTGGCTATCGCGCTTCGATATATTCGCGAAAAGGTGTGCCGTAGAAGGGGTTGGTCACTTCACCGCAAGGCTTTTTCATCCAGGGATGCGTGAGAATCTCCTTAACACCAAATAATGTTCCGACTCGGTGCCCAGGGTTTTTATGCAGCAGCCCCTTGATCAACGCTTTCACCTCTTTGGACAAGTCGAGACCCTTGGGGAAGGTTACTTCCTTATTGAGGGCGAGATAGTAGATCTCCTCCTTAGTGCTTGCCACAAACGGTGACTTCCCCACGAGCAGCTCGTAGAGTAGAATGCCCAAGGCGTAGTAGTCGACTTCATACGAATGGCCGTACCTAACTTAATGGTAGCTATACTTCATCAGCATCTCCGGCGCCATGTACTCGGGACTCCCGCAGTAAGTATAGGCGAGCTCAGTCTGCTAGCAACGGGGTTTGGACAGTCCAAAGTCAGATATCTTCACCTCCCCATAGGCGTCGATGAGGATGTTCTCTAGCTTGATATCTCGGTAGATGATCTTGTGTTCGTGCAGGTATTGCAACCCCGACAGAATTTTACCGAAGATGTGGCGTACCTCTGTTTCCTATAATCTCACCTTTTCCATGAGATATTGGTAGAGCTCGTTATTGGGGCAGTCTGAATGATGCACGAAGTACATTCCACAACAAACACGACGAAGTTCTTCGTCTCGAACGCATAGTAGAGACTGATGAGATTGGGATGGTCCAAGCCAGCCAGCACCTCCCTCTAATTATGCAGAAGTTTTTGCTTGCGGTTGCTAATGATGTAGTCTTTGCTGATGAACTTCAGAGCACAAAGTTCGCCGGTGAAGTTGCACTTGCCCAAGTATACTTTGGAAAAACCACCCACTCCAATACAGCGGTAGAGCTCGAAGTCAGTTATGTTCACGTTACGGGGAGGACGCACTGCGAAGATTGGCCGCAGCTGGAGCTGCTCACCGCAGACTTGGGTGACAACTTGCAGTCGTTCTTCGCGACGGTTGATCCAATAGTCCAAATATGAATCGAAGTACAACCCCTCCAAGGCGATGAGGGGTAGCACTCGAGCACTATGCTTGCTCTTCTCCAACTTCGCGAGCTACCGGAAGAAGTGTAAATGGACCTAGGCGATTGTCGTTCGACTGTCGAAGTTCTGACTCAATACCGTCTATCCGTAGTAGAGGCGTACGCTGCAATCCTGTTGGAAAGGTTAGCGTAACAGTTTACATTTTCCGACTGACAGGAGATTGCTAGTGGATTTGATCTGTTCTTGCTGACTCACAGTATTGTTCGTCATCAGCATTGTGAGTTCTCGTGCGGGAGTGGCCAAATATGACGGCATCACCGAACGGTCCTTGGAGGTTGTCATCCGTGTATGTCGCTTGCGTTCCTTTTCGCGCTAGTTTTCCTGGTTGAACATATTCAGGGTTAGACGCTTGAGACTTCGCTTGTTGGCACTTGGTTGACGCCCCTTGACAGCAGGCTTGCCAGACTGCAGCCTTCCAATCTTGGATGGTTCTGTAGTGTTGGTGGTCAGCCTTGTTGACTCTTTCGAAGCTCGAAGCTTCTGAAGGTTCGACTTCATAGTTAATTCCATTTGGAAATGCTGTTGTCGCCGTACAATCGTAGCCAACTTCCCAAATTCGCATCAGTCACAACAATAGAACAGTTTAATATCTCAGTCATCGTTTAGCATCACAAACTCATGGGATTGACAGGGAATAGCCCAAATTCTAACCGTTCCGAAAAAAAAATTGAGGGAAATAACTTTTTGAACCCACCATCGAAGCCTATGAGGAAGGTTCGCCACGGCCAGCAGTGCGGCGGAAGCCCGCAACACCCAAACATAAACGCTTACGTAACATGATATTAACATCGGTCTTGACTTATAAACTAAACTCGAACTATGCGCAGAAGAAGCGGCGCCCTTCATAGCGAGGACTACGAGGGTTACTTGCAGGTACCAACCCGTGATATTCAGCTCTGTGCGACCTCCGATAGCAAGCTGGGCGTCTTTTATGACGAAAGCCCTAAAAAGCGAGGCCTGTCACGAAGGACGAAGACTTATCCCGAACCCAAGCTTGTACCCAATAGCCTCTTTGACGACTTTGAGTTCGATCGCTCCAACGAATGCTTCACAGAGCAACGGAAGCTGGCCGATTCAACCATCACAACTTTCAACGTCATGGTTGTAGTGCCGCCGAGCGCCGCTGTGTCGGAGGGTTGTGGCAGGCATTCACATGAGCTTTTGGCGGATCTTTCTCAGGAGCTTCTCGACAGCCACCGATCGAGACTGGAAAACAGTGTTGATCTCTTGATCAGGAATATTACAAGGGAGGACGGCAGTGAGCTAGTGCTGAAAGTATGGGTGTGCTACCAGCCCACCCTACCGATCTTCGAAAGTACACCTTTGGCTGACTCAGTGTATTACAAGAGCATTGCGACTTATTTTCTCGTCGGAGTGTTCCCGAGTAACGAGTTTTCTGAGCTAACGCGGTTAGTGGCCTTTGCCAGGTCCTAGCGAACCTTCACCATAACTCCCATAGATGGTCTTGACGACTAAGCATTTCAACACCACCTGGAGCAGGTATCCTTCCCTCCTAACAAAGCTATGCGAACAGACCAAGCCATTAGGTCGGACGCCGGAGTCCTGACCACTAGAAGTATAGAACTGCCTTTAATTGCACGATTGATGTTCGAGCTATAATATTAATTCCTACACTATGAAGCTCATCGCCCTATTGTGCGTCGTGGCTGCCATCTCTCTGGCCAAGGTTGAACTCTTCGATCAGATGAGCATGATCAAGGAGGTCAACACCAAGGCTGGTGCGACCTGGAAGGCTGGATACAACAAGTACTTCGAAGGAAAATCTCTTGCTGAGATTAAAAGGCTCATGGGTGCTCTCGAGACCCCCGCTGAGATGAAGCTTCCTCAGAAGGACATCGAAATCGCTGCTGACATTCCTGACGAGTTCGATTCAAGGACTGCCTGGCCTGGATGTGACTCCATCAAGGAACTCCGTGATCAGTCCAACTGCGGTTCGTGCTGGGCCTTCGGTGCCGTCGAAGCCATGAGCGACCGTATCTGTATTGCCAGTGGACAGAAGGATCAGACCCGAATTTCTGCTGAGAACTTGCTCTCTTGCTGCGGTTTCAGCTGTGGACAAGGATGCAACGGAGGATACCCCGAGGCTGCCTGGAACTACTTCAAGGGCACCGGTCTCGTTACCGGATGGCTTTACAACACCAGCAACTACTGCCAGCCTTACTCTCTTCCCCCATGCGACCATCATACCACTGGAAAGTACACTCCCTGCACTGGTGATTCTGCCACCCCCAAGTGCACTAAGACCTGCACGAGTGGTTATCCCACTCCCTACGCTAACGACGTCCACAAGGCATCCAGCGTTTACAGTATTGCTAGCAACGTTGCCAAGATTCAGACTGAGATTCAGACCAACGGTCCCGTTGAGGCTGCTTTCACCGTCTACGCTGACTTCCCCACTTACAAGTCTGGTGTATACCATCACGTCAGCGGGTCTGCCCTCGGAGGTATAGTTCTTCGATTAACAAAGGCCACGCCATCAAAATTATTGGTTGGGGTGTTGAGAGCGGAACACCTTATTGGACTGTTGCCAACAGCTGGAACGAGGATTGGGGAGACAAGGGTTTCTTCAAGATCCGCCGAGGCGTCAACGAATGCGGTATTGAGGGCAGCATCGTCGCTGGTATGCCAATCCTCAGGGGTGAGCTCATTACCGAATGATCGATTGCGTTTCGAACGTATTCGTCCACCAATGGAAAAGCTCTTGGCATTATAAAATTATCATTAAAATGTACTTTTAGGAAGAGAAGTACTTTCGGCCGTACGTTCCACTGCACCGGAAGTACAGTCCCGTCCACAGTCCAAGCGCGCAGTATCTTTAAGCCAGACGACCACTCGAACTCTCACGCTCAATCACCTCGAATAATAACAATCACACCTCACCGACTAAGCCAGCAGCCAGTCCTTCTCCGAGCAAACGTAATACTGTTGACAAGCCAATATGGGACCTGCTGTACGAATAAGGGATGGAACTACGCAGGAATATCGATGAGAAGCATAAGCAAAAGGTTGCAAAGCTGGACGATGAATGCACCTTCAAGCCGTTGTTGCGTGGCAAGAGTGAGCGCTACTTCCCACAGCAACAGAAATTCATCGACCGCAACACAATATGGCAGTAGAATCGTATTCGCAAGCAAGTGAAAGAGCGCGAGGAACTCACCAGCAGAAATCTGAAGGAATGCACCTTCACGCCGAAATTTCTCACGAAGAACCGGGATGGTCATCCGCCAACACCCCCACGTAACCGCCACGCTAGGCACCGAGAGCAGTAAAAGGAGAGCAGGCTACTGCTTCCGCAACCCAGCCGAACCAACTTCGAGGACATCCGAGGTCGAATCCGCAGTGAGCTGCAGAATCTCAAATTATGACCAGTTGGTGTGAGTGTCATTGCTGCTGTGTAATGAAGTCGTAGAGTTCGCCGCGGGTGATGCTGCTGTCCGGACGTTGGCTTATGGTGCGCATCATCAGTTCAAGCTGTTCTGGAGACAGTGAAAATTCTTCCTTAGTTGAGAATTGTACTGAAGCGTTGGTTGGCGTTGCGCAGCTGCTCCGTAGTCAGTACTTCCGTCTGTCCTTGCGTGAGGTAGTCGAACATGATGTCGAAGTTGGCTTTCTGCGTTAATAACGGACGATACTGTACGGGGATTCGCGTCGAACAGGTTCTTTAGTGTACGTTCTTCAACCCTCACGTCATCGGGGCGCTGTGCCCCTTGGATGTACCTCTTGATCTTCGTTGTGAGTAGCTGGCAGTTACTCTGTACCCTCGGGTCTGCATCACCTATTACTTCTACCTGCCTCTGCAATGTATGTGAGTATTTCATTGAGGCTGACCTCCTCCCGTTCATTTCGGAATGCAAGAAAGAGCTCCTGACAATCCATAATAATTTCAACATGGGTAGAGGCAACGGTCGCAATCGCAAACGTAAGCAGCAGCAACACGAGAAACCCACCGAGCCAGCAGTCAAGCAGCCTAAGAAGGAGGAGGTGTGGCGCTGCCATAAGTAGATTCCTGAGAATAGCTACTTCCGTCGCTACTACCAGCTACAGTTCCAGCCCTACTTCCAGAACGATGTAGAGGAGTTCCAGAGGTTCTGGTTGAGTCTCAAGGAACGGTTGCCAGTTGTTTTCCGAGTCAACTGCAACCAACCTAACTATCGAGCATTCATCCATAAGCTAACCAGTGAGGATCTGGTGAAGTGGGAGAAGCTTGAAGGCGAGTTCGAGCCCCAGCAGCCGATCAAAGTCGAGTGCATCGACTGGTACCCCGATCAGCTGGTTTACACCATCAACACCACCAAACAGCAGTTTAAGAAGAGCAAGTTGCTGCAGCCTCTGCACAGTCTGGTGGAGAAGGCAACGGACGCAGGGCTGGTGACCAGACAATAGCTCGTTTCTATGATGCCGCCATTGTTTTTGGATGTGCAATCCACTGACCTTGTGATGGACATGTGTGCGGCGCCAGGTTCCAAAACCAGCCAGATGTTGGAGATGCTATACAGCCACCAGAGTCGACTCCCAACGGGCGGCGTTATAGCGAACGATGTGGAGTATAGTCGAGCCCAAATGCTCATTCACCAGGTCCAGAGATCCTGGACGGCTGGTATGGCGGTCATCAACCACAACGGGCAGTTTCTCCCACAGTTACATACCGAAGGCAAGCAGAAACTCCTCTTTGACAAGGTATTGGCAGATGTGCCTTGTTCGGGTGACGGAGCGACTCGCAAACTTCCAAACAAATGGTCAGATTGGCACTCCAACGATGGAGCTGTGTTACACCCACTTCAACTGAACATCCTGATGAGAGGAATTAACTTGTTGAAGGAAGATGGACTGCTTCTCTATTCTACCTGCTCGATGAATCCGTTTGAGGATGAGGCTGTGCTCGTGGAGCTCATGCGTCGGGTCAAGTCCGGCATCGAGATTGTTGATATCCATAATAGAGGAGTCAAGGGGCGCCGCGGGTTGAACCACTGGCACGTTCTGGAGAGTAAAGGCAAGGAAGTGAGTGCTTCCGAAATGAAAGCAGAAGGTGAAGAGTTGTTCAACGTCTACACCGAATACATAGAAGGTGTCACACCTCCGAAGATAAAGAAATCCCTCTTCCCAGAAAGCCTGGAGGTTATGGAAAAATTCGGGATCGCCAATTCCATGAGAATTTTGCCTCACGATCACAACTCAGGAGGTTTTTTCGTGGCACTGCTGCGCAAGACCAAGAACTTTCACTGGAAGCACGAAGATACCCTCTCTAAGACTGCTAGCAATCATGAAGAACTTGAAGAGAAAGCACTTGAAGCGCAAATGGAGAAAGTCGATGCAGAACTGCCAAAGGAGCAGGACGAAGGTGAAGAGGAAGGCAAACCTCGCCACCAACCCTAACCTTAGACGTAGGAGAAGGTTGAGTAAACCAGTGAAGTGAAGAAGCCACTGATCCCCAATCAAAGACCTAAGACCAAACACACCTCAAAGATTGTAGAATAATACGTGCCAATAGAACTCGAAGAGTTCCGCATTATCCAAAGTTTCTACGGTATCGAAAGTGACCTGTTCAGGAATAACCTGTTTGTGAAGAAAAGTGAGTAATGTAGGAAGAAGGTAACCCTAGTATCGGACGGTGTGAGCAACTACGTGAGGGCTGACACCACCAATAAACTCAAACTCATTAATATGGGCTGCAAGGCATTCGAAAAGGGTAAGGAGTCCTTCGCCGGAAGCGAGTGTCTCTATCGCTTATGTCAGGATTCCATTCATTTCCTGCTGCCAGTGCTCACAAAGCGGAAAGTTCGGGTCACGCTGGAAGTGTTCCGCTTGCTAATTCAACACATCACCATCAAGCATGAACAGATCGCCGATGAAGCAACTCGACATCAATTAGCATCCATTAACCAAGGCTCCTTTGCAGTATACATTGACGAGGTGCTTCACGGCAAGCCAGTCATCGACGCGCTAGTCGCCCAGAACTATCGCACAGCCATGAACATTATGGTGAGCAAGGTTGACCTCGAAAGTCTGCGTATTCGCTACTGCTGATTTGATTAAAAGTGAAACCCATACATAATCACTACTAACAACCGCAACGACGATACTCGTGTCGTTACCTATAAAGCTCCTCTAGTTCAAGTTTGAGATTGGATAGCTCTTCCTAGCGCTGTTCCAGCTTCCTCGTGGCTAGGTCATATTACATTTTGAGTTCGATATATCCGCCAAGTTCCTTAGCCAGACTGTCCTCTAACCTCCCCCATCCGCTTTCCTCACATTTAAGAGTAGGCCAGCCCTCCTAAAGCTTATCTGTGCAGAAAGTCGAACTGAAGGTGTTGTCGGGTAGCTCCTTCACCTAACTTTCGAAAGAACTTCTTGGAATCTTCAGCTGTCGCTCAAGTCTTTCGATGATTGTGAGTTGCTAGTGCAGCTGTTCGCGAAGTTCTTCGTACAGGCTGTCTTTGTCTCGCATGAGCTGAGTTAGTCGAGTGTTCTCATCGCGAAGTCGTTTCATCTGGGTGCGGCTCTATCTCAGCTCCAGCTCCATCTTTTGGCGGTCCACCTGCCAGCTGTTCTGGGCACGCACTAACCTCTCTAACTGGCCCATAAGCTGATTGTGTCGTTCGTTGAGGTCTGGAATTGATTGAAGCTGCTTTGACTGGGGGCTTGTACTCCTTGGACTTCTGCTACTGCGATGGGTGAGTCTGCTAACGCTGAACTCCACACTCTCACCATCATACTTCATGAACTGCACTGTATTATGACAGGTTGCTGCCATTGCTTCAACCCCACTGCTATTCTTCCCGGCGCACTTATCCATTTGAATCGTTCAAACCACCAAATCGAAATTGAATTCAATTGCGAAAAGCAATCAGCTCTTGTACTGGCCGTAGGTCATCTTCTGGGCTATGTTGTTGCATGGGGCGCTAGTCTGAACGTAAGCCTGTGCCTGGTTCTGTAGGAAAGCCATTTTCTGGTCGGGGTTGAGCGAAGCCATTTGCATTTGGAGGTTCTTGACCTCACCAGTACCGTACTGCCTCTAAGCCATCTCAAACAGCTTCTGTTCAGAGGTGTCGACCTTCACGAGCTCAACCCAATGGCCCATGCTTGTGAGCAACTTTCCACCATTGGGATAAGTAAGCAAAATATGACCTGCGGCACCATGTGCATTTTTGATATGGCATGCGAGGCCAGGGCTGTCAACTGGAGCATTTTCCGCCACCGTAAGAACCTGAAGCTTGTAGCTCTTATGGTCGGCCTTCTTCGGATCGACACTATAAATGATGGTTCCACCCAAACAGTGAACGTTACACTTACCGCCTTCCGACAGATCGCCAACACTCTGTAGCTGTGCTGAAGGAGATTCCTTGAGTGTTGCAGGCTCAAACTTAAGCAGCACAGTCGTAGAGAATTCGTTTGACATCTTCATGAAGGGGTTAGGCCCAAGTACATGTGAGTTCCACTGCGCTATGAGAGCTTTGAGGCTGAAATCGCTGAACATGGCCATGTGCTTGTTGTTTATTACGTGCCCCACTAGCTTCATGACCTTGTCGGCTCCCTCAGTGAATGTTTGACCTGAGTAGCCTGAAGAGCATTCCCAGTTGAAGACCGTGCAATCGTGATCAATTTTCTTGATTTCCTTGAACATCTCAATAACCAACTCATCCTTGGACTTTCCCTCGAAGCCTTCGATAAGCTTGCCGACTGCGTTGGCACTGGCACTGTACACTAAGGTCTTTGTGCCTTCCTGAGACTTCTGCTGGACCGTGGTGAACAGTCCATCATACGTGGAACCGTTGTGGATGCTGATAATGATAGCAGCCGTTTTCTTCTTCATATACTCAGCGTCATCCTTACCGATCAACACGATGCCTTCAGCTTAATGACCAAAACCACCATAAGGTGGCATGACATTGCATTGCATGGGCATCTGCATCTGCATCTAAGGTGCCACCTGCTGCATTGGGTACTGCATCTGCTGTTGATAGGCGTTGTTCATTGGCACCTGCTGCATGCTTTGGTAGGGGATCTGTTGCTGCTGCATCTGCATGGGGTATTGCATGGGCGCTTGCATCTGCATCTGCTGCTTCGAAGCTGGCATGCTTTGAGGAGGCTTATTCTGCTGTGGTTTGTTGTTGGGCTGCATCTTTGTTGCGAATTATAATGTTGGCTATGCCGTAGCCTTTAAATGTTAGATTCATTGGATTTTATCAGAAGTTTATGTATGATACATGTTGCAGAACAGTTCATTGAGCAGGAGGCTTTTTAATCACCGCTGCCCTTGGGACAAACAGTGGTTTTCTCATTGTTTGTGAGTCTGCTTGCGGTTTTTATATCTACACAGAGACTACTACCGGTTGTTTTTATGGTTGGGCGATGACTTGCTGTAATTTTGACCCTTCAGCCAGCTTGTTCAGCACGTCTGACTTGAATATCTTCTATTATGTCTTGGGTTGTTCCTCTTCACTTTCCGATTCCTGTTTCTTCTTAGTTGGGTTATAGCCCTCATC
>ERZ724508.2112-NODE-2112-length-10803-cov-7.152028_pt1 | contig 10803 bp, 9 predicted proteins | sample MGYA00376041_ERZ724508 | MGnify/ENA primary metagenome ERZ724508 (study PRJEB28724, sample SAMN07190887) | wastewater metagenome | isolation source: effluent of sewage treatment plant in Hong Hong | place: USA: Christiansburg, Virginia | collected 2016-03-01 ... | reverse complement strand
GGACATCGCGGCATGGTCGGCAGTGCGATTGTTCGCCAGTTATTGACGCAGGGCGTGCTGGCGGAAAACATCGTCACCCGCACCCATGCCGAGCTGGATTTAACCCGCCAATCCGCCGTCGAAGCGTTTTTTGCCCAAGAAAAGCCCACACAGGTGTATTTGGCAGCGGCGAAAGTCGGCGGGATTCATGCGAATAACACCTATCCGGCGGATTTTATTTACGACAATTTGCTGATACAGGCGAACATCATCCACGCCGCGCACCAGCATGGCGTGCAAAAGTTGTTATTTTTGGGCAGTAGCTGCATTTATCCGCGTTTGGCGGAGCAACCGATGTGCGAATCGGCATTGCTCACGGGTACGTTAGAACCGACCAATGAGCCGTATGCCATTGCCAAAATCGCCGGAATCAAGCTCTGCGAAAGCTATAACCGCCAGCATGGACGCGATTACCGCAGCATCATGCCGACCAATCTGTACGGCGTGGGCGATAACTACCATCCTGAAAACAGCCATGTGATTCCGGCGCTGATTCGGCGTTTCCACGAAGCCAAAATCACGCAGCAACCCAGCGTCACCATTTGGGGTACGGGAACGCCCAAGCGCGAATTTTTGTATGTGGACGATATGGCAAGCGCGAGCGTTTTCGTGATGAATTTATCGCAGGAAATGTATGCCGCGAACACCGAACCACAGTGCAGCCACATCAACGCGGGCTTTGGTAGCGACATCAGCATTTTGGAGCTTGCCTACGCGGTAAAGCACGCCACGGCTTACAATGGCGCTATCCTTTTTGATAGCACCAAACCCGATGGCGCACCGCGCAAGCTGATGGATAGCGGTCGGCTCAACGCTCTGGGCTGGCAAGCCCGCATTGCGTTGGACGAAGGGTTGCGGCGGGCTTATGCGGATTTTTGCCGTTCATAACGGGCGGGGTTTATAGCACTTCTGCCAGTTTGCCTTCCAGCATCGTTAAATTAACGAAACTGAGTTCATACATGGCAGAGAGGCTACACGCCTGTTCATCCGATAAACGGGGGGCGCAGATAATAAAATTGCTTTTATCTATACCCAAGCGTTTACGGATTTTGGTGCATTTTTCAATATCGTGGCGAAATTCTCCGGTTTTGCATTCAATCACCAGCGGTTTTTTACCCACGGGTAGGCATACCACGTCAAACTCGTGTAAATCTTCATTGGGAAAGACGACACGCATTCCCCGTGTACAAGAAAACTGCGCAGGGTTTTTCTGGATTTTTCTCAGAACTGCCATGAAAACGTACCATTCCAGCCATTCTCCATTAAAGAAGTGTTGAATAATGGGTGCGTTTTGCAAGGTTAAATGAATAATTTTGCCTTTTTTCTGATAGCGAAAATAAGCAAAAAATGTATGCGTATATAGCGTGCGACAAAAATTATGTACCTGTTGCCATTCTTTTTGACTGCGCTCGCCTACCACAAGATTGAGCATATTCTCTTTCTTGCGATAACAGGCACAAATATCATCCACAATTTCGAGAAATAGCTTGTAATTATCCCCAATAGCACAAGCGGCATCGTCAAAAAAACCACTGGTATCGACGCGTGCATAATCAAATTGTGGCGTAATACGGTGTTGCTGAAACCATTTTTTTAGTGGTTCATGCTGCTTATCGGTGGCTAATGCAGAAGTATTATGGATATTGATCGATGCCAGTGATAAAAGATTTTTGGGCGGTGCAGAAACAGCAGAGGATGTTGAGGGTACTTTTTCCTTCGGCGCTTTCAATTCTTTCAACGCTTTTAATTCCCGCAATGCGGCGGTGTAACGTTCCACAACCTTTTCCACATAAAACACCGTCGGGTAAACGGTGCTTGGTGTTTGGCAACGGGCGCAAGGGATTTTGCTACCCGCTGCGGCATGAATTTCCTCCGCAACAAAACCGCACTGATTGCACCGATAAATCATCGAAATTCCCGCATAGCCGTTTTGGGGCGGAAGGCCTTCACACTCTCCACGGTTTGCAAATAAGGGCCGCCGATTAAATCAATGCAATACGGCACGGCGGCAAAAATACCGCCATCCAGCGTTTCGGCGATCGCTTTGGGTTGCCCGGGTAAATTGATAATCAGGCTTTTATCCCGAATCACCGCCACTTGCCGCGACAAAATCGCGGTCGGGACAAATTGCAGGCTAATTTGGCGCATCTGCTCGCCAAAGCCGGGCATCTCTTTGTGCGCAATGGCCAGTGTTGCCTCGGGTGTGACATCGCGCAGCGCGGGGCCTGTGCCGCCCGTCGTCAAAATCAAACTGCATCCGGCATCGACCAATTCGACTAACGTGGCGCTAATCGTCGGCATTTCATCGGGAATCAAACGGGCTTCAAAATGCAGCGGGTTTTTCAGGGCGCTACCGAGCCAGTCTTTCAGGGCGGGCAGACCCTTGTCTTCGTACACGCCCGTCGATGCACGGTCGCTCACGGAGACAATGCCGATTTTGACCAGCGGTAAGGGCGGCAGGGATGAATGATTTTCAGGATTCATGGGATTCATGGGGTTCATGGGATTCATTATCCGATGCGTGGCTCAAATGTTCGCGGACGATTTGGAAAATATCGCGGTACGAACGTCCGTGGCGTGGTGCTTCTCCGGCTTTTTCCGGTTTGGCATCTTTCCGCGCTTGGCGAATCAGGGCGCGAAGCTGCTGGACATCCGTATCCGCAAACGTATTCACCCACTGGCCTAGGGCATCGTCCTCGGCAATCAGGCGGTCGCGCCATTGCTCGCTGGCGTGCAAAATCTGCGTTTCGCGGGCGGATGGCGTGTGTTGTTCGACCAAGGCGGTGCGGATCGCGTCCAGCGTTTCCGGTTCTAATTGGCGCATCCGTTTACCGACAAATTGCATCAAACGGCGACGCGCTTCAAAACTGGTGATACGCTTGTACTCCGCCAATGCGTCTAGCAGTTTTTCGGGGAGTTCGAGTTTGAGCAGCAAATCGGAACGCAGCGTGAGTAAATCCGCACCCAATTTTTGCAGCTCGTCGCTCTCCCGTTTGAGATCGGTACGGCTTTTATCACCAATATCGTCCACGCCTTTGAGTTCGCGTTTCAGTTCCAAATCCAAGGGGCTGCCTTCAGCGACAAATCGACCCTTGACGAAATAACCTTTTTTTAATTTGCTCATGCCAAGTATCATATCCGCCGCTATGACAAAACAACTCCAAAACCCCCAATCCTCGCAATATCAGCAAGATGGATTCGCGTACAGCCGCGATTTTTTTGAATCCTTGGTCGATACCGCCTTGCACCACGCCCATCAACTAGGAGCCAGCGATGCCGGTGCTGAAGTTTCAGAAGGTTGCGGATTAAGCGTGTCGGTTCGCAATGGTGAATTAGAAAATGTCGAACGCAACCGCGATAAATCGCTCGGCATTACCGTTTTTATCGGGCAACAGCGGGGTAATGCCAGTACGTCGGATTTTTCGCACCAAGCCATTGCGCAAACCGTGCAAGCCGCCTACGACATCGCCCGCTTTACCGCCGCCGACCCGTTTGCCAGCCTGCCCGATGCAGCGGATATTGCCCCAGAAGCCGAGCGGGGGCGTGCATTGGATTTATTTTCTCCGTGGGCAATTACCAGCGACGATGCGATGAAAATCGCCTTGGAATGCGAAGCCGCCGCGCTTGCCACCAGTAAAAAAATCACGAATAGCGAAGGCGCAGCGGTTTCTGCCCAACAATCGCATTTTTTTAGCGCCCATACGCACGGTTTTCGCGGTGGCTATGCCAGCTCACGGCATTCGATTTCCGTCTCGCCGATTGCGGGTAAGGGGCGTAATATGCAGCGCGATAGCTGGTACAGCTCCATGCGCCATGCCCCTGATTTGGATTCACCCCAAACCGTAGGACGCATTGCCGCCGAACGCACCGTGCGCCGTTTGAAAGCGAAAAAAATCGCCACGGTGGAATGCCCTGTGTTGTTTGAAGCACCGCTGGCTGCGGGTTTGGTCGGAGCGTTGGTTCATGCCATTAGCGGCGGGGCGTTGTACCGTAAAAGCTCGTTCTTGCTGGATTCGCTGGGTACGGCGGTGTTGCCCGATCACATTGATTTGTACGAAGACCCGTTCGTCTTGCGCGGCAAGGGTAGTTCGCCGTTCGATGGCGAGGGCGTGCGCGTGCAAGCGCGTAAAGTGATTGATGCCGGTGTCGTGCAAGGCTATTTTTTAGGGAGCTATTCGGCCCGTAAATTAAATATGAAGACCACCGGCAATGCGGGTGGTTCGCACAATCTGAATTTCACTTCCCGTCAAACCCAAGCGAGCGATGATTTAGCGGCGATGCTGCAAAAACTCGGCACGGGTTTATTCGTCACCGAGCTGATGGGGCATGGTGTGAATTATGTGACGGGTGATTATTCGCGCGGTGCCAGCGGCTTTTGGGTGGAAAACGGCATCATCGCCTACCCCGTCCATGAAATCACCATTGCCGGCAATATGAAAGACATGCTGCAAGGCATTCAGGCGGTGGGGGCGGATGTGTATAACTACGGCTCGAAAACCGTGGGTTCTATTTTGGTGAACCGGATGAAGGTAGCGGGGAGTTAACCCCTGCTTTATATTGATTTAAGAGCGCTGCGGAATCAGCGCCAAAAATTCCCGCCGTAAATCGGAGTTTTTCAGGAAGACACCGCGCATGACGGAATTGAGCATTTTGCTATCCATATCCTTCACGCCGCGCCAGCCCATGCAGTAGTGGCTGGCTTCCATCACCACGGCAAGGCCATCGGGTCGGGTTTTTTGTTCGATCAAATCGGCAAGCTGCACCACCGCTTCTTCTTGAATCTGCGGACGACCCATGACCCATTCCGCCAGCCGCGCGTATTTGGATAGCCCAATCACATTGGTATCTTGATTGGGCAATACGCCGATCCACAATTTACCAATCACAGGGCATAAATGGTGGCTGCACGCACTGCGCACGGTGATGGGGCCGACAATCATTAGCTCGTTCAAATGCCCGACATTCGGGAATTCGGTGATATTGGGCATATCCACATAGCGACCTCGAAATACCTCGGTCAGGTACATCTTGGCAACACGGCGGGCAGTTTCCTGCGTGTTATGGTCATACGTGGTGTCAATGACCATGCTATCTAGCACCGTTTGCATTTTGGATTCCACCTCGTCCAGCAGCTTTTCCAGCTCACCGGGTTGGATGAAATTCGCGATGTTATCGTTGGCATGAAAGCGCTTTTGGGCGGCCTTCAGGCGTTCCCGAATTTTGACGGATACGGGAATGCCCTCTTCGTAATCGTGTGTCATGCGGTTTGTTTAAGTGCGTCCGGATTGCGCAGGCGAATATGCAATTCGCGCAACTGCTTTTCCTCGACCAAGCTAGGCGCTTGGGTCAGCAGACATTGGGCGCGTTGGGTTTTGGGAAATGCAATTACATCACGAATGGATTCTGCACCGGTCATCAGGGTGATCATGCGATCCAAACCGAACGCCAAACCGCCGTGGGGTGGCGCACCGTATTGCAGGGCATCCAACAAGAAGCCGAATTTGACTTGCGCTTCTTCGGGCGTGATTTTGAGGGCATCGAACACTTTTTGCTGCACATCCGCACGGTGAATACGCACCGAGCCGCCGCCCATTTCCCAGCCATTCAGCACCATGTCGTAGCCTTTGGCGATACATTTTTCGGGCGCGGTGACCATCCAGTCTTCGTGTCCATCTTTGGGTGCGGTGAAGGGGTGATGCACGGCGTTGTAGCGGCCTGCTTCTTCGTCGTATTCAAACATCGGGAAGTCCACCACCCACAACGGAGCCCAACGGTCTTCAAATAAACCATTTTTCTTGCCAAATTCGCTGTGACCGATTTTGAGGCGCAATGCACCGATGGCATCGTTCACGACTTTTTCTTTATCGGCACCGAAGAAAATCAAATCACCGTTTTGCGCACCGGTACGCTCCAGCACGGCACTTAAGGCAGCATCGTGGATGTTTTTCACGATGGGGCTTTGCAGGCCATCACGCCCTTTGGTCACGTCATTGACGCGAATATACGCCAAGCCTTTTGCGCCGTAGATTTTGACGAATTCGGTGTAGGCATCAATCTCGCCACGGCTAATGCCAGCGCCTTCTTTCGATCCGTTCGGCACGCGCAGAGCCACCACACGACCGCCTTTCATGTTGGCAGCACCGGAGAAGACTTTGAAGTCCACATCCTTCATCACATCGGTCAGCTCGGTGAATTGCAGTTGAACGCGCAAATCGGGCTTGTCCGAGCCATAGCGGTACATCGCATCGGCATAGGCCATGACGGGGAACTCGCCCAAATCCACGCCGATGGTGTTTTGGAAGACTGTCTTAATCATGCCTTGGAACATGGCACGAATATCTTCTTCGGTGAGGAAGGAGGTTTCAATATCAATCTGGGTAAATTCGGGCTGGCGGTCGGCACGCAAATCTTCATCGCGGAAACATTTGGTGATTTGGTAGTAACGGTCATAGCCCGCCACCATCAACAACTGTTTGAACAACTGGGGCGACTGGGGCAGCGCGAAGAAGTGACCATCATGCACACGGCTGGGTACGAGGTAATCCCGCGCACCTTCGGGGGTGGATTTGGTCAGCATCGGGGTTTCGATGTCGATAAAGCCGTTGGCATCCAAGAACTTGCGCACTTCCATTGACACGCGGTAACGCAGCATCAAATTATTTTGCATGTAGGGGCGACGCAAATCCAAAACGCGGTGGGTCAGGCGGGTGGTTTCGCTCAGATTGTCTTCGTCGATTTGGAAGGGGGGCGTAACCGATGGGTTGAGTACGTTCAACTCATGGCACAGCACTTCAATCTTGCCGCTTTTCAGGTTATCGTTGGTCGTACCTTCGGGGCGGGCGCGAACGAGACCTTTGATTTGCACGCAAAATTCGTTGCGGATGCTTTCAGCGGTCTTGAACATATCGGGGCGATCAGGGTCGCACACCACTTGCACGTAACCTTCACGGTCACGCAAATCCACAAAAATCACACCACCGTGATCGCGGCGACGATTCACCCAACCGCACAAGGTAACGGTTTGACCTAACAAGCTCTCGGTCACCAGACCGCAATAATGAGAACGCATAGACATAATGAACAAAGACTTTCAAGTGGTAAGTTAATTTTTAGGTTGTTTAATTTTTGCCGTGGGTGGAACCGCACCCATTGAAATCACATAGGTGAGGGCTTGATCCACACTCATTTCCAATTCAATGACATCGCTGCGGGGCAGCATCAGAAAAAAACCGCTGGTGGGATTGGGCGTGGTGGGAACGTAGACACTCACGTAATCCCCTTCCAAATAATTCACCACTTCGCCCCCCGGTGTACCGGTTTGAAAGGCGATAGTCCAACACCCTGCACGCGGATATTGCACCAGCAAGGCCGTGCGAAACGCATTCCCATTGCTGGAAAAGAGCGTATCCGATACCTTCTTCACGCTGTTGTAAATGGATTTCACGATGGGGATTTTGGTGATAAAACCATCCCATTGTTTGAACCACCAGCGTCCGGCGACATTGGAAACCATCGCGCCCGTCAAGAACATGACGATGGCGACCATAATCGCCCCCAGTCCCGGAATGGAGCGCAAAAGAATCAACGCCGGTTCCATGCTATGGGGCATGATGGCGATGAGGGCCGATAAAACACCCCCCAAAATGCCATCCAAGGAATTAACCAGCCATAACAAAATCCAAACGGTGATGGCCAGCGGAAGCCAGACCATCAACCCCGTCAACATGTATTTTTTAAGTGGCATCGGACTTTGCGGGGGGGGTTGCGGTAGCGGGGGGGGAGGGTGATTTGAAGTCGGTTGCATACCAGCCAGAACCTTTTAACTGAAAACCAGCAGCGGTAATTTGTTTTTTGAATTGGGGTTGATTGCAAGAAGGGCAGATCTCGAGCGCGGGGTCGGATATTTTTTGCAATACATCCTTGGCAAACCCGCAGGCATCACATTGATAGGCGTAAATAGGCATAAACGTGGATTCAGTAAGGTGCAAAAAAGCCCCCGATTATAGAAGCGGCTACCATACCCCCTCATTTCCCAGCCTTGATTCACGCAAACCCATGAAAAAAACCCGCTTTTTAACCGGAATCACGACCTCCGGCACGCCCCATTTGGGCAATTATGTTGGCTCTATCCGCCCTGCTGTTCAGGCTAGTTTGGCGCAGGGTGTCGAAAGTTTTTATTTTTTAGCCGATTACCATGCGCTCATCAAAATTGACGATCCGGCACGAATCCAACGCTCGACGCTCGAAATTGCGGCAAGCTGGCTGGCAGCGGGGTTAAACCCTGAACACGTTACGTTTTACCGCCAATCGGATATTCCCGAAATCCCCGAACTAACGTGGTTTTTAACCTGCGTAACCGGAAAAGGCGTACTCAACCGCGCCCATGCCTACAAAGCAGCGGTCGATAAAAACACCGCCACCGGACAAGATTCCGATAGGGACGTAACCGCCGGATTGTTCATGTACCCCGTGTTGATGGGGGCGGATATTTTGATGTTCAATGCCCACCAAGTTCCCGTGGGGCGCGACCAAATCCAGCACATTGAAATGGCACGCGATATGGCGGCGAGTTTTAATCACCGCTACGGTGAGCATTTTGTGCCACCCCAAGCGCAAATCGAAGAAAGCGTAGCCACCCTGCCCGGGTTGGATGGTCGCAAAATGAGCAAGAGCTACGACAACACCATCCCGCTGTTTGCCACGCGCAACGAATTGAAAAAACTCATTGCCGGCATCAAAACCGATTCGCGCCTGCCCGGAGAACCCAAATCCACCGAAGGCTCTGCGCTCTTTCAAATTTACCAAGCCTTTGCCAGTGTGGAAGAAACGGCGGCCTTTGCCCAATCCTTCGCCGATGGTATTGCGTGGGGCGATGCTAAACAAGTGCTGTTTGAACGCATTGACCAAGAAATTGCCCCCATGCGCGAACGCTATGCGGAACTGATGGCGAACCCCGAAAAAATCGAAGCCATTTTGATGGCAGGAGCCGCCAAAGCCCGCCAAGTCGCTACGCCCTTCATGGCACAGCTACGCCACGCCGTGGGTTTACGCCGTCTGCAAACGGTGAGCGAGGCGGATAAAGCCGCCAAAGCCAAGTCTGGTTCCAACGCGCCCACCTTCAAACAGTACCGCGAAAAAGCCGACGGCTTGTTTTACTTCAAGCAGGTGGATACCAAGGGGAATGTGCTATTCCAAAGCGAAGGTTTCGCTACACCCCAGCTCGCCAGCCAAGCAATGCGTGACTTGAATCAATAACTTCCCGCCCACTGCGCAACCTCAGCAATAACGGCATCGCTGGCTTGCGTTAAGGCCATCACCCCGCCTGCGGCATCGGGTGATGGGGCTGGGCGTTCGGCGGTAAAACGGCGTTGCGCGACAAATTCTTCTTTACCGCCATTTTGCACCCGCCCCAGCGTGATGACGATACGCACCACCGCCTTGCTGCTCTGGGGTGCATCAAACCAGTGGCTAAATTCTTCCACCTCGCCATGCAGCCGCAGCGTGCCAACTGCCATGTTCACGCCCTGCTTGGGTTGCAAGACGGCACGGCTCTGCCCCACATGCTGCTGCAAACGCTGGTGCAATAACTGCGGTATCGGCATCGTCCAGCGCGATTGGGTGTAGGGCAAGAGCTGATGCGCATCGGCGTACCCCAGACGGTATAAAACCCCCGTTCCATCGACCACGCCGCGTGCCGTGAGAGGCACAAGTACGATGGGTGCTTTTGCCGATGTTGATGTCGATGTCGATGGGGTTGCCGCGTAGGGTGAAAGACCGAAATCGTAAATTGCGGTTTTGGGTGTGGCGGTTTGGCAAGCCGTGAGCGAGATCGACAGCCCCGCAACCCCCAACGCTACCGCAGCAAAGAATGAAGTGCGCATTATTTTTCTCCCGGGCCTTTGGGGATGGAATCGTTGCCGAATAAAAGCGATTGTGGATTTTCTTTCAGCATCTGGGTGGCGTTGCCGACCTGCTGAAGGGTGCGGGTGCTTTCATCCAGTGTGGCATTGAGGGTGGGCAATAAGGTGGTGGTGAGCGCTTGCCCTGTTGCGTCTAAGGATTGGGTGCTTTGCCGAATTTGATCCAGTGTTCCGCCCGAAGCATTCATCCGCTGGTTGGTAAGCCGAAACGCATCGGCTGATTTGGTGATGGATTCGGTGCTATTGCCCAAACGCTCGGCAGTGCGGCGCAAAGCGGCTAGGGTTTGGCGGGTTTCGGTGATCAGCTCTGGGATGCCTGCTTGCTGCACTTGTTGCGCTACTCGGTTCACGGTGGAGGCGGTTTCACCGAGGTTGCTCAATAAATCCGCCCCCTGCGTGGAGAGTTTCGACATCAACCCCTGCCGCATGGGAATGCGGGGGAAATCGTGTTTCCCGTCTTTGGTCAGCGCTTCGGTGGAATGTTCGTGGGGGTGATTCGGTTCATCCAGTTGCACAAACGCCAACCCCGTCACGCCCTGAAACCCGAGTGAGGCAAACGTGGTTTTGGTCACCGGAGCCGCACGCTCCACCATCACGCGAATCAACACATTCCCCGGAATTTCAGGGTCTAGCGTGATAGATTGCACCCGCCCCACCGTCACGCCCTTGTAGCGCACACCGGCTTGGACTTGCAAGCCCGTGACCACTTCTTGGCTTGAAATTTCGTATTGCTGATACTGCCCCGTATCGCGCGTCAACCACACCGCCAGCCCAATCAGCAAAGCGAGTAGCACCAGCACAAAACTACCAGCGGCAATGGCATGAGATCGGTTTTCCATAGGTT
>ERZ724508.2111-NODE-2111-length-10809-cov-6.589548_pt1 | contig 10809 bp, 15 predicted proteins | sample MGYA00376041_ERZ724508 | MGnify/ENA primary metagenome ERZ724508 (study PRJEB28724, sample SAMN07190887) | wastewater metagenome | isolation source: effluent of sewage treatment plant in Hong Hong | place: USA: Christiansburg, Virginia | collected 2016-03-01 ... | reverse complement strand
CATTTGGGGTTTGTTCTGCTGCGGGGACTCAGGCCCTTGGTGAGGTTGCCCAGTGGAGTGGTATTGACTGTAACCTGGTTCCAGTGACTTACTAACATAGCCTGCTGGCTTGGGACTGTTCTGCAAGTGGTAAGGTTGTCGATGCGTCCCTCCAACCAGTTCAGGGTAGCGGCTGAATTGCAACGGTAAGTTTACTAGAGTTGATTGGCGAAGAAAGAGAGGGAATTGCTGACATGATGCGAATTGCTGAGTGGCATAGATAGCTACTATGTGGGGTTATTGAAGCGCGGTCTGCGATACTCGTAGGTGTACAGCCTTTCGTCCATGCAGCACAATAAACAACTTATAACTACGGATTGGAGGGTCAATTAAGAATTGGAAGCCGCTCGGTCAGCTGCTGGTTTGGCTTGTGTTCTTCTTCATAAGCTTGTTGACCTTCCGGCGACGACTGATACGATCATCGGTCTCGGGTGCAAACACATTCTGTATGAGCTCTTCTGCATTAAGGCTTGGTGGCTCGTCGTTTTGCTGCTGTTCCTCACTATTCTTATCCGACTTGCTGACTTTAGTTTAGAGGTCTTCCAATTCGTTTGCAGTTTAGGTCTTAACCTGCATGGCTTGCTGTCGCCCTGCATGCGCTGCGTTAATGAGCTCCGAACCTTGTTCCATGAGGCGCATACGGTTGCGCTGCTTCCTCGCTGCGAGCACTTTGTAAATGAGAAGTCCCAGTAGTACCAACGCAATGCAGGACAGTAGCACCACTACAACAATCTCGGTGAAGGACAGACCGCTCTCAGCCATTCCTAAATCGATCACGACCAGAAGGAAAATTATATATGCGCAGGCTTCGAACGTGTGCTTTTAATTTTCACCGAACCTGACAACAGATTAGCCTGGCTAGCGAACGTTGTTATACGAATTGTGTGTTATTTATTTAATGTTCGTGAGAGTTCGGCAATGTTTGTTTGGGCATACACCCAGACGATTCTTCAGTCACAATCCCTTTCAAGAGGAGTTCAACCTCAAGCTTAAGGAGAATCTGAAGATCATCAGGCTCTACAGGAAGTTCACAAAGTATTCCAGAAGCAGGGGTTACCCATTGAGAAAGCTTTTCGCATGCGTGATGCTGGTCGTACTGGGGATGCTGACTATCCCTGGGAACAAGATGGCCATGCAGTCGTAGCTGAAGACTCTGTAGTTCCAACTGTACTCAAGATTGTTAAGTAGGCGAGGAGAACATAATTGCGAGAATCTTCCTTGAAGTGAGAACATAGGAGGCAGCTAAAGAGTACGCAGAAAAGCTTTCGATGGGGTTGATAAGACTCTACCGTAACGGCATTTACAACGATGAGCTGACAATTCACGTTGTTCAGATGTTGCTGGATCTCACCAAGAGTCATCCTATGAGCTCCGAGCTGTACTGTAAGATGTTTGGGTTCTTGGCGGTGATAGTGGGTCAGCACACCAGCAATCACAAGGATATGCTCTTAAATAAACAACTGCAACAACTCATGCAGGCTATAGTTCGGCAGTATCTCGAATTCCGCGCTGGCTACGACATGACGGAACTCGATAGGGTGTTCTTGCCGAACAATGTCGGGTATTTCATATCCGTCCTACAGTACCTTTTGGTGTACTCTGAGGATACCTCTGAAGTTATCGGCCAGGCTGTCAAATTCGCTCAGCTTTAAGGTCCCTTCGGCCGAGAGATGCTGGATAATCTCTTCTTCTTAAAGTAACTGATAGGGAAGCTGGCTATGAAGCACTATGGCGTGCTACAATTATTTATGACAGTCACCAACAAACCCGATGGTTGTGATCAACTACACCGCCTACACATCCTGGAGAACCTTCAGAAACATGCGCTCAATACAGCAACAGAAAAGACAATTGGGGAGCTTGTACTACGCTGCTCCAAATAGAAGTGATAGATATCAGTTGACTTGGACGGTTGTCACTCGCTCGGTTGCAGCTACTCCTACAGTATTGTTGCCATAGCCGGAACCTGTTCGGGAGCATTCTACACAGGAGGTTCTCCGGTGTCTGTAGGCTCAGATGCTTGAACAGACCCAGCAACGGGCACAACCGGCTCAGCTGCTAACTTGAGTAATTCCACATATTCATTTTTAAAACCCACTTCCAAAACTTTAAGCTAACTGAGGAAGAATCTTATCTCGCTTCGGCCTCGTTCTCCTTTCTGTCTGAAATGCTCTGCGAGTGGACCGACAAATAGATCGACAGTTTCACGCATCACCTCTCTAATAATATCCTCAGTCATGTGGTCCTGTAGGATTTCTAACATCTGTTTGTAGGCTGACGCAATCGAAACAGTTTGTGGGATGGGACAAGGCTGTCCAGAGATTTAGGCTTTCATCAGATTCGTTATTTAGTGGTTGGTCTTGCCTCGAATTAATCCCGACAGTCTTTTGGCAATCTCTGCACTGTGTTGGTTGAGAGCACGTTTTGCCTGTTCAAGCTTATCACTACTCAACGGCGCTACGAATACTCCAATGAGTTGCAGACAACTCCACGAAAGACAGAGATGCCTTGCCGTGATGATCTTGGCTTTAATTTTATCAAGTTTTAAGGCACCTCCGCACACAACCATGTCATAGCTGACTGTATTGTATACCTCCACAACTTCGGCGATCTTTGTGAGCACTTGCTCCTTGAGTTCAGGGTAGAGATCTTGTATCTTCAGATACTCTTCGAGAATCTCAACGAATGTAAGGAAGCATACGTTCACTCGATAGTGTTTCTTCCCTACGATTATGGCGTTTTTCAGAAGTTTGAAATCCACTCCTCGGTAGGAAGTTAGGTCCGAGCGCTTGCGATTTTGAGCAAGAATGCTCATTTCCCTCCGCGACCTATCACCACTAACGCCGAAGAGAGAGTCATTGAGCATACTACAGTTTTGCTGTTCCTTTCCCTCGCCGTAGAGAATGTAGTAGATGACTGGCATATAGTTGAAAGGAATGTTGCTGGCTGCAACCCATGTCTCGTCCTTTAAGGATTGCCGCAGCTATTCATTGACAATGATTCTGTGGATCTTTTCGATGAAGTTGCTTTGGAACTGTGATTTGGCCTGTTTGAGGCGGTTAAGGCAAGAAGTTAAATGCTCTTTTTCTCGTTCGACATACTCGCTTGCATGACAGTAATCCAGCAGAAACAGTTTACTATCCAGCAGTGGCCGAAGAGATTCCTACCAAAATAACAGGGGTCCTATATAGCTGTGAAATTCGACCAGCTGGCAATCACTTGCAAGCCTCTTCTTAGCGATTAGAGCAAACGTGGAATCCATCACAAAGTCCAACAGAGCCTGCATGAATTTGGTCATTTCCACAAACAGCTGTGGCTACTCGATTCCCATTTTATAGATCTCCTGCATATACTCGCTGACAAGCCCCACCAACCTTACTAATACAGACCGTAAACACTGATGGTAAGTCTCGACGAGTCGACCATAGTACACCATGCTCACCTTATCAGCGTTCTACTCCAAAGATGCCAATGGAGCCTTCAGCTGGGATTCTTCCTTTGATGAAGTTGTACCCTCCAACTCTGAGAGGATAGACCGACGATCCTTCTGCCTGTCTCCTAATGCTCCTGCTAGCACTACATTCAGCTCTCCGATAAATGATTTATGAAAGTTTTGAAGTTCAGTCATGAAGGAACGCCAATCGGCTGCAACCTCACTGACTTCAATCGAGCCACTGACCTGCTCTAGAATACGACTGAGGTCTTTCTAAACAGCAGGCTAGTTCAATGGAGGTAGATGGACGAGTGGACCATCAATCCTCGATTCCCCCAAGAGCACAGTTTAATTGATGAACTCTTCGCCATCGGAGGTGTTTGGGCAGGGTATCTATCTCATACGTTGACCGATATCCACAGCCAGCGGGACGTTTAAGTAAGCAATCACCTTTCCAAATATATTCTTGCTGATGCTTGAACCTGCTTTCCCCGCACGTTCACTAAGCTGAGCTGTTATCTGCGCATACGATTTGAGTTATCGGATTGACTTGAAGGTTTAGTTAAGCTGTCCAACGCTGTCCACCTCCATCTTCTCATGTGCCTTGATCTGCCGAATGAGTTTTAGCACATGCAGCACTTTCTTCCTATTTTCGCTGGTAATTTGTTTTTGCTTTATCGATAGTACTCGGTCAGCGCACATGTCCCTCACCTTCTTGATGCTTCTACGTGCCTGCCCAAGTATTGAAATGTTCACTGCCACGGCTTTCTAGAGGTACTCGATGTTCTCAAGCATATTGAAAAAGTCTGCGAACCGGGTATTGATCTGCTTGAACAAACACACCTCCACAGTATCCAGGAAGTCATTGAGCCGTTCTTGTTAGCGTCTAACCTCGGCCTTGCTGTTAAGCTTTCCCAAGTATACTCCTGATTGCTCGGAGAAGAATGAGCGAGGGATGTGTGAAGTTGATTCCTCTACGTTCTTCAACTATTCCTTCGGCCTGCGTTTTACTTTCTTACTCATATGCCTCTTGAGTTGACCAATCCCTTCGCCGACATCCGAGATGTACCCGCTAAAATCTCTCTCAGTGATATTATCGCGGGACGTCGATAAGGTGGCTGGCTGCTCCTTGTTCCATCCCCAGAGTGACTTGAAGTAACCACCGATTCCAGAGTTTTCGGCCTTCTCAGCTAGCATCCCAATGAGGGTTTGGGAGGAGGATAGCTGTAATTCCACGTTTTGCTTGCTCATACAAAACAGTTTATATAGCAATTACAGTAAAGGAATAACGAGGAAGTCAGGGGCGTTTTGTCACTTTTTCCACCAGTTCGGATAGAATTTGATGGACGGCTGCAGCATCGAACTATTCGTCGGCTAGGGCACGGTCCAATTAACGCAGTGGAGTGGTGTTCAGTGTATTTATGTTTTAACTGTGAGCCTCTGGTAGGAAACTCTTCAAGTCTTCTGCTCTGATCTGCAGGATACTGAGACCCTCAGAGTACAAGGATAGGTCACATGGCTTTACTGTTGTGTTCACAGATGTCTCTGGTTTACGTTGGCACTCAACGAGTTGCCGACACAGCTTCTTCAGCATGCTCCGGAACGAGAAGAGCTCGGACTAAAGCTTCTTGGATTGAAGCTTTAGCTGCTCCGCACGCTTGGTTTATCGGTCGATGTCCACCTTCTCCTTCTGAGACTTTCTTTCGAATTCTCGCCGTTCCTTTTCCAACGCATCCTCTAACTTTTAGTTCTTTTCTTTAAGTATCTTCACAAGCGAATCCTTCCGTTCCAGTTCGGCTTTAGTTTTGCGCAACTGCGAGTTAAACTAGTCTTCGAGCATTTGTGTGTGGCTGGCGTCCTGCTGCGATTCCTTCATGAATGTCTCCGAACAAGCCTACTTTTCCTTTAGCAGTCGAATTATGCCGTCCTTCTTGGTGACCTCTTGTTTGTATTGCTTAGCTCGTTCGTCTATAATTCGCTTGAGTTCGGCGTTCTACCTCTCGAGTACCCGCATACCATCCATTTTTTCCTTGTTCTCACGGTATGCTTGTTCCCTCCTTTGGTATTCCTTCAGTGCCTTCTTACATTTATTATGCTCCTACTTCTACTCGTCCAGCTGCATCTGGAGCTGTTTATGCTTTCCTTCAAGCTCCTTCAGATCTTTCTTTAAGGTGGCTTGGTATTACTTTTTCCTGGCTACATCCTCCCGAAATTCGTCTCGCTATCTGCGTAACACTTCCAATTCATTTCGGGCGAGCGATACTTCGTTTCGTAATTGTTACTGCTCCACCACTACTGACTCTTGTAGGTTTCGAATGGCAGACTATTCACGGTCGCTCCGAGTTCTCTTTTCCAGTTCTTTTAGTCTGTTGGTAAGCTCTTGGTTAATTTTATTGGCAGAATCCATGTCATGTTCAAGCTTCTTTGATCTTGCCTCAAATGTAGCAAGCCTCTACTCAGCGATTTTGACTCGTTACTCGGCCTGGCCTTTCTGAAGCGTTGCTCGCTATACTAAGAGTGAGCTGCTGAGTTGCTTGATCTCAACTTCTGCTTCTTCTGCCCTTCGATCAGGATCCACTCTCGGTTTGAGTTTAGTGGCAGAATTTGCTGCATGGTTTTTGGACTCTATCCTTGTTTTGTTGAGTTTTCTGTCTTCTTCGGCTATGAACTTCGATTTCAATTCCTGCAGCTCTCTTCCGAACTCAGATTTCTCCTCTTTCAATCTTGCAATTATTGATTCCTTGTGGATGAGGTTAGAAAAGCTCTCCACGAGACGTTCTGCGAGTTGTACACAATCTGAATCTTGCTTTTTAAGCTGTTTCTAAAATGCACCTATGACCTCCCCTGCAAACCGTTCCTTGATGGCTTTACATCGAAGTTCATGAAGTTTTCTGCGAACCTCATATGAATCTTTGACTGCTTCAAACTCACTTTTAGTGCTGCTGACTTCTTTCGCGAGACTATCCACTTTGAAGATAAATGAAGCCTCAAGTTCTTGCTTCTCCTCCGCATACTTCTTGGCGAGCTATTGTTTCTTCTTTGCCGTCTCGATCTTGCTATTCTTAGAAGCAAGCTCGTTCTGAAGTGTAGTGAGATCGGTGCGGAGGTTAGTAAGATCAACCTCCTTGGCTTTTAGACTAGCAAGAATACTCAGATTCTCTGCTCGTAGAGCAGCCAAAGAAGATTCGTACTGTGTCTTCTGCTGCTATAATTTGGATTTCTCCTTCCGAAGATTTTCCAAAGCACCCTCAAGGATGCTTACTCTATCCATTAGTAGCTGCTTGTCGCGAACTGCCGAATCTTTGAGTTCGCTTTCGCGCTCGAGTAACTCTCGAAAGTCGACTCGGCTCTCCTCAGCTTTCCAAATGCTTTTCTCAATCTGAGTCTTGGCTTCAATTTCTTCCGCTAAGTCCTTCTTGACGCTTGAAATATCCTCTTCTGCGCGTTTGAGAGCGAGAGTTAGTTAGCTATTCAGCTGACGAAGTTCGGCATTTTACTGGGATTGGTTGCCTTGACTTCTCAGTAAATCCTCCTTCTCGTCCTGCAGCAGCTTGTACAGGTTGTGGAGGTGCTCATGTTTGTTTCGCTATTCGACCGCACGAGTGAGTTCTGATTCCAACTGCTGTTTCAGTTGTTCTGCGTGGCTCCGGTTGCTATGACTTTCAGCTGAGATAGTCATTAGCCGGTTGGCAATCTGGAGATAATCTTCCCTAGTGGTTAGCATTTCCGCCTTTACTCGATCGACTTTCTGTTGGAGCTCTGAATTAGCTCGCTGGAGGTTCCGATTTTCTTCCAAAAGTTTCCTATCAGGCATATTCAGCTTGGCTTCCAATTTTTATGAGGTGCTGCTTGCTCGATGCAGCCGCTCCGTGAGTTGTTTACGTTCATCATCTAACTGTTGTAGCTTTTCCTTGAGTACGTTGTTGTTTTGGGTGAGTTCTAATGTGCTGTTGATCAACTTCATGTTCTGCTCCTTTAACACAGCATTCTCCTGCTCATACCGCTCAACGAATACCATCGATTTGAGCTATTTTGGTGCTGAACGAATCTGCTGTTTCTCTCTTTCGAGCTCTCTACGATCCTCCTTCACTTTCTGCTCGAGTAGGATATGACCTTCCAGCTTCCTTCGAAGCCTATCGATTATCTCCTGGTACTTCTACTTGGTCATGCGTTCACAAGGGTCATTGGGGAGAGGAAGTACATAGATGCACTCCTAAAGCTTCGAACGAATTTACCGTTCTTCGGTCACATTCAGTACGAGGTTGTACTCTAGTATCGCTTCAACGTCCTTTTCCCGAACGTCAGCAACTGATGTCTCGCAGAGTTTCTCAATCTGTTCGAATAGGCGTAGGCTCGTGGCTGATAGTGACTGTTCCAGTTATAGCTGCATTCCTTGCAGCAGCCTTCCTGCTATTTCCAGTGTCAGCTTGACGGACTGTTTAGCCTGTTGCTCTTCGGCAGCTATCTCCCTCTTACGCTTCTGTAGGATTTAATGCAGGTCTTCTCTCTTCCTCTCTGTGGATTCTTCTATTGCCTTCTGCGGGGCTTTCTTCGCAGTCTGCTTTTCGAGGCTTGGGTGCGATGTGCTGACACTCAACCCCACCCTCATATTTAAATTGTAAACGACTCCGATAAGTTTGTATCGTATGATCAGTGACTGAATAGCTTCAGCTTGACTTAGAGTGCAATCAACAGCGGGAAGAAGCAGATGAACACGCTATGCACCAGATAGTTGTTAAAGAAGATACTATGACGTCCTGCGAAGGCCACCACGAGGAAGTTCAGTGTAAAGAAAAGAAGGAAACCTAAAAGTGTGATCCTTTTGTCGAAGACTTGCAGTGCTATGATGTCGCTGATAACGAGAAACGTCGCTATCTTGATCTTTTGAAGTTGTTTGAGTCCCACAGGATAGTATCTCTCCATTAGCTTACCAATATGATGGTGTAAGAACCGCTCCGTGACGAGATTGATCTTCTCCAACAGTTCATGCAGGTTACTGGCATTCCACCAATCATCAAAGAACCTGCGGTCCTTAAGCTTGGTGAGTTCGGCCAACGGCGCATACGTATTTTCAAAGATAGTGTAGATCAGCGATAGGTTCAGGTAGAAGATTGGTGGGATGAGATGGAAGAACAGTTCACAAAAGCTCATCGAACCGCTATCCGCTAACACTGGATCAATGAACTCGACAATGATGATGCAGTTTGCGAATAGACACACCAAAATCAAGAGAGATTTCTTCACGACATAGTGCACGATTATCCTTCGATGTGGCAGTCTGCTTTCGGCGAATCCATCGTACACCAGACACGGGCTGAAGAAGAAGTTGAGTTTGTCACCGAGTGTTGCTGGCTTTTATCCGGAATTGAAGTAGCTGAAGATCTTTGCAGCGAATCCCCAGCATAGCCCTGCCACGAATGCCCTGTCACTGTAGTACATGCGGTTGTTGCTCATGATGAAGTGTCCAGTGTACAGGTAGCAGCACAGTAGCACTGCCTGAACGATCGGCGAGCGAACCAACCTTTGAGGAAGCATCAGCATGGCTATTCCCACCACAGCGAACACCACTAAACTGATACAGTCCCACACCATATTAGTCTCGAAGAGTTTGAGTACCTCATCCTAACACAGAATGCCCTTGACAATGTAGTTGCGAAACGGGTACACCACAATGAAGAATATGCTCATCACATAGCAGAGGTTGAAGTAGCCGTGGAACACTGATCTCTTCAGCTAGGAGTTGTTGTATGGCCGGACCATCTCAAACCACGAAACAATGATCTCGTGGTGCTACCCGCTGTGCTTTCTGATGGGTCTGACTGGTGAGGGGGAATCCTAGTTCATTGCAAACTATTTCGAATATGGATGATACCAGCATATCGGGTGGTTATTCAGGGAATCATGGGGTGATCAATCGAACTGTGGGTATCGTAAAGGCATCTCGGCTTGTACGAGGGGTCGGCCAACTGGAATCTGGCGAGAATGGTCTGCCTCGACATCATAGACCTGTGCGTAATGTTGCTGAGCTGGTTGAGAGATGGGATATTGAGGTGCATTTTGCCATTCCACATTCGCAGCTCGCTGCTGATTTGCTGACATTGCTTGGAGCCTCGCGATTTCACTTTGGTGGTAGGCAATGAGTTCGTGAATGTTTTGAGTCGGCGGGTTCAGTGGCATTCTCATCGAGTTCCTTCGGTTCTGCAGCAGAATGTTAAGTTCTCTGCTGCGCTTGACATGCCCAATAGTGAACCAAATTGCGGCGACGCCACCAATGATGAAGCCCCAGTACGCCCATGCTCTGTCTCGTTCCTTGCGATTTTGCTTTTCCTCTTCATCGATGATATCAACCTCATCCTAAATTACTTCGGTGCTGTCGCCTCGCTTGCTCTTCTCGAGCATGTCATGGGTTTCCTTCATCTCTTCAGGGGAGAAAGCTGGGTAGACGAAGGATGGTTGACCATTTTGTGCTGGCACCCCATGCATTGAGTGAGGAACCTGCTGAGGATGAACCTATTAGTTAGGTACACGATCATGCTTGGGATGGCCAGCAATCCCAACCATGCAAAGCAGTGCAACGAGAAGCAGCTTGTTCATTAATGGTTCGTGATGGAGATTATTATTATAGGTACTTCTGACCAAGATGCCTGAATGAGTTCGTAAATGATAATTGATGTGCCGATCCGCTAAGTTGAAAATAAGCTATCGATTGTTCGCTTTGTTGAGTTACCTTCGCTTGTTAGAGCAATTATTATGCAGAGTACTACTGCAAAGAGCCAAAACGTTCTTCGAGAGTTTTACAGGCAAACATAAACCCGTTTAGATGCCCAAAAAGGTGCTTCTTCCACCTTCCTTATATCCAAATCCATGACATTTATCAGGAAATATTGCATTCGAAGCTCGAGCTGTCCTTGAGAGCCTTATCAAATTTACAACAGAACAGACCATTAACTGCCAAAAGGCTCCTATCCTTCCAAGTTCAGGAGAGCAATATGCCTACTTTCATTCTGATCGAACCACTTTTGTGGTTCGAGGGAATTATTGACAATTATATGGGGTTATTTAGAGGGTGACCCCAACTCAGGACTAATTTGCAGAAAAGGACGACTGCAGGCAATGCTCCAAACTTTCCGACGGTAGATGCTCCCTCCCCAGCAGCAGCTTTCTCTGTACTGTCATACTGTTTATGCCCTTGCCGCCAGGAGCATATGCTCGCTCACTCCTAGGTTACCTCTGATGCCCATCAACTCACCTGCCCAATATCGTTTTTGAGCAGAATATCGATGTGAGCGTAGTCAGAGGTTGTGAGAAACCTTTGCAGTGAGGCACCGATATGCTTG
>ERZ724508.2110-NODE-2110-length-10814-cov-5.141091_pt1 | contig 10814 bp, 15 predicted proteins | sample MGYA00376041_ERZ724508 | MGnify/ENA primary metagenome ERZ724508 (study PRJEB28724, sample SAMN07190887) | wastewater metagenome | isolation source: effluent of sewage treatment plant in Hong Hong | place: USA: Christiansburg, Virginia | collected 2016-03-01 ... | reverse complement strand
TCACTTCATACTGGTGGCGATCTTCTCTCAGTGAGCCTGCGATTGTCCTTGTTCTTCTGACCTGGAAAACCTTGACCGTATTTGGTTGCAGAGCCCAGCTCTACTTGTATAGCTGCTTCTACCAAGTCGAATCCCTTGCTCGGTCGGTAGAAGTCATTCATCGTGTTCAGCTTCATAAATGGGTCCTTCGTGCGGTAAGGACTCAGCTTCGATCGCTTCTTTTGCGAATCGAACGACTCGTCCTTCCTTTAATCCATCGACAAGTTATTGTGGTGGTGCTGGTTCTTCGAGTTAGACCGTTCATGCCTAACGAGGCTCCTCCGAATGTTCAGGCGCTGCTCCTTTGAATGAATCGGTAGGAACATCTAGTAGTTAGAAATTGTGCGGGCCCTGCTCTGCCTATTGTTACTAATCGTAATCCCGCGATCCTCCGCTTTCTCCGTCTGCAGGTTGGTTGGTCGGTTCTGCGTTCGTTTATTGGTTTGCATGCTTTGCTGGATGGCTGGTAGCAACATCTGATTTCGTCGGTCTTTAATTTCCTTGCTTTCGGTATAGTTCTACTCATCTTCCTACTCAATCTCGTAGTTGGTCTCAAAGCACAATCCAGTTTGCTGTTCTTTGAGCTTTACCACGTATCCTCTGGCTTTAATGTTTGAGTCAGTTATTGCAACAGCTTACTCAGACTTTAGCTTCTCAGAGGAGGATCTGCCACGAACGTAGTCCTCCAGTGTGAGTCCTTTGAAGTCTAAATTAACCAGAAGGTTACTCGCCTAGGGAGAGTGCTTCTTTCTACCTTTCTCCCGAGTGGGTTCCCCGACTGGCATCTTGCTGCCTCTGGTGACTATCCCGTAGGACTCCTCGAGCTGTTGCTGCTGGAAGCCCCACCCACGTGGCTGCCGTGCCTTGGCGGCGTGATGCCCCTTACCACCCTACATCAACCTATCTGAACACAACGAGTACTTTAAACTCAGCGTTGATGAGCATGGCCTCCACTCGATTATTATTTATGGTAGGAGCCTACCAAGCCAGCCCCCGCACCATTATACACAACAACCCAACCCATCAAACCTTTATAAATCGAATAGTTGTTGAATGTCGTTCACGTTCGTGAAGATCAGGAAGGAAGCTAGCTTCCAGAAGGACGTTCTCGAGGAGATGTTCGAGGACGCCAGCGAGGAGGTGCAGAGCAAGATCGCCGAACTACCCGAACTTGAAGACGACAACTGCCCAGAGCTCCTCGATGGCGTGTACGAAGTCATCGACTTGTTGGCTGATTCACCAAAACGTACTGCTGATACAACTCAGTGAAAGAGCAGATGTTCTGCCTCGTCAGCTATCTACTGAACACGCAAAACACTAATAGCGACTGTCTGAACAAGTTCTTGAAATGGTTCATGGACAGGCCCGAATCACCAATCTATAAGGTGAAGATGTACATACCAGCACTATCTTAGCTGCTCCCTGTTGTTCAAGAGCGTCAACAACATAGATTTCAAGAAGCAGTTGCTTATTCGCTCCATTGGCGTGCTCGCCAGGGAAAAGAAGCTGGTCTACCTGGCTTCGTTCCTACAGGATATCGATCAACTGCTTATCGGACTCAAGCTCAGCAACACTGAGCTGTCGGAGGTGTACCTGCATATCATCCGGTCGCTGCAGGAGTACCCAGTCTAGTATATTCTTGGCTAAACGAAGCAAAAAACTCGTGGTGGACTTCGTAGTTAAGTACCTTCAAATCGCGGAGGTTACCGATACGGTCAATATCGATAAGTTTTTGAGCTACCTCATTGACAACAGCACCGTCGACGAGCGGTTAGTCTCAGTAGGACAGAGCCCAGCCCTGAAGGAATACAATTCAGTCATGTTCAGATTGTTCAAACTGTACCTGTCTGGAGATATTGCTGGGTTCCACAAACTTGTGCAGACCGAGCAAGCTGCTATTGAGAAACTCGGTATTCTTGCCACTAACATCAGAAATCAACACCAAAGACTACTTGTATAAGCTGAAGGTGCAATTTATCCCCAAACTGGCGTCTGAGAGCAAGGTGATCTCATACAAAGAATTTGCCACGCGGCTGGAAATACCATTGGAGGACGTCGAAAGACTGATCATCTACGCAATCGAAAACGACGTCGTGGCAGCCAGCCTCGATGAGTTTAACCAGACCATTACGATCAAATAGGTGAAGAGTCAGTACTTCAACCAAAGTGAATGGCCCAGTATTCTCACCGGACTCGATGCTCTTATCGGGAGGTTAGAAGACTCCTTGAAAGGCGGAGTGTTAGCATGACTGCTCTCTTGATAGCCGCTGTTGACGGTGTAAACAGTATTTATGGTTCGCATTCGAACTTTAGTTATATCATGAATCAGCTTCCAGAAGGCCTGGTACCACAGCTGCCAGCCGGCTACCAGCATACCAACTTGCCCATGATCCAAAACGTGTCGTGCGTGATACCATAGTCGGAGGAGCTCGGTGGGCTCTTCATCGGCAATTTCATGGGAGCGCAGAACGTGGAGATGTTGAAGTAGCGGGGAATTCGCGCAGTTCTCACCACTTCAGTTGAGACACGTACCAACCACACCTAAGCACAGCGATAGTCTATCCAGGGGAGCACATACCCTTCCACATGCGCATCGAAGCACACGATCGACAAAGTTTCTGCATAGGCGATCACTTTGAGGAATGCGTAGACTTCATCTAAAAATGCCGACGCGTTACCAATGTCTACGTACACTGCTATGCTGGTGTCAGCCGTTCGGCATCGGTAGTGCTAGCATACATCATGAAGTCTCACAAGTGGCCCTATGAAACTGCACTGAAGTTCCTCCGACACAAACGATCCATAGTAAACCCCAACGAGGGCTTTGCGGTACAACTTAGAGAGTTCGAAAAACGATTGGGCGTGGAACACCTGCTGAAACTGAGTGACCAGTCAAAAGAGCATACACACCCAAGCGGGCAAGGATCTTCGTTGGATAACATCAAGGTATAACAACCATCGAACGGACAGTTCCAGTTCCAGAAGAAGATTTCAAATGGTCATCCACTTCCACCCAAAGATCCAGCAACTAATGGTAACCACAACTACAGGATCACTGGCAACGGACAAAATATTCAACCACCCAATAGCAACACCACGAACAGCGTCAACACTCTCAATCGGGCTCCCCCATTGCCTAAGATACCCACGCAAGTTGGTATGGTTCGATCACCAGCAAGATAATAGCCGAAGCACCAGAATGGTGGTTCAAGCAGTCGAGTGGTGTTAAAACCAGTCGTTCAGGATGAACACGAGCAGAAAGAGCTAAGGCCAGAAGTCCCGCAGGTAGGAGCCCAACTTCAAGCAGGAACCGTAAATGGACTTAACGGAATTAAATATGTGCAACAGGCCGATCGATCCAATAATTCCAGCTCACGACCATCGTTTTCTACGAGCAGTCAAACAATTCTACCGAAACGATAGCAACTGAACCAAACAACGCAATAGCGCTACTACATTGAGCAGAAAGAGCAACCTCAATACTACGCCAGACCGCCACTCCTCAGTAATACCTCCGAGAGAAAAGTTAGCCTGAAGGAAGAACCTCAATCTCAGAAGATCAGCATGGCCAGGAAATAGTCGAGAGGGACGATACCAAAGTCATACGCCGACTCGCCAGCTAACACTTCGACGACCTCTCTGAAAAACTTAAATTTCGATGAGCCTCCGAAGAGTCCACAGTCAATTCGCCCAAAAGACCTTCCTGGTTATCGCCCGCCAACAGTACCCTCCCGGGAACCCAAATGATGCACTATCATTATTATACCAGGTTGATGCGAATTGCTGATGTCTCATCCCATCAAGACTTCGAAGTGAAGCCGATAACCCAGCCAAACTTACACGCCAGCTTTATCCATCTTATTGAATCGGATAAGGATGGGTTCAGCTGTGTTGCTCTCGACGAGGAATGCTTGGCAGTGGCACGAATCAATGCCAAGATCAATATCTACTCAATTACTAACAGTGGAAATGCGAAGCTGATGCTGACTATCCTTGGTCATTCGAGCCCAGTATACGCCATGCTCATCCATGATAAGTTGCTTTTTACTGGGGAAAGCATCGAAGACGCACTCATCAAAATTTGGGAGCTTCGAACTGGTACGCTAGTAAGAGCACTGAAAGGACACACCTATCCAATCATGTCCATCTCTGCCTTTTCACGGTAGCTGATAGCTTCGGCCAGTTCTGATCGAACAGTTCGGGTATGGCAGCTTGAATCATCGGACGAAATTGTAACAGTACTGAGCCACGAGTATCCTGTTCTTGCAGTATGTATGGTGAGCAAAGAGGTGCTGATAAGCGGAGGTGACGACTGTTTTCTCATAGTCTGGAAATGGGTCTCAAAGTAAAAGCTTCATACTTTGCTGTCACACAACAACTCCCTTTCTTTCATCGTTCAACGCCGTGAGGAGATCGTTACTGGTGGCGGAGACGGTTGCCTCAAGGTATACGCTCGATAGGATTTCCTAAAGGAAGGTCAGACAAGCATCGAAGAGAAGGTTCACCTGGAGGTTTCGACCGAAGCACTGCACCACGCCGCATGCTTCGAAGACCGGGTCGTCGTAAGTGACATGGAAAATGGCGTATTTCTTCTCAAGCTCTCAGATAAAAAACACTCGCGAGTGTAAATGGATCTTCCCTACTACGAAAGAATGAGAGGACTTGCACTTGTCGCTCCTGACCTCCTGCTTACCATCAACTCCAGCCTGAAACTGTGGCAGCTGGAAACTGGCAATACTAGTGGTGCAGGCACCAACATGGAATTGATTATGGAGGAAATTTGAAGCAGCAATTCATGAGATCCCCATATCGCGGAGCTTCTTGACGAGCTTGACCTGATCGGAAAGTGGGAGGCCCAACTCATCAAATTTCTCCTTCTTAACTTCTGTCTGTAGATAGCCATGGTACTTTTCAGCTCAGCCAGTGTTTTGATGTTATTGGCTTGGAATAACTCGCCGTACTTCTCCATCTTGACCACCTTCAGGAAGTACTCTATATTGCCAATACCATCCTCCGGAAGTTTTGTGTTTATCGGGTCTGAGGTTTGGTCGCCGCTCGCCCGACTGGAACTCCTTGCGGCAAGCATCAGTTTTTCGTGTTTCTTGGTCAGCGTATCAATATCGACTGCATGCACTTTCTCGATACCTTTGACGGACGAGGATGCTCGTTTCTGTCCGTTGGCAGCACTGGTCGGCTTGGGTGGCAGCTTGTCAACTTCCTTGAGCTTGCTCCTTCATCGTTTGAGCAGTACTGTAGTTGCTTCTTCGCTTCCTCGAGCTCCTTGAATCGCTTAATCCTTTCAAGCTAATCTTGCTGCGTCACAACTAACAAGCTACCAGCCGCAGGTTGACTTCTTCGAGTTTCTTGGTCTACTCCTTCCTGAGTGTCATACTCTGGTACGTTGCTTTCATGTTGGCTTTCGGCTTCATTTTTAAACCGTCGAGGCGATAGATTATGAAGTTCCATCTGACGAATCACTTCTTTGCGGGTTTCTTTTTGCCCTTCTTCTTGGACTTCGTCTTGAACAGCTTATATGCACGCTTAATGCGGGTGGCAGCTTCGTCCTTGCGTCGTTCCATGAGCTCGAACATCTCTTGTCGGCGCTTGTGGGCGGCAATCAGCTACTCCTCTCGCTTGCGCTCTATCTCGATTTCCTGGAAGTGCTTCTTGAAGTTGTTTAGCTAGTCTGTCAGACGCTTCAAGTCTCTCTGCAAATCGTTTTTGACCTTATGAAGGACCTCCATTTCTCTGTCGTAAGTGTCGATGTTCTACCATAAGCAACGGAAGTACCTCCTTGAGGGTGACCTCAATACCAGTTTTCTTGCCTTTCCAGCTGGTCTCCTCCTTGGAATTCTCTTCCTTCAGCTTCACCAGCTTGTTCTTCTCGGTTGTGATCTCTGCATTTAACTTCTCTTCCTTGGCCTTGTGCTCTTTGTCTAATGCCTAGCTCATCTGCTTGCTGTCCTTCTTTATCTTTTACAGCTGCTTCATTTTGTTGGTCTACACGTCCCGAATCTCACTTTTCAGCTTATCGATTTCTTCCTTCTTTTCCTAAGCGTGGGTGGAACGCTGTTTCCTGAGTTTATCAAGCTACTGCTCACAGTTGCCCTTGGACTTCTCCAACGACTGAATCTTCGCTCCGAGTTACTCAAGGATCTTGGTGTGCATATCCTCTTCCTCAGCTGCAGTCGCCAGCTTCTTCTGCATTATGATCTTGTAGTTCCCAAGTGACTCGTTGATCTGCAGGATGTCTGCGTTGAGTGGGGCGTTGCCCTTGAGCGACTTGACTATGTCGTAGTCGTTACGGTTGCCAATCAACTTCCTTACCAGTGTTTTGAAGTTCATCTCCATGTCCTTCTTGACTCGGTTGTACTCTGCCAGCTTCTACTCCTCCACCGTCTCGTTCTCCGCCCCCTTCTGCTGCTCAATGGCGTTATTGATCTGCTTGAACTCGCTTTCAAGTTTGGCTTCCTTCATGAATAGCTCAAGGGTATCGGCTGCAAGTTCCTGCACCAAACCTTTATTCAGCTTCGTCGTCTTCTGGGGGTTGCCGATATCGTTGAACTTGGAGATAAAGTCGCTATCCAGGTATAGGAATACGCTGATGTTCTCGATGAGCTTTTCCATGATCTTCAGGGTACGCTGCGCCTCGACGATCGTTGGCTTGCTCAGCGTGTTCTTCAAGTTGTTGATGATCTCGATGTTGGTCTCGTAAGCGTTCTTCTTGGGTTTGGGGTTCTGCAGTTTCAAGGCGCTTGTGTTCTTCATAAATATATAACTTATAGTCCCTCGGATTATCGTGGGTGTTGCTATACTGAACCACCGTTGTTACTGGTGCACCGGCATAATTATTAAGGTTAGCATTATGCGAAGGAAGAACTCCGGTTAGGAAGGGGATTTCCAACTTGATCTCACTAAGGATGCTCCGATGGTAAAGCGGGACTCCCTTGGGCTTCCCATCAGTGATCCATTGGAGTATAGCGACGATGATAGCTGCAACGAAATCATTCTCAAGGAAATTCAGGATTAGGAGAGGCTGGAAGAGGAACTGCGTATTGGGCAGATGAAAGAATCGATGCATAGTCAGCAATCCTCTCGTTCCAGTGCGAGCCGCTGCACTGTCAACTCCGAAGACCGGAAGCGCGAGCGACGTGCCATTTTTTAGAAGTACAAGAAGCCCTAGTCACCCGTTGGAAAGCCGTAGCAAGCAGAGAAGGATCTGCTCTTAGCGTTCGATACAATCTTTAAGAAGAAGGAGAATTTTGCTACGAAGAAAACCTGTTTGGAGGAAGAAAGGATTCCATAGACAAATTTGAAGGCGAACCAGCAGAAAGTCGACAAGGTAACAGCTCCACCACATTTCGCTGTCCAGAATGTCGTAGCAATGGACGTCTCAGATAATAGTCTAATAGTGATGGACGGCAACAATGAGGACCAGCTGGCCGATACGGTCAAGCAACTTCCACAGAGTAGTTTAAAGAGCAGCAGCTAATCGAACGGTGTCTATCAATCGATTGCGCTGAAGCATAGAGACTCCGCAGCCAGTGATGGGAACAAACTGCCGTAATCCCTAAGTGGCGAGATGAACCTACCGGGACGAGCTTTGAGCAAGATCATGAAGGAGGATTCGTTGTTGGGTGGAAATAACTTTTCCAAGATATACCCAATCGAAAGAAACACATCGATCATAAGTGCTCGGGAAAGCAATGATCTAGAGGATCTGCTCAAGGAGGATATCTTCAACGACATGAGTCAGCTTGACGTGAACAAGAGCAACCTACTCACGGGTTCTCTTCAGCTGAAGGACTCCTTCAGGCTCATCCATGCTTCGGCCATCAAAGAGCAGAATGAGCCGCAAGCCGATCCAAAGGATATCCAAAATCAGAACCCCAACTTCCCTAGTATTGTGGAGGCTAAGATGCAACCACTTCCAACCTCTTCCGACAGTCTACCCATGGTATCCCCAACAAAATCCTATACGTCTGCCGATAGTAATTCTTAGAAGACTGTTGGAGTCACAAAAGCAACGTCGTCAACGACGTTAGCTCAGGTGCATCTTGTGCAACCACCGGGACTGGAGTTGGTGACTTCGCCTTTTCCGTAAACTCCTGACTTATGTGGAGTTGCTGCTCCGATTAAAAACTCACCCACGCAGGTACGGGATGGCACTCTCGTAACTAAGGTTGATCCGTTTGCCGTTCGGGTTATCAGTACAAACTCCAATCAATCCAAAGAAGCCATACAGAGTAACTAAGTTCCTTCTCCCATTAGAACTCCGATCAGTCGAATGTAAGACCTAATGGGAAGCCCGACTCCAATATCCCATCGAGCCAACGAAGTGCTTTTACCAGCATCATTCACTAAGCCTCAAGAGTCTCCTCCAGAACTCTTGGAAGCCCTACCTCAAAGCACTATTCCCGAGCTGCTGAGGGAAGCATTCAGACTAAACTCAACCTCACTAAACCCGAAATATCCGAATATCCATTTGTTAGCTCCAAAGCTGAAAACTCAACTAACCCAACTGGTCAAATAACTGAGCGCGGCCACCTCAACTCTGAGCATCCTGAATGAGGAGCTGCTGAGACGATAGACCACTCAGCTAGATCTTCGAAACAACTTTACGTCTGAAGCATTTATGCAGGGTCAGTGGGCTGTGCCACTCAGCAAAAACATCAACCTGATCAAACCATCGCAACCCTTCGTCAGAAGGGCATGTGATCACATCAAGATCCAATCCAAACTTTAGGAAACCTAGAACATCCTTCCGCAGTTGCAGGCCATTATCAACGATGGCACCAAACTCGACCTGAAGTCGGCGTAGAGCAAGAACACCTATATAGCAGTGAGGTGCAGTCTCAACGAAATCCTTAAAAACAACCTAATGGTGTCTGAAGATCTCTTCATCAAGGCTTTCGCGATGTACCTTCCCGATCACTATATCGTATTCTACCAGTACCTCAAGACGCAGGTGTTCAGCAACTCCACAGCTAACCTGAAATATGCTATTCGGTAAAAGGAGGCTCTCCGAGTTATGGTAGATTTCATGCGGGAGACTGGGGATCCGTTGTGCTGCAGTACCGTGGGTCGTGATATCAGACTCAAGCTGGAAGGTGAGCTGGTGAGGCTAAAACGGGACTATTATCAGAAAAAGCCGCATAACACTCTTGCCTGACTGTATGTGTATTATAAATGAGTTAAAACGATCAGCCAGTACATCAACCTGAATAGGAAGAGGTTCACGATGAAGGTGACCTCGAGCTATCACCCGACCGGCACAATCAACAGTCGATAATTGACTTTCAACTCGCAGGATCAGAGCAGAAGAGGTTTGAGGTTGAACTGGCTGACCCAACCGATCGTAACGCAGAATAATCGGCAGAGAGGCATGAAGTCACTGGCGATCCGTAGTAGCACCAAGATGCGTAACCAGAATAAGCCGAGCTTCCTCATTAAACCGAGCATATTCCATCCCAATGGCATAACGATCACGAAATTCAGGAGCATCATGAGCCTGAGTCGCCAGGGTCTACTCGAAAAGACGTAAAGGAAGAATCGTAATAAGAAAGAGAGCATGAGCCCCCAGCAACGCATGAGATCAGCCATAAAGCTACGATCGCCCACATCCACAGTTCGCTGCCATAACTAACCCACCATCATGAAATTGAGGTGCCGATAACCCTCAAACAGTCACTTGCACACGACGCTGACAACTTGAAACGGTTAGAAGAGTATCTGTCGCGCAATGAGCAGGCAATCCACAATATCCTGAACAACGAGTTCAAAGCAGAATAAGGTATTGACCAAAGCAGCCTGTTCGCTGTAGTTGTTCACATTCTGTCAATCGAACCCATCGATGTAACGAGCTCTGGCGACAATATCCTGTACGATCAGGGCTATGGGGAGCCGATGCTGCTCGAGCTATTCAGTCGCTTTCGAGAGGAACATGGGCTAGCTGAGGACAAGCCTGTCGACTACGATGAAATACATTCCTATCTGCTCTATATTGTTCAGAGCGAACATCTCCAAGTGTCCTACACCGCCAAACCTCATCATAAGAAACCCACTGTTCAATCCAATATTACACCTGCGAGACCGACAGTGTAAAGCAACATCGGTGCTTCTCTAAACCTCAAGGAAGAGTTGAAGGCTACAAGGAAGCGCTATGAAGATCTGTTAGCAGCCACCGAAGTTACAGACCCTGAAAAGAAGTTAATTAGCGAGATGATAGCGAACATCGACATCCAGCTCCATTCGACTGTGCCAAAGTCATCTGCTCGGCAGCACCAGGACTAGCCAGTCAGCCAACCCTCCTTCATCTTCTCAACCACTGAAGCACTTGAGACTGTGTTTGATTACTATTGCAAACAGTCGTACGCTACAGGCAAGAATGCCACCTTCGACAGGATAAAACATGAGTCGAACATTCTGACTATGAATAAGTTCATGATGTTTTGCAGGGACTTTGTCATTATCGCGGGAAGTAGCAAGCACGAACACGAGCAGCAGGCAGAGCTGGTCAAAATGGCTGACTTGGTCGAGATATTTAAGAAGAACTCAACCAACTACAAGGAAATGTCGTTACAACAGTTCAACGAGGCACTTAGCAAAATCGCCGAGAGGATGTTCCCAGATACTGAGCCAACGGCCTCCATCAGTTCTTTCCAAGCTTATCTCGGAGTCAACGACGAAGCAAGTTTCCGTGAGCAGGCGAAGAAACTTAAGATACCCTACGTGTTCAAAGACGTGAAAAAGCTTTCGAAGCCTCTAGGCTACAA
>ERZ724508.2109-NODE-2109-length-10816-cov-5.363256_pt1 | contig 10816 bp, 19 predicted proteins | sample MGYA00376041_ERZ724508 | MGnify/ENA primary metagenome ERZ724508 (study PRJEB28724, sample SAMN07190887) | wastewater metagenome | isolation source: effluent of sewage treatment plant in Hong Hong | place: USA: Christiansburg, Virginia | collected 2016-03-01 ... | reverse complement strand
ATTCAGCAAAGCAATCAGGTGATATGCCAGCTTGCATGTATTATACTTCATTCGCTAGATGAAGGATATAGGTTCGTTGTTCAGCAGATATCGGCATGGGCAACACTCTCCTTCGAGATCCAAGAAGTAACACCAACTGCGACATAGAAAGTCCACGGAGCGCGATATCTATCGCAACGGCACACGGCGACAATAGCCCCGCGAGGTCTACGTTAAGAACATAATCACCTCTCCCAATATCGTGAACATACACACCACCACCATCCAGTTTGAAGGTGGCCCACGCAGACGCTCTGACAACACTGAACCGATGCTCCCTCAAACGGTAAGGTGGCTGTTATGCCAGGAGAAGTACCAGTCCAGTCGTCGGTTTTAGTTCAACGGGTCAAACGAACTACCCAAGCGCAAACAACCGTTGGGTAAGCTATAGTCACAGCGAGGACATAGTGATGCGTTAATGAACTTCGAGGAGAACTGTACGGTGTCGTTGATGCAGTCAAAATCGCGGGCAAGGAAAAGCGAGGAAGATTGCAATTTCGACTGGCAAAGGATCGGCGTACCAAGACATTAGAGCACGAGACTCGACCTTAGGATCATGAAGTGTTTCGTCGGCACAAGACTATTACGAAGGACGATAGTTAGAGATCAATTGGGCTGGTGCACCGTACCATCAACCATGAGCTTGAACTAAATGACTTGAACTTCCAGCCAGAGGTGGATTGGAGTGAGTAGCACCTTCCTCTGACTCCCACGGAAGTGCTTAGTAAGTACGAGAAGTACCTGACTGACTACGAACGGAAGGAGATTCTTGATTTCGAGCATATCTACTTCATTGGGCATCGGGCACACAAGGTGAAGGCCAATACTAGTGCTCATTTCGATAACAAGAACAACGACTACAAGTATGTACTGAACGACCATATTGCCTATCGTTACGAGCTGATGGATACTGTTGGTCGGGGAGCATTCGGACAGGTGATCAAGGTATACGACCACAAGCGCAAAGCATTGGGCGCTCTGAAGATAATAAAGAACAAGGACAACTTCTACAAGCAAGCTTTGGTAGAATTAAAGATTCTGCGCTACGTCCGCGATAAGGATGTGAGGGGTTGTGCAAACATCGTGCGAGTTCGCGACTTCGTTGTTTTTCGCGGGCATGTGGTATTCACTGGCTCTTATCGCAGTGCATTATATTCGAGCTACTCGACATCAGCCTGTATGATTTCATGAAGAAGAACCAGTTTCAGGGATTTACGTTTGACCTCATCAGGAAAATGACTGTGCAGATTCTCCAGTCTCTCATGTTTCTCGAAGCGGTACTGTTATCTGGTCTACTCAGCACAGGATAGTACATTGCGATCTCAAACCTGAGAATATCGTGCTGAAGCAACCAGGCAAGTCAGGCATCAGGCTCATCGACTTCGGCACGAGCTGCTTTGAGAATGAAAAGGTATATACATACATTCAAAGCCGATTCTACAGGGCTCCGTAGATTGTGCTTGGCGTGCCCTATGGCTGCCGTATAGACATCTGGAGCTTCGGGTGTATTGCTGCTGAGCTGTATACTGGCTATCCGCTGTTTCCAGCTGAATCCTAGGACTAACACCTGTATATGATGTACATGGCACTCGGACCGCCTTCTACTGAGTACCTCAAGGTATACCATTCGTAATGCAGTTGTGCTCTCGTAGCAAGGTGTTCTTCACCGCTGAAGGAGAACTCAAGAAAACTGCGATTCCAAAGAAAGCGGGTGAGCAACCTCGGAAGTTGCGGGAGCTGCTGGACTGCTAGGACGAAATATTCATAGATTTTATCGAGCAATGCCTGAGATGGAACCCAGCGGAGCGTATATCTGCGCGTGCAGCATTGATGCACGACTTTATCGTGAAGGGACTTCCCGAGGATATCAGGAAGGAGCACTTAAAGAACATGGTATCGAAGAACCCCTACAACTTACTGCCGGTGGACGATGCTACGTGAAGGCACTACCGTAATTGCACTGTCCCCTGACATCGATGATAGTTTTCTCGTACAATCATTTCCTCTGATTGTTTAGTTGAAAGAGTTTCTAGCTCGCAGAACGAGAAGATATGAGATCAACGAACGTTGATGACGATGGTAATAAGTTGGCAAGCATCCTGGCATGAGGATGATAAAGACATGAGGTAGAATAATAATAATGGTCAAACGAGTTCCAGGAGAACTGAGGATATTGTCAAGCAACAACTTACATTTTTGATATTGTTCCTCTGATTTATTCAGTTCGTAATACCTAACTCCTTCGGCGTCAACAGACCGGCGAACCTGTATAATTATTATGGCGGACATCAAATAAGTCGACTTAATCGATGAGGTCGCGCTCTCTTGCATCTCTGATGAATTCATCAACCAAAGGTACTTGGACGTAAGAAAGAGAAGCGAAAGCCCCCTCATCAAGGCGCGCATTTAGGCTTATGGCTACCAAATTAATTAAAGGACTGTCGGAGTCCCAGCCAACCTTGTCTATGCTGTCACCAGAGACTTCTCACGGAAGAGAGAACTCCCGCTTCCTCCTTCCCTGCACAGGTAATAGTGCTATCGACCTAGAAAAGCCCAAGCCGAAGAATATGAGTCTAATCGTCAGCAAGCAACCTACGTAACACCGAGGGAGCTAAAGCTGGCAGAGAGGTTCAAAAAGGAGGGGAGGATACCAAGTGACCCACTCGATAAACTACGCATGGAGTACGGGCTAATGTGGCAATGCTATGAGGTAGACAAGTCAACAAACCCGCCCAGTGCCAAGCAACGCGGTTTTCCGAGCAAAGAAGAGCTAACTCGCTGCCGACTGGCAATACTGCATCCTGAAGAGATCGATCGAATAGTTATCGGGTCAGATCTCAAATTCATTCCGAAGTCAGAGTTCTATAAAGACTGGAACGAGAGTCTTCGATTCGCTCACAAATTCAATCAACCAAAGGAAAAGGGGCAGTTGGACACACATTAGAAGATACCGTAACGCAAATTCTTTTTGCTGGTCTAGCGGCTTTTCAGGTGGTCTAGATCTTTTTGATTATGTGTTCCATCAATTTAATATTGGGATGCTGCGACTGGCTTGCCAATTGTTGAGGTTCTCGACCCTTGCAAACGCCAAACCGTCCGCTGTCTACAAGGAAGTGGCCCTACCTGGCTAGGCCTTCTACGCCCAGTTGACCAAACGGGCTTTTCGTGTGCAGAAGGAAGTATAGTGTCTTTCATGTAGGAAATCTTCAGGCTATACGATATGTTCGAGAAGGAGCTGTTGCCAGCCAACCATGACTTCATTAACGAGAGTGGCTTACGGTTGCTGTCCTTCCAGAAGCAGCTGAACTTGCAGGAGCTCATATGCGTATTGAGAGTATGCGTCAAGTTCCAAGTTAGCAGTCTACCACTCGTTAGACACCTTGAGAACGAGCTGTATACCAGGTACTTCTTGCAGCTGGGCAGCGAGATTGTCCGGGTCAAGGACGAACGAGAAAGGGCCAAAAAGGAAAAGTACAAAGAGCTGAACAAGAACAACAACGACTACTTCGAACTACTAACACCAGAGTTTGTGGAGGAGCAGACCAAATAGCCAGAGAAATTTGTAGGGACGATCGATAAGGAAGAAGATGAGCAGACCGAAGAAGCAGACACTCCGTAGCCGCAGAGCGTCTAACTGGTAGCTTCCTACGTTTAGCAATACGGTCAGCTTACGCTTGACCAGATTTGCCTTTTGGCAAACCTTCTAGTGCGACTGGACTGCGAGGAGACTCGATTACTGAGACTTTTCGAGGAGTACTTCCTTACTGTGAAGTAGCCTACCGTTGAGCAGCTTGTCACTTTTGTAAGGGTGCATTCACATATTTGCCGTCGAACAGATCAAGAATACAATAAAAACAAGGAAGTTTACGCAGTCAGATCAGTCAAGCGCCTTCAAAAATATCACGAGCATTTCTTCCTGGCAATGGCTCCAACCCTTAAACAACTGACACCAAACATGCAACAACTCCATTAGATGCTCAACGCTATCGTAGCTTACCCACCCAAACGAAGATCCATAAAGAGATCTCTCCTCACCACTTTCCTCAGGGCAGCAGGATAAGATGCTTCTGCTACCGCCTTGTAGAACTGTAAGCTGGTCAGAACGATCATGGGTACAGACACAAAACTGTTAAAGTACTCTTACTGTTGACTCAGACTCATTGAAGACAAGCACGCAGTTTTGCTGGAAATTCAAAAAAAGTCGCTTCAACGTACCACCGACTAACCTGCCTCCGAACAGCGCACCTTCATCTTTAGTTGACTACTATAGTTATGTGGACACCATCACTGCTTCTCCTTCTCATCTGTGAACAGCCGCTTTAGTACCGTTTGGATCTCCTTACTCCAGTTTACTTGCACCATTAGAGCAGACGCTTACACAGAAGGCTTCGGTTCCTTCGCTTCTTCACCTTAAACTATGGGGTAAATCTTCCCTTCCACCCACATCTTCCTTCCCTCTCGCTTGGTGAGGTAGACCTCAACAGCATAAAGCTTGTGGCAGTAGAGTGGCTTCCAATAGTTGACGTTAATGTTGGCAGTAGCCACTACATGCTTGGAGGAGTGAACAGTCGCGTATCCGAAGAGGCTGTCCAGAAGCAGAGAGGTTGCTCCACCGTGTAAAATCTTTTAGTGGAAGCAAAGGCTTTCATTTGCGTTGAAAATACAAATTAGCCGGTTGGGGTCGTCGTGAACAGTGTAAATCTTGAAGAAGTTAAAGCCTTTAATGTTCTCTACGACTTAGTTTTCGAAGAAGGTCGAGGTAACACTGCGGTAGCCCAAGTATGTTTCGTACATCAAGGATTCGCTCCAGCGACGACCAGCGGTATAGGTGTCCAGCCATGGAGGTGGGAGGGTTGAGCCATGCTGACGTTTTGTTAGTCGATAGGTCATAACCGCCGTTCCACCGAGGAACCCAACGACAAGCGCTCCCACTGTCCTTAGCATCCTAATCTATTAAATGGGAATTGCAGCAAGAATATTGATTGGCCTTGTTCTGCTAGCAATTGCCTCGGCGAAGCTGGTCTATGTTCAAGAGGTGTTCCGCCATGGTGCACGCTACCCAATCTACCCAAGCAAGTAAGACAAGACCGACTACGCCATCACAGAGGACCGAGTTGGTATAGAACCGTTGCTAGTAAAGGTGAACTAACCTCTGAGGGTAAACGCATGCATTACCTGCTGGGTCAGCGCATCTACGAGGACTATTGGAACAATTTGGGTCTGACCGGCACGATTAATGCCTCGCAGATATACGTCAAGAGCACCAACATCAATAGGTAATGAGTAATCCTAGGCAGAACAATTTAGAGTGCCGAATCGCATCTTATGGGACTCCTGGAGAAGTTGGATCCACTGACCCTAACTGCTGCGGAGGCTGAAAGATCGTTGCCTGCTTGGTAGGGAATCAACGATACCACCGAAGGTACACCTCGGGGAATTCAGGGTTTGTATTCCTCAACAACTCTAAGTTCCACACATTGCCCATACACACTGAGTATGCAGGCAGCAACAAACTCAACCCTGGCGACTACCTGTTTTACTTTACGGATCTCAATTGCCCTAATCAGAAAAAATGGTAAGCAGAAAATTTCAAGGGTGAGTTCGCTAAGCAGGTCCGGGAACACCCTCGAGTGAAGGCAGCCATTGCAGAGATGGAGAAAGCTTTTGGTGTGACTGGTCTCACCATTAACGATGTTGGCAACTACGTCGATAACTTCTATTGCTCGTTCCATCTGCAACGCGAATTCAATCCCATCTTCACTGGCGAATATCGCCCGGAATACGGTAGCAAGTCTAATTTATTCAGACATGCTCAGAACGGTGGCCTATTATGTTGGCGGATTTGGAACTGATCTGCAGGTCAACAGCACCATCACACCCTACTTCTCGGTTACTTTGGAGAACATGAAGAAGGTTATCAAAGGGCAGTCCGATCTGAGACTCGTTGTGTTTAGCTCGCACGACATGCAAATCGCCAACACTTTGATTGGACTGAAGTTGACCGATGCTAAATGCGTCTGGGACCGATATCTGAATCAAAGCACCCGTGACTGTGTTTGGGAGTACCCTGAATTCACGAGTTCCGTGATCTTCGAATTGCACAAGGATGATGCTGGAGCTTACAGCGTGAGGGTACAAGTGTTTCTATCGTAGACTCGCTACAGTGGCAAGTATATGCGTATGTCGTTCTGCAATAACTCCGACACCTGTAGTTTTGACCAGTTCCGCATCTATATGGAGTCGACAATCCGGAGCACTTACATGGATGACTGTGGAGTCCCGGAAGTTACCAAGCCAGAAGTCATCGACGAACCAGCTGCACCCATTGGTCTCATCATTCCGCTATGCTTGGTGAGTGCTCTCCTGTGTCTCATCATCATTTACGAAGTCTATAGGTTTGTGAAGCGGCGCAAGGAGGAGAACGTCGCGGGACCCTACCGTACCAATGTTGAGGAAGTAGTCTGATTGTCGATGATCGAATATAAGATCGAAGAGGCACCTTGTTCGGTTAAATACTGCGAATAGCTATACTAATTTCATGCGAATATTTCTCATTGTGCTGCTGATAACAGTTCTGCTCCAGCCAGCATGGAGCGCGCGGATTCGAAGAAGAAGAGGTGCCGGAAAGTCTCACCCGAACATTGTCAATGAACTCAACCTCACGTAAGAATAACGTAGCGACTGGATCAAGAGCCGAGAGAGTAACAAAAGCTTGCTGGGCTACGTGTTCCTTCTAGGTACCGGAGTTGCGGTTCTCGCAATTATGTGCAGGCCTGAGGAAAAATCTGTACCTGTCGTTTCGAAGTCATGTTTCAATACGAGGAGGTCTGATGCCGACACCGATTTCATAATAAAGCACGGGATGAATCCTTAAATGGTAGGGGCGAGACGGAGGGAAGCTTACAAGAATTTGTGATATGAATACCATTGTCTGACCTATTGGCCAATTATCAGAGGTAACCATGCTTCTTTGATCAACGCTAAGGACCCAATTATATGAACAATTTCAGAATTGGCGTTTGGGACTGTTCACTGTTGCCGTCTCTGACTGCTAAATCCACTCATAAACCAGTCAGGTGCGAACCTTCGCGGTAACGCTCATTTTCAGAAATCAATTCAGCTATTAGTTCTCTCCACCTGCCACTTATACCCGAATCCGTATACATCGGGATACTTATAATCACAGCCATGCAGGAATAGATAGAGCGATTCCGCCAGTTAGCAGAGAAGATGCAGGGAGCTGCACTTACCAGCCTCATCACGGAGATTACAGGTAACCCCAAGGTGTTCCATTTCTCATAGTTCGCCCAGCTGCCCTCTATCAAGCAACTTGAGACCACTGCACCTCAGGAATACCTCCTGCTGGATTTGTTCTGCCACCACGACTTCAATTACTACCGCAAGTGCTAGGAAAAGTTTCCTAAGCTCGACCGACTACAGTTGCGCAAACTCAAGCAACTTTCGATCATCTCGCTTTGCGAAAGCTCAAATGTATTGGTTATGCAACTCAGACTCTCAACATGCGACAGCTCATGAAGGATCTGCTGGTGACAGACCTCGAGCTGATCGATATGCTCATCGAGATCTGCCAGCTGGGTTTAGCCAAGCTAAAAATCAATGAACGTACCAACACCATTCGGGTGCAGTACTGCGTATCCCGGGATATCAAGCTGGAAGACAGCAGGCGCATTGCCAATCGACTCGTACAAGTCATTTTGGACAACTCAGCAGTGCTGGCCCTGCTGGACAAGCAAATCGATGTGGCTCAAGGACGCAAGTGACGAAATAAACAGCATCAGCTTGGCCGATTATACTTCTTGGCTATCTTGGCGAACACCGGTTAGTTCGTAAGGAGGAACTCTTCAAAGCTCTCGATGTCCTAGCACTCCACGAATGATCTCACGAAGTTGTCGCTAAGCTCCTCCAGAAGATAGGTGAGTTGGATGATGTCAATTAGTCGCTATTCAACGGCTGCTCGACGCTCCTAGTCCTCCTCAGTGGTGTACAGCTTTTTTAGGGCTGTGAATTCTCTTGAAAATGCATTGATGATGTCGTGGTGCAGTCGAGTTATCGATAGCCTATCGAACAGGATGTTCAGAGTTGGGTGGTTGCCTGTGCGAATTCGAAGGCTAGCGTGAAGAGACTCCAGACAAGTCCGAACTTCACTATTGTGGTGGTTAACCTGCTCAGCTAGTGCGCGCACTTCAGGAGCTTTGAGATACTTCTGAAGCACTTCCTTTTTGATTTCAACCTCGTTAAGCGTGAAGCAGTTCCTGTATCCATTGAGTGTCTCCTGCACCCTCACTCTCTCCATGTAGTAGCGTTTGTACATCATGAAGTTCTCACATCGCCACACTGTATTATCGTAGAGGTTGCTACTCTCCTCCACGTACTCAGCGATGCGGTTGATCACTTCTATGTGCAACTCCATTTTTTCGATCATTTCGTCGAATTCAGGGTTATGCGAAATCTTGCTGTTGCGGATGGTGCTGATATTGATGATTTTGCTGGATATGCGGCTGCGTCCACCGACCCTCCGTATTGCTTTGCGACTGATAGTTGATTACAGCTTCAAGGATTTGGAGCTTCCGCTGTTGCTAGCAGAATCCGACTTTGGGTACTGGTAGGGGTTATTCTAGTCGAAGTTATCCTCTGCGGAGGGTTGAATTACTGGCTTTGCTAGCTGTATATTGACTGGTGAGGTAAATTGGTTAGTCGTACCGTCGTTCCTAATAACACTTTTCTGTTTCGGTAAAGGCTATTCATTGGGAATATTACCGAACGTTGGAATTACTTGTTGCTCAACCACCACAGTACGCTTGACCTGAGGTGGCTGGTTGGATGGAATTTAGGGAACTATCAGTGCGTCCCCACCTTTCATTGACGACAATGAAGATTGTTTAAACGACACTAGCCTATCGAAGTTGTTGGTTGGTGAGGTTAATGGGGACTGTGGAGGTACCTCTTCCACTGCTATTCTTGGTGTATCGGGTGGGTTTTTGGTTCCGCTCGAATAAGGGCAGATGATTTTGCTCTATCGGTCCCTCCGAATCTCTTCAGCTGCGGTCGCCTCCAATAACTTGGCTTTCCGCACCTATAGAATGTTCCTGCCATTAGTCCTGGGACGTCTGACGGACCCCTAATCAATGCGCCTTTTCTGAATTTAGTTGATGGCACGATTTCTCATGGTGTCGAGCTCTGTCTTGTATGCCTCCAAAGCCTTCATCTCAAGATTACGCTTGATCGACTATTCCTTCTATTTGCCTAACTATTGTCTTCGTTTTCTGCCATGCTACTTTGGTTTGGTTGGTGACGGTTGCCACTACGGATGCGGCTACGTCTGCATACGCAGTGGACCTTGGTGTTTTGGGGTGTTGGTGGCTATGAATCTCTGATCGCGCACTTTCATCAACGCATTGATATTGGCTTGTTTAGCTTACCGGTTCTTTAAGTGCTGCTTAAGGGTCACCGGGCTTCCCGAAGCTTTTCTCTTGAAAAAATTTCGATGAGTTGGGAGTCGTTCCTCGCTGGAAAATGCGCCAAGCTAAGTTCGCTGCAAGCTTCGGATAGGTCGCTAAGGTCTTGCTACTCTTGGGCCCCAGTTGTGTGTTTCTGTATAGTAATCTTGGTTGGGCCGTGGAGGAAATCTACAGGCTGCGTTAGCAAGATCCTTCCGTCGATCCTCTCGAAATGGATAATTATATTCCATCTGATTAATAATTACTCGTTTGGTCCAGCGGGCCAGTTGGTGGCAATTCCTTGCACTGAAACCCAACCAAAATGTGGGGATTGATCGCCTACAAAACGATTCAGCAGGCTAGCTACTCAACGCGACAGTAATCACTATCTTCCACGTTCTCCAACAATCGTGAAGGAAAGCATTAACGAGTGATTAGCAGATCAACTACATCAAACGGATAATTTTAATATTAAAGCCATGCAGGGGCCAGTGAAATTGAACAGGACGAGGACCAGCAGGGCCGCCAACAGCACTGGCAGTGCCGAAGGTGAACAAACCAAGGTCACGGAGTTGTCGTTCAGCGAGCTCGTGAGGGAGTACACCTAGGAACAAAATACTTCAAATTAGCAGTAGGGCAGAGAACCACTTGCATTTAAGTTGTACATGCAGCCTGGTCAGCAACCCGAAACAAACCCGTTTCGGAAGAAGGATGGAAGTGGGAAGGATGCGCCGACATTTGTGAATCGAAAGAGCATGCATATTTTGGAACAGCAGTCCAAGAAAGGTCAGAAATACGTGCCAATTCATCTACGCATCGACAATGACCTGAAGAAGAAGGTGTAGCACATCAACCGCATCAAGGATGAACAGCTAGCAAAGCAGGAAAAAGAGATGAGGGAGTGTACTTTTAAGCCAGCGATAATCACAACTCCGAAGACTGAGAACCGTAAAGCCGATGAAGTTGTTGACGGGCTGTTTAAGTGGCGCCAATCAGTTCAGAACCGGTTGATGGAGAAGCGAGTCATCCGCGATAAATAAGAGCTTTCATTCCGAAAGGGGACCGACAAAGAAAACCGTATGGAAGAGCATACCGCCAGGATATCCTTTAGAACTGAGCCCACAATCTAAGAGGCAACCCTAAACACTACCGCGATAGAGTCATAAATTCGGCAGGAGACTCAACAGCCCGCCACGAAGAAGCAATAAGCACCCACAAAAAAGTACAGGAACAAGTCCTTCAACGTGCTGCTGGACTTGATCCACTGATGATGAGCTGTAGATTGTCAGTTGTGGTGGAGCCCGTTGTGAAGCTGTTAG
>ERZ724508.2107-NODE-2107-length-10819-cov-4.389075_pt1 | contig 10819 bp, 16 predicted proteins | sample MGYA00376041_ERZ724508 | MGnify/ENA primary metagenome ERZ724508 (study PRJEB28724, sample SAMN07190887) | wastewater metagenome | isolation source: effluent of sewage treatment plant in Hong Hong | place: USA: Christiansburg, Virginia | collected 2016-03-01 ... | reverse complement strand
AAAAAAACTTATGTGTATTAATGTCGTTATCACTACTATTTCTACTAGTCTGACTCGCGATTATCCAACGGCACCTTCCCAAACTCCTTCTAAACGCACGGCTCTGAGCATAACTTCCGAATCCAGGTTGTCAGAAAAGAAAATTCACTTGCAAACTTTCGATTGAAAACTGCTTCATACTTCTTTTCTTCAGGCTGCCTGTACAGTTCTATCAACGAGCTGAAGAGAGCGATATCCGCAGCAGTGAGTTGTTCACCCACCAAGTACTTATTCGTTTTTAGATGTTCCTCCGCCCGCTGTAGCAATGCCCCAAGCTGCCTTTTCAAAGAGTGTTGCTTCTCCTTGTCGGTGGGTAGTGCTCCCACCGCGTGTAGGTATAGAGCCGAACTGTACACTTCGACATGTTGATCCACATAATCTAGCCAGTCATCCAATAGAGTCTAGGTTCACAGGAGAAGCATACCTGGAAGAGTTCATCACTGTCCTTCTGCGTGCTGAGGTAACGAGTAATAGTGGCACAGCCAGTCAGGTACCTACCATCCACTTCCAATGTCGGTAAGCTGGCAATAGCATTCTTACCGGCAAGCTCATGTGACTGATTAACTGTGTAGTCTGTTGGCACAAGCGTCACCACTCTTTTATGAAGTTGAGCAACTGCCAGCAGTCTCCTAGTCTTATAGCTTTGTGGCGGAGCGTAGAGTCTCATGCAGTTGACTTTATTTGCTGCTGATATTATATTGCGAGTGGGACTGCCGAACTGATGAAGGACGGCAGCTGTCCGGCGGTAGAATTTTCAGGAGCTATAATGAATTATTATGGAGGAGTCAGACGGTAAACGGATGACCTCACTGGAGGACTTCAAGACACTCCGAATCATTGGCAAGGGAAACTACGCGAAGGTTGTGCTGGTACGCAAGTGCGACAACAACCGCATCTATGCCTTGAAGGTGATCAAGAAAACGAAGATCCTGGAGCGCAACCAGAAGGAGCATGTATTCTCTGAGAAGTAGATTCTGGTACGTCAGCAGCTGACTCAGGCAAAATGCGACCACCCATTCATCGTTAAAATGGCCAGCACCTTCCACAACGACAAGAAGCTGTTCTTCGTGCTGGAGTACTGTCCAGGCGGTGAGCTGTTCAACCTCATTCGTAAGAAAGGCCGTTTCAGCTAAGAAATGTACGCGAGAATTAATCCAGGGCACGGTTCTACGCTGCACAGATGGTGCTGGGGCTGGAATATCTGCACTTCAGCGGCATAGTGTATATCGAGTAAGCCACTACTAACGCAGTCTCAAGCCCGAAAACGTGTTGCTGGACGGTCAAGGCTATATCAGGCTCAGTGACTTCGGACTCTCTGTACAGAACTACACCCAGAAGGACAAGTTCTTCATTGCAGGCAGTCCCTAATACCTCGCACCTTAAGTACTAATGAAAACTGAAGTGGGCCCGGAAGTTGATTGGTGGTGTCTCGGCACTATCATCTACGAAATGGTGACAGGGTTCCCACCATTCTATGAGGAAGAACAGCCAAAGGAGGTGTTGCTACATCGAATAAAGACAGAACAGCCGAAATGGAAATTCATGGTGGGAAAAGAACTGAAGGATCTATTGATGCGGCTACTGGACAAGAATCGACAGAAAAGATTAGGACATTTGGGAGCTCAAACAGTCAAGGACCATCCATGGTTTAAAGAAGTCAAATGGGAAGTATTATTAAGAAGGTAGGTCAAAGCACCATTTGTTCCTGTACTAAAAAATTAGGAGGATGTGTCTTGCTTCGACGGTGAATTCACCGTCTAAGCATTATCGCCTCCGGAACTGGTCAGGAATGCCTCAGTTGGTTCGGATCCGACATACAAAGGGTTCACCTATGAACGTTCAAGTCACTCGAAGAGTGGTTCTGGTGGATCAGCTGGCTCGCCAGGAGAAGTGTCAATCCCATCGGCATCCCCACCGGAAGACTCCTCCTCACCGGAATTTAAGCTACGTACAAAAGAAGGAGACGAGCTTTGATGTTTAACTGTTCTACTCAACCTATTTCCAGATATTACATATAATAATGGGATAAAGCGCCAGCGTACTACTGCTGGCGGTAATCCTCGTTGTAGTGCACTCCCAATTATACAACTGTACGCAGGAAGGCATCTACCCCAGCGACTTCACGTAGAAATGTACGCTTGATCTTGGCAACCACAAATGCAATAAGTCAACCCATTGCAAGGATAATGCTACCACGAACTACACCTACTGCACACTTACCAAGTAGTGTTTAATAACGACCCATGAGATGACGGTGCAGTGTAGCAGCCGCGGGTACAGCGAACTCGACGACAATACAGATAAACCAGCGCATACCTAGCTCAATGAGACCTGTAAAACAACCTCGATAGGTAGCGGCAATTCAAAGACCAAAGTTTGCAGAACCCACTCAGTCAAGGGAAGAATGCAGACTGAATGTGAGACTGGCTAATGACAATTTGTTACGTTGGAGAGATGAACTTATCACAACTTTACTTTACGTGGTGTTTTGCTTTCGCTGAGCTTTCGACTGAGATGCTCCATCTGCGTTAACCAGTATCCTTACATTCTTCTATTTGGTTTTCTACGATTTTTAGATCTAACTTGCTCGTTTCTTGGTGCCGCTGACCACTGCCTCCACCTTCTTCTCCTTCTCTTCGGCAATTCTCTCCACCGATCGTTTTTCCTTTGCAATAGAACTTCGCATGGATTTGTCATTCTCCTTCTTCTCCCGCACACGGTTCATCGCACGGTACTTCTACATATTCTTCAAATCGAATTTTAGATCACCCATGTAATCTTCATCTTCGGGCTCCAAGTTGTACAGGTTGTGGGGATGGAACTGTTTCAGGTTCAGCTGCTAGAAGTTTAGTTTCTCAATGCCATCCCAGGTAACGTTGCTCTATTTGAAAACCACTCCTCCCTTCTCCTTCACGTAGCCACTCTACTTCTTCTTCTCTCCTTGCTATACCTTCTTTGTGTAGTCGTCATCCTTCAACCGTTTAGCCTTCTCCAAACGCTACCGTTACTTCTATTTCTTCAGACGTCGTTCTTACTGCTGTTTTCGCAGGTCCGATTATTCTCCCGGAACTACCTTCTTTGGGCTTTGGGTTTGATTGCGGACCAGTGCCTTCTTCTAGTTGATCTTTTATTTGATGCGTTGTAACCTCTGTGCCTATTCATCTTCGGCGTCGGATTTAGGTTCAGGAGATTGCGACGGTGGGGGTTGCAGTTGCGGTGTCTCCCGCTGCTGGTCAATAGGTGTCGGTCGGTGGTTGATCTTGAATAATGGAAGGTTTAGCTCGCTGAGCTTATTACGGAAATCTTTGAGATTATCCACTCCAATCATTTTGTAGAACAGTTCAACCTTCTCTTCAGTTGTAAGCTTCATACTGAACTGACCGCCCTGCAGGGTACCCGCCGATCTTCGGATTAGCTTATCAGAATCATTGTGGTTGAGGCTTTCCATTTACTTCTCGGAATCTTCACCGTCATTCATGCCCCTTTATTTATTCTCGGCAATCTTCTTCTCAATTTCCTCTTGCTTCTCCTTGATCATCTGATTCACCTACTCAACGGGATGCTCGATGTTGTCAGGGTTCTCCATCATCTATCGAACCATGTCATCGTTCTCAGCTTCATCGGCTTTCTTAGCTTCGGGGTCGGCTTGTTCAGCGATATCCTACTCGCCTTTGTCTGGATTTTCAGGTGGTTGTTCGGCGGCACTGCTATTCTTCAGATCGTTCAGAGCCTTCCTCGCAGCTTTATTCTGAATCCCCCAAACCAGTACCTTTTCGACAGTCTCTTTAACCTTCTTGCGCCTTTCATTCTCCATTTTTGCCTTCTCACTATACGACTCTTTCTCGTCATGGTAGATTGGTCCAAGCTTCTCCAAACATTCAATGAACTCCTCGAAGGTAAGGTCTTTGGAAGTGCTGGAGACCTTCTTGAATACCGTGATGATTTTATTCTGCGTAGGTGGGTGAAGCTACCTTGGAAACAACCTCACGCTGACGTCCATCGATGGTTGCTACAGTCAACCCGAAGTCGCTGAGGAACTTGAAGAAACGCTCCATCACCATATGCACCTTCTAGTAATCCAACCGGTCGAAGGTCATGTGCTTGCCTACACGAAAGATGTGAGTGCAGTAATGCTTGAATATTTCCTCGAGGTGGGTGATACGCTGCATGCTGATCTCCTTAGGCTCCACCGCTTTCGTCAGCTGTTCCTTAAGCTGATCGATCTTATCCTCAATGAGTGCCTTGCCTTCGAGAGTTGATTATGCATTGAGTTGCTATCCTAGTGATGCTATAGAGTTCTGCAGCTGCCGTCGATATTCAGATTCGGAGACGGCTTCACTAATTGTTGGCTGGGAGCTCTCCATTAGAGTTACAAATTGCAGAGTATAAACAATCAATGCGTTCGCAGTCGGAACAGACAAACGAAGAATCCATCAGTCTTTTTGGAGAGTGGGCTAATCCGTAGACAGTGCTATCCTATCGGCCCCCAACCTCTTTCAGTAGTGGAGAGCCCACGGATAGTCTTGATGCAGTAGCTAGGGTTATCTCGTAGAAACATTTCAACCACCTGTTCATTTTCTTGGCTGTAAATTGAACAGGTTGAATAGACGATCCTCAATGCCTGAAACTTTGCACAATGGTTGAGAATGGTGTGCTGAAAGGACTGTAGATTTAGGATACGAGTTTGTTCGTGATCTGTAAGGCCATTCCATTTGGCTTGCTCGTATTCTCGGAGGCTTGTGTGCAGATTGGTTGAGTTCTCGGTGGAATCCCGTTCGAAGTTGGTGAGCATCCCCGAACCGGAGCATGAAGGATCGGCAAGGATCATCTTAACATTTGAGTAGATTTTGTTCGGGACAACTGTAAGGAAATCCTGGCTGGACACTCGTATATTGTTGAACTGCTGGTGTTGTATTCGAGATTCCAGAAGTGCAGCTCTTTTGGGATCCTTATCGAAGGCAAATACTGTGCCATGCTAGCCCAGATATTCACCCAGCTGCATGGTCTTGTTACCTGGAGCAGCACAGCAATCTATGATGTCAAACCTTCCGAAGGAGTCCAGGTGGTCTGTGATTCCTTGGAATAAGACGCAGGCAGGGAGACAGCTGGACTTGCTTTGCACTACAACTCCAGGCTGCGCAAACAGTTGTGGCTGCTGTGATCTGAGCTCCGAGTACTCATCGTAAGCCAGATCGTACAGGTTCGGTACATCCGGGTCTGCTTGATATCTTGCAAGCTCAGGAAACTTCACGCCTGCGAGAAGCCGTATCTGAATTCGACTTTTGTTCATCTTCTTGGGCCGGCCATTGAGAAGCTGCTGTGGCAGCAACTTTTAATTTTGCACGATCATGCGTTTGATCTTGCCACCACCCTTGATCGCTCCAGTATTGATGTACTCTGCCAGCATGACCCAGAATAGATGAGGGTTGCCGACCTAGCATTTACTCGCAGCCTCCACTTGATCTTTGAACCTTCGGAATTCGGTCATGTTGTTGAGGCAGGTGGATAGCAGCGAGTAGCTAGCAGCAACGTTCAGTTTAAAGTTCCTGCCATACACGATACTCTTCAGCTGCGCCTTGGTGGTCAATAGCGTTCGGAGGTGATCTGCGAGCTGTTGGTACTTGTTCATATAAACATTATGCCACCCAAAAAGGATATTGTCATGTACGACACCAAGGAACTTGAGGAGTTGCAGCTCGAGCGTGACCGTTAGGAACTTGAAAGTGATAGCTTCGTGGTGAGGTATGCTACGATCGCCTTCCGGGATATCGGTAGGCTGCTCGACCAGGTGTTCGGTATGCGATACCAGCCTCAGAACAATTTCACGGTGGTGCAGAAACAGAAGATACTGGACTACCTGTTCACGAGAAGTGTTACGCAGGGATTGCAGCTACAGAATAACCCACCGAAACGGCAGTTCCGTGAAGCATCGAAGCCGCAAGGCCTGACAACCAAACAGCAGCTGAACACCGAGAAAAAGAATCTCGATGAGAGCAGTGACAGGCTGGACGGTTTGAGATACTTGCAGAACTACCTGCGTTGCTACTACGTGAACTAAACTGCATACGAATTCAACCGCTCGAGATACGTGAGTATGGCTTACGGCTTCGTCGCTGCAGCCGCTATGAATGTCAGCTTGTTCAAGTTCAGCTCACCCACTCGTAAACTGTTCCTCGCCATTACGCTTGCACACGTGTTCGGGCAGGTGTCTGTCTATCGCAATATGGACTTCGTATTCGACCAGCTCTACCCGTTGTTCAGAGAGGATGCTCGGGAGCAGATCCGCAACGGCAAGATCGACAATTTCGGGAATAAGGAGATGAAGGAGCTGCTCAAAACACTAAAGCTTTGATACTAAGATGTGAATAATTATATCATGCTCAGGGAGGTTGAGGTGATGTGTCGGCATGCCAAGTGGACTGCAGCGGAACGGCCCAACCACCAGTTCAGCTGCGACTGTGAGATGTGCCGCAACTATGAACCAAACATGTACTGCTGTGCTAATCTAGTGTGAAGAATTATGTGTTGCGCAGGAACAGTAAGGTTGCCAGGAAGGTTCGTGAACGACTTCAAGGCACCAAACATAATAGCTGCGAGGGGTTGGTATGGGTACTCAAGAGATGCATGCTACCCAGCAATAAGATCGTAGAGAGAGGAGTTTAGTTCTTCACCTCCGAGGTCTGCTTCTACAAGGATGGCGAACCACTATGCATGTTCCTCACTAAAGACTGCAACGATTATACCCTGAAGGAAGTAGCGAAAGAGAAACTTACAAATACCTACCTGCAGAAGACCTTTAATGAACGGCGGAGGAAGTATCGTGAGAAGATGCTCACAGCAACGAGAAGCCATAGCACATCTCTCTCCTCTGCACGGAGGTCAATGGTAACTCCAACCAATAACATCAGCACAGCAAGCAGGAGAGTTCGAAGATAGACATGACCGATGCAGTGGTGGTCAGGTACACCGATGGTCGGGAGGATCTCATCACGGAAAATGAGTTCTCAGCTTTAGTGAACCGCAGAAGGCAGGACAACATCTGGTCGACCATCCAGTTCATCAAGAACTACATACCCGTTCGGAAGGATACTGCTGATTGGGTGACTGTCCGTTACGATGAGAAGGTTGTGATGTATTCTTTTCTCAAACAACGGGCACAGAGGCTGATCAAGGTATATGCAAAGAAGATTACACTCAACGATGACCAGTATATTAGTGAGCTGGAGGAGGTGATGTTCGTAGAAGAGCTGCTCCAGCAGGAGCGAGTGGTGCTGGCGAGCTACCTTACTTACAAACTGGTGGAGTTTATACAGTACTTCCACGATACGACGGTTGTGAGGGCGAACTTCGTCTGGAAGGTCGACCTGCTCGGCCACGCTGTGCTCGAGGATGTACTGAAGCTCAAGTACCAGGACCAGGTAAGGTTCGAGTGGACGGAGAACACCATACAGGCACGTACAGCCCAGCAGGAGTTCATGACGTTCTACAGCAAGACGCTCCCATCGCTTAACCCACAGCAGCTTGAGGCGGCACAGCAATTGCAAGAACTGATGGACGGACACTACGAACAGACGAAAGAGCAGCTGGGACTGAAGCAGGAGCCGCCAAGGAATACTCAGGATGAGGAGAACAACGCCTTCTTTCGTAAGATGCACCCGTAATGTACGGTGATGCTCACCCAGGCACTCACTAGTAACATTTCCGTGGATGAGTTCAAAAGGACATACCTCGGCGAGCCTATCCATAAACGGAGGCCGCTGTTCAAAATAACCCGCACCATTGGCTACTCGTCCTTCGATAAGCGAAAGAAGACGGAACCGGTCGATAATACGCACCCGAGACAGTACCGATCGACTTCAGAGATAAACCCAACCAGGAGTTCACCGGAGAAATGCAGTGAGACGATACTGACGAAGGGACGAACATCAACCCGCGGGTCAATGCGCCGGACTGCCAAGCATAACCGAAGCTTGGTTCAATATGATTTTTGACTTCTTCCCACATTTCAGCACCATCAGAATGGAGAGGTCAAGGTAGAGATGATAGAACTTCAATACTATGCATTTGTTTTCTGAATGTATCACTTCACGACTGACTTCATCCACATTTCCTTTTCTATTCGCTCGATGTTTTCCTTGCAATTTCGTAGTTTTGTCTCTTCACCGATTCTGAAGGCGATCTCCTCGATCTGCTCAGGTTTCCAACCCAGTAACTTCTGTGAAATCTTCAAGTCATCGTTGGTCTTCAGCAACTCGAGTATTTGCTAGTATTGCAGATTAATGATGTTCTTGCTTTTGGTCAAGGATTTCTCAAGTTCGCTGCATCTGTTCTTTGTCTTCTCTAGCTATGTTCGTAAATCATCTTCATCTTCCGATTAGGAATAGACGAAGTCGAGTTACTCGTTAGGATTGCCACTTAGGCCATAATCTTTCCGTTCTGATTGAATTCCTCCATTTGTTGGGAGCTACTTCTCTTCCGTAGTCTCTTTCAATGATTTTATTGAAGTTTCCTCGCTATTCTCTGCGTTGCGGTACCTTGGATTTGGCTCTTCAAATTTTTTGCCTTCTTGTTGACTCGATGATCTTCCCCTTTCGGACCAAACAGGCAATTTAATCATCTCAGGTGGTGGTGTCAGCGTAATTAATCGCTGTGGCTCAGGTTTTTGAATGGTGGGTTGGTGCCGAACAAGCTTGTTCAGCGACGTTTATCTGTTAGTGCTTTAAGGACCCTGGATGGCTAGTTTTTTGCTTTGCGATCTTTATCGGTGTGGTCTTTGGTACTAAAATCGTATCTCAACGCCCGATTCCCTCGCCATTTCCCTCACTTCTGGGCGATTGAGGAGCTGTCTAGTTGTTGGTCTCGTAGATTCCTCGAGCTGAAGGCACATTTCCAAAATATTCATGAGTCTTTTAGAGTACCCACAAATTGGTTCGTACTTTCCCATGCAAATTAGAAGTTTCCGTGCAAGTTCATTCGATGCTTCGAAAGGGTAGCGTCCTGTGCACATTTTATACAGCACGCATCCCAACGACCAAGTGTCTGTCTTCTAGCTGTATGATTTCCTATTGGCAATTTGTGGGGAAACAACTCGGGGTGGCCCAATCATGGTGCTACTGAGGTCGTTAACGTATGTTGTGTCCTTTGCAGCACCAAGGTCTCCAATTCGAACATCAAAATCCTTTGTTAAGAAGATGTTTTCTGCTTCGAGGCCACGATGCATAATTCTTCGGCTATGCAGCCCATCAAGCCCCATGCACATTTGTATGAATAGCTTTGCGATGAACTACTAGTCCAGAGGTTTCTTAACTTTGTTTAAGTAGGATGCCAAGCTTCCACCCTCACAGAATTACATCTCCAAGAAAACCAGGTTCCCTTACACAAAGTGGTTGCGATACTGTACTACGTAATTCAAGCCTATTGCTCTTTTGAGGATGAGAGGCTCTTATTTGGCATACTTCTGGTCTTGTTCTTTTAGTGCATCGAGGTTCGTCTACTTTAGTATGAACGGCTTGCCAGTTAGACCGTCTGTCACGTAGTAAACTTGGCTGAACCGGCCTCCCCCAATTACTGTTTTCTTGAAGTAGTCCTGTTGCATTTGTAATTTAGAATTTGAATCTCTTTTAATTAATGCCGCTTCTCTCCACTGCCTCGTGATATAGAGAATGCAACAAAAATATTTTAGTTAACTCTCATGATTAGCTCGGCAATTCAAAGGGTAACACTCATTCATCATTATGTCTTCCTCGCTGATATGTGAAGTAAGACCTTCCCCTCGGATGCGCGAGCGCTGCTCAGCGCAATCGCTTCCTTGATGTCTTGTAGGTCAAATTCCTTCAAAGTTTTTGTCGCTAGATCTCCCTTCAGGTATCTTGAGTAGTTCTTGATAACATCCTTCTTTTAGTCATCGGGTAGTGCCCCGAACCACATTGAGTTATACAGTCCGCAGATGTTCAGCCCTCCGAAAAAAGAAAGTGGCGAGATGTGGATAAGGTCGTTAGCGAGCATCCCGTATATATACACGTTGGCTGGCTGCTCAAGTCCTTCAATCAGTCTTTGGGTTACTTCTCCACCGCCCAAAGCGTCGAACAGAGCCCTGACCTTGAGCTTACGAACGAGTTCTTTGTAGACTGGTTGCCAATCACCTTCAGTGACTATAACATGCTCAGCACCCTCTCCGTAGAGCAGGTCTGCCTGTTACTTTCTGCGAACAATGTTGATGAGCGGAAGGTTCTCAGTTTTACACATACGCACCAGCATCTTGCCTAACCCAGAAGCAGCAGCAGTGTGGATTGCCCCACCAAGATTCTTGGTCTTTATTGTCGAAACCATAGCTAGAGCGGCTAAAGGATTGACAATACCAGAGGCCGCCGACGAGAGTGGAACATCATCGTCGATAACAAAGTACATATCAGGTATGGCGTACTCTGCCCAACTTCCCGAATAGGTCGTGAAAGACACCCTCTTCCCAACGTATTCCTGAAGTGCGGCGCCGTTGGCTGCCTATACCCTTCCAACACCCTCGAATCCAAGGGTTGTTGGTAGGGGTCTGGGAAAGTACTGACCCTGGATGAAAATATGGTCACTAGGATTGATGGTGGAAGCCTCGACCTTAATGAGCAGCTCACCCTCTTTGGGCACAGGTTTGGGCACGGTTGTGTAGATGGGAGCCCCTCCAAACTTCTCGAGCTGGACAGCGCGGATCTGCACTTCCTCCATATGATGAGAAATAGATATAGGTGATCAGAAATATCGCTGAGATTTATGGCATGTCTCGCAAATG
>ERZ724508.2104-NODE-2104-length-10824-cov-4.392051_pt1 | contig 10824 bp, 6 predicted proteins | sample MGYA00376041_ERZ724508 | MGnify/ENA primary metagenome ERZ724508 (study PRJEB28724, sample SAMN07190887) | wastewater metagenome | isolation source: effluent of sewage treatment plant in Hong Hong | place: USA: Christiansburg, Virginia | collected 2016-03-01 ... | reverse complement strand
CGTAAAACTAGCTAATAAAAGTCTATTATCAATTCAAATATACAGAGGTTTCAATCTTTTTATTGGCTTCGGCTTTTAGTTTTGTAGGGCTTCATATTTAGAAATTAACTAATTAACTGCAGAAAGAGTTTCGTCGAAGTGACCGATATCCATAAAATTAGTATAATGATGAGTGTAGAGCTTTCGCTTATATAAAGCATGGAAATTGTCTCTCATTCTCTCAAATTTTTACTTCACACAAGTATTATTAGCCAAGCATAACAGAGAATAATCTTGATTAAGCGATGGAGTATTGCAGATTCCGTATTTGAATCCTTCGGTATTCCAATGGATAAAATTTAAATTCTTTTTTTCTTTTAGTAATTTAATGTTTCTGTTGACATCTGAAAATGAAACTTTTCCTCTTAAGATTAAACCCATGGCTAAGTAGGTATGTGCAAAGGGTTTTGATTCAATTAACTGATATTTTTCATCATAAATGTCGTGAAATATTTCATCAAACTTTCGAGGTTGGAGTCGAGGGTCAGCAATGCTATACAGGGGAGCTAACGATGATACTAGGAAATGAACATCTGGATATGGAACTAGATTCATAGTAATTTAGTTGAAATCCACATTTAATATCCCTTAAAACCTCATCGAACATGTTAAATTCGATAAAAGATTTGCTACTATATTGTTCATTTTATCATACGCTTTCCTTTTTGCTCCAGTTACTTAACTTCCTTTTACGACTTATTTACCTTGAACCTTATTTTTTCTCACCATTTATTCGACGCTTTCAACAATATTCAGCAATGCTTGATTGTCAATTGGCATCGTGCAGTCTGAGTGTTTCATTAACTCATAAAAAGAAAACAATGAGTTATAGGGAGATGTTACGACATCGTCATTCTTGGAAGGAAATACTGAGGCAGTAAATCGAAAGACTTCTGGAAAATAGTCCTCCAATATACTCAATATAAAGGAACCTAAGCCAGAACCAGTTCCTCCTCCTAAAGAATGTATTAAGAAAAAAGATTGAATCGAATCACATTTTTAAACTTGACTGGCAATATTTTCACTGAGGAGAGTTTTATATTTAGTTCCATATTAATGAAATCCATGGGCCCAATTATTACCTGCTCCTGATACATCATTAATAAAATTTCTCTGGTCAAATATTTATCCGATTTCGCTTTTCAATAGTTGATTAGTTACTCCTTCTTACATATCAACCACAACTGCCCTTGCTTTTAACATCTTTATTTAAGATCCCACCTAAAGAGGAGAATCATTTTAAATATTTCTGAAAAATGAACTGAGTGCATCATCATACAGCCCTGATTTATTATTTTTTGAATGTTATTGGAGGAGAAGCTCCCAAAATTTATATCCTATTTGGTTTCCACACTGACCTACTTGTATTGTAACTAACTACCGAGGCATTTTACTCAATATTTAATTATATAAGTATATTAGATAAGAATAAGCCCAGCGATTTTATTAATATAGTTTGAAAGCAAATTTTAAGATTATTATAGTTACCTTTTTCTTATATGTAGCTCTTACATGTGGCATAATTCAAGCCACCAATAGTAGAACAAGCAAAAACTTCATACCTAAACTAAAAAGGAAAATCAAAAATATAAAAACCCAGGATATGTTGTGCGTAGTTTACAAATCAGAATTAAACATTGACATGCGGATTATCAGATGGATCCATCATCCAGTTTGTTAATCAAAAATTTAATAATAAAGTAACTCTACCGTCATTTAGAAACTCACTTAAAGTAAGGATTATGAAGTTCGGAAGTACAATAATCTGCCCAATATTCATAAAGGATAAATTAAATCATTATTGGCTGAACTCATTTTTAATCAAGTTTTTATTATTACCGCTTCTGCTGATCGTACTATCAAAATCTGGGATACTTAACCTAAAACTAAAAGCGTTGTTCAAACTCTCTCTGGCCATAATGGCACAGTACTTGCCCTAGCTTATTCTCGCAAATCTGATACACTCTTCTCTGCCAGTGTGGATAAAACTGTGAGAATTTGGAAGTAAATCCTTTAATATTAAGGCAAGATGAAGGAAGAAAATTTTTCATGTATCCCTGGTATGTAAACTATCAAGTGATATCAGACTTTTCTCCGAAGAAGCCGATTGACAGTCCAGTGTATCCCACATCATTTGAACTTCAAGATGGAGAAATAAATGGCTTTGTTTTATATCTTGGAGATTCTGCAGGGAATCTTCATCTAATAAAACAGTATGAAATTGAAGGTTTCAGTGGCTAAAACAAAGAAAAGAGTCGGACAGGGTTCTAGATATAAAAATCAAACTTTAAACATCATAGATTAAATATCAACTGTATCAAATATGTCCCTAAAGAGCATTTGGTTGTAAGTTCAGGATATGACCAGTTTCTTTATGGCTTTTAGTCATTGTCTTAGAAGTTAACATTAAAATTTCCCAACCCAAAGAAATGTTTGTTCACTTCGATTGTTTGGATTCATAACCTTTTGATTATCGCTGATTAGTCAGGAAGTTTTTACTGCTTTTAGTTGAGTTCAGATAAGGGAGTTGAAGAAATTAAAAAATACGATTGCAAAATTAATCAAATTTTTGTTAAAAAGGATTAGATATTTGCTGTCACCGATGACAAAATCGATGTTTTTAAAGTAGTTCGAGGAATAAAAACAGTCGAAGGTGAAAACTGCCACACTGATTCTATAATTGGGATTTATGCACTAGAAGCATACAGACTAACTTAAAAGAAAGTAAAAGATCAAGTGAAAATCATTAGTGTTTCTCTTGATAACTCCTTAAGAGTTTGGGATCCGAATGATCTTTCTTGCCTTGAGGTGATGCAAAATCCTTAAAAAGCATAGATAAGTGCATTATACTATCTGAAGAGAGCTAATTTATTTGTTACTGGACATGAAAATGGAATCGTTCGTTTGTGGAATATAGAATTACAAACTTCTATTACGATCAGTCAAAATAATTCTCCTTATTCTCATAAAAATAATGTCTGCTGCTTTACCTAGTACATTCATGTGAGGGGAAATGAAGATATCACTTAATTTATGTTAAGCACTGGGTATGAAGGGAAAGTGAATGTTTGGGAAATATTTTTAAAAAAGAGTACAGTTCAAAGCTCCCTAATCAGCTCCTCTATATGTCCCCAATTAAAAAATTCCTTCTATCCTGAAGAAGAACAACAAGGCTAAGATAAAATAGGATATTAACTCTTCGCCTTGGTTGTACTCGAAAGAAAAGACTTCGAAGACACAATAATTTTATCAGCCGGCACTAAAGGGATCTTATATTTCACTAAGATGTTTACTTATTAAACATTTAAAAAGGAAAGATTGCATGAAGATAGCATCTTATGTATGATGATAGACGAGAATATATTATTCACTGGTTCGAGCGACCACACAATTCGGCTTTCAAACTTGAATGACATAAATAACATTGAAGTTTTAAGAGAACTCTTTGCACATGAGTCATCCATTAGTCACTTAAGTATCCTTGAAGAAACAGGGCATCTCATATCCCAATCTTCAGATGGGTAGATCTTATTTTGGAACTATGCATCTGAGAAAATCATCAAAGTATAAATATTTTAATGTAGAAAATAAAATAAAAGAAATAGAAAATAGTATCGTTGTGCTATGTGGATGAATCAAAAATGATGTACGTGGGAACTGAAGGAGCTAAAATTCTGACATATGATATTTCTCAACTGTATGATGAGCCTGTTAATAAATAATTCACATTCAAATCTCGAAGAAAAGATAAATAATAGGTATCAGAGTAATCTCTTGCCCTGATGATGAGAAAAAACGAATAATAGTTGTAAAAATTGATTAAGGGCTTATGAAATTGGAAGAGTTTTATGGAAAAATTTAACTTAATATTATTTTATTTATCATTATATGATGAAAAAGGTATTAAAGTTTAATGTTATTAAGTTCATTAATTGGATCATAGGATATAAATTTATCTATCATGAATAATGTGAAGCAAGCAGACTTCTCTTACAAGATCGTGTTAATTGGCGACTCAGGAGTTGGTAAATCGAATATTATCGCCCGTTTCACCAAAAATTAATTCACCATTTAATCCAAAACCACCATCGGAGTCTAATTTGCAACCAAAACTATTGAGCTGAATGGCAAGTCTGTTAAACTGCAAGTATGGGATACAGCAGGTCAATAGAGATATCGGTCTATGGCCAGTGCCTATTATCGAGGTGCAAGTGGAGCCATGCTTGTTTATGATATAACAAGAGCACACTCTTTTGAGAGCTTAGAAAAATGGAGTAAATAACTGAAAAATTATGGAACATAAAATATTGTGTGTTTGCTCATCGGGAATAAGTCAGATTTAACGGATTAAAGAGCTTTAAAAAGTAATTTATATAGATTATTTAGGGTAGCATGGAGAATAATATGCAAAACTAAATAAGATGGGATTTTTATAAACAAGCGCTCTATAAAAATTTAACATCGATGAAGCTTTCAACCTGATGATATCATGTAAATCAATAATCAAATATAGAAATTATGGAGAAAAATAAAAATATGCCCATTCCAAAAGATAAACCTTTAGGAATGAAAAGATAACCAGTCCAAATAAAAAAATAATAAAAGAATTAGAAGAAATGTTGTAAATGATTTATTTATGTACTTAGTTTTTAATTTAAAATAACATTTTTTTAATATACATTCAAAAATATTTATAGTTCGTCATTTTATGTCAATGTCTTATTCTTTTATTTTCTTTTTGATACAGTAATTTCAAATACTTGACGAGCTATTATTTTTGATCCCTATGTTTTATTTTTTATCTATACAAAACTTTTTCCAATCTAAACTTATTTTATCTGGAGGAAAATATAATAAAAAATATGTCTAAATTGATTATGGAGAAATCCTATTTTATACCAGTCGAAATTAGAGAGGCATATGTGAATTTCGGTCTAATTTGTGATGTCAACTTGACTCTTGAGTTTAGACACAATGTCGATGTATTAATTTTAAAAATTGTTGGCAAGTTTGCCCACTCAAATGGCTCAGCTATCAATTTTTAGCCTAATCTTAATGAACAAATAAAATATTTTCTCGATACCGAACAAAATAAGAGAGAAACTAGATAAAAAAAATAATCTATTGTCTTTGAATTTTTAAACAATAACCTTGTTGCAATATACAAGAAAAATAAATACACGAAGTTAAATAAAAATGGGTCAATCGTTGACACAAACTAATATTGTTAGAACTTTCTAGAAGCTGAAAAGGAGATTTTTATGACTAAAATATATTAATTGAAAGAGGTGTACATAAATATCTTCAAGTTTATCGGAATAATCAAAAATAATTTTAAGTTTAGCAGCCCTAAAAAATGTTTAGATAAATAAAAACTTAATAATGACCTCATAAATTATAAGAATGAAAGAAAAGCAATATTAAATCTTCAAAAGAGATTATAGAAAGTATTATCCAATGATAGTATGATTGTGGTAAAAAATTTATTCTAACCTTCGATGTTGGTGGCACTGTAACCAAAAATAACTGAAAGATCCGTAGTACTGTAGAAATTGCGAGTGAGAAATAATGAAAAGAAAAAATAACGAGAAGAGTAATACTTCAAATAAATGAATTTCCTATCTGATGTTATGAATAACGAACTGAAACTAATGATAGAGGAAGTATTTAAAGATTTTCTGTTTGGCTCTCATACTACAAATATTTATAAGATACAAAATATCGATGAAGATCAAAAGATAGAGTTATAAATTATTGGCGGAGTATCAGTGGTTCAAAAAGTAGATAAAATTAAATTAAAATATCAGCCATAGAATAGCGATGAGATAAGAGAATAATAGTTTGCCTCATTAGCAAAGAAAATGTTCAAATAAAGTGCAGAAATTAAAAATTTAGAAAACAGCAAGAAACGATTTACAAGAGAATTAGAAATAATTAAATACATCTGTACAAAATCGCAAAAATAAAAGATCTACATGCCAAGATATTACTACATGCCTGGCAATAATAAAGCTTATTACAGCACTTGGTATCCCATCAGTCTAAGCAGTTATTTGCACACACTGAAAATCGAAGGAGATAAGTTTCAGCTTGAAGAAGTTCTTTATCTCTGCATTCAGATTGTATTGATTGTTATTGATTTGCATTCATCAGGAGTCGTCCATCGAGATCTTAAGCCCTCCAATTTTGTTGTCAATATTGAAGGTTCGCATCCTAAACTTATCCTGATTGATTTTAGCTAGTCCATGATTATATAAAATGAGGCTAGATAAGTGGAAGAATAGAATTTAACAGTGTACTCAACTCCCATGTATTGCCCATTGGAATCGTCGACATTCAGCAAACAATACAAAAGACAAGGACTGATAAAAACAGAAATAGATAGATGGTCAGTGGGGATATTGATATACGAGATACTGCACAGATTTCTACCTATCTCATACTCCTCATCAACATTAAAAGATATACATACGTTATGGTAGACTTAGTTTTTATAACAATTTAATCTGAAAAATAGATCGGCTATCGATAGAGCCAGGCAACTCATCTAGTTTGCCACATTTAATTTGTTACATGTCAAGCAAGAAGAGAGGATGGAACTTTAGAGGATACTAGGGATACTTTTAATATGTAGATCTTATTGTCGAGAAATAAAATAAATATATTTAAAGTAAACTTTAAACTCCTAGGTATGATAGGTGGATGGCTAAAAATAAATAAAATGTTTGAAATCAAAAATGATTGATATATTTAATTATAATTTAAAATGTATGTAAAAATATTCATTTGTAATTAACTTAACTACTGAGTGTCATGTTTGTGACAGCATTTTTAACCCATTACCAGGTATACTTTTACTTTATGTATCCTTTGATCATATCTGTGAGCATATTGCATTAGTTATTGGTTAACCTTGCTGCTTTTCTTTAGCCCTCTGATTATCCTTCATATTTTGATAGTTATCTTTTTAGCCAGATGTTATGTTATAATGTCATCCATTGGTTTACGAGGGTGTCACTCCTAATTTATTATTCTAGAGATGGGTAAACATGAAGAAAATCACTGACTTTCACATCCTCCAGTCCTAATTTCTCCAGCTTTATATAGATCTCATACAAAAATGTAAACTTGCTTTAAGTCAACAAATCAGAATTCTAGATATAATCCTGCTCTAATACCTGCAATGATTATGCCTTTTACTTAAGATCTTCTTTAATTTTAGCTCTTTATTCGTTGGCTTGATTCAACTCATTGCAAGAATTTTTCAAATTTTAGATTGTATTCTTCAGGGAAATCTCCTATTTTTTATTTTCATTTATTAATTCCTTTATCCTCTTAGAGTTTTGATCTATTTTCTGTTCTAATAATTTTAATAATTTAACGTCTATCACATTTCTTTTAGGGGAGTTTTAAGGGCTGCTTTCATCTATTTTGAAGTTATGAATAGGAGATTATTTAAGCATTTATTCATTTTATTCTAATTTCCGCTGCTGTGAGATTAATTTTCTAAACCCATACTGCAATACTCTAACTCTTAAACGTTTTGAAATCGCTAAAATACTATTCAAATTTATTGTTTCACATAATAATTTATTTTTAGTCTGGCTTTTCAATAAAGTAAAAGTTAGTGTGAGTTTTTTATTGTACAATCTCTGAAGAATGTTAAATAATTTGCACTGGGTAGCTCCTATCTTTTTATTTTTAATAGACTTTAATTTATCAAAAACGTTAAAAACTTTGGATATGTACAAACTATGAATGATATTAGGGAACAATTTAAGGCAATTATCCGATATTTTATTGTAATTTTCTAGATTATGACGTATGGGTGTTTAAATAGGTATGAATTTTGTTATTTTTTTAAATATAAAGTTACTAAGCTACAAATTTATATTTTTTTATACTCTGGATAGCTTTTGCAAGAATATTTTTGTTAGTTTATTTTATTTTTGTCTCACTGACAATAGATTTTATCTTAACTTATTAAAACTATCTAATATTTTTAATCTATAAAGTCTTGCTGATGTATACAGAATGATATTAGATCGATTTTTCTTCACCTTCTCGGTCTAAACTTAAACATTTGATTATCTAGAGGGTGTAACAACTGTTTAAAGTTTATCTTTTAATAGGTTCCTCACTTGACTTCGGGCTATTTTTTTTGGTTCGCTTGTTCGACTTTGGTAGGTGATATTGCTCACAGTTTCTATTCTATCACTGTTTTAGGTGTTTTCTGCCATTCTACCTATGCTTGTTATCGGAGATTAGATGTTTGTACCCTGTCTCTGGCTACGGTTCGCTTGGCTAGGGTTTGGAGTATCATATATCTAGTTATTTTTTGGTGGTTGCAGTTATGTTGTTAACTTAATTGATTAGGGTTAATATTTTGATATAATCTATTACACTTTTTTAGTCTGAATACGTCGATTTGTTCCATATCTTCCAGCAGGTTGAGGAGTTTACAAAAAGTCAAACAACCCTGACCCTTTGCTAGATACTTATGAGCCTAATCTGTTACCAACTGATGATTTTGGTGATGCTTCTACTCCTTGATCTTTTTTTTAGTCGTTATTATTTCCACCTATAGCCCTTCTCGGCTTAGGAGTGTAATTTTATCGAATTTCTGTTTTTACATAACTTATTTATACTGGCTTAGAACCATTTTTGCCAGTAAATGTTTTCTCTTATATATTTTATTGTTTTCGTGTGCCTACACTTACACTTTATGTAATTTATTGTTGTTAAGATAAGTTAGGCTGAGAAGGTGGAGGTTTTACTTGATTTAATCTCCTGTTCGATCCATATCTTTATACTTTCGGAGAAGGATTCAATTGTTAATAATTTCCGACAGGAACGGGCGCATTTTTAACAAATCTTGATGTGGCTGAAAGTATTGATTGAATAGCTAGGCCTTTAGCAAGGTTAGAACTGGCATCGCCATCATTAAACATGCTCATAGATATTATTCCAAATAATTATAAATTGAGATTTAGTTGTTTTAGACTAAATTTATTCTAACAGCTAATTATCCAAAAATACGCATAATGACCCAGAGACGACTATGGACTGCCGAAGTATCTCGATTTATATTTAGGAAGACTAAATCATAGCAAGTCTAGTGAAGCTACACGGAACCAAAAAATGGACTACTGTCGCTGAATAAATGAAAAGAATATTTGTGGATAAGGGTAGAAGCTCCAAGCAAATACGGGAGAGGTTTTTCAATCATAATTTAGATGGTATAATCATCTGGATCCGAGTGTAAATAAAAAATAATGGACAGCTCAAGAGGAAATGATCCTTTTCGACTGCCATCGCCAATTTGGTAGCAAATGGAAAGAAATTGCTAATAAACTTTATGGAAGAACTGATAACCATGTCAAAAATTATTTCTACTCGACAATGAGAAGGGCCCTAAGAAGAGTAAATAAATTCTTAGGATCCAAAAACAGTACTAGCCAAATGAGAACAATTCGACCATCAATTCTGTCGTATTTACTCGATCTAGCCGACATAGACGATTAAATTAGATGTAATTATGAATTTTACCCAGGTCTTGTAAGCAGAATACTTTAATTATCGAAATTTAAACCTAAAAAATCGTATACAAACCTGTTTGCTGACGACCAGAGGGTTTATTACCAGGCAGCAATAAAAAAACTGATGGAAATAAAGTAAAGCAGTCATTAATTTAGTTAAAACTATTCAAAGAAAGGAGTGAGGAGTTTTTATTAAATGTAAAATTTTAAAAATCACTAAAAAACACCTTAATCAACAGAAATCCAATTGAAAATGGAACATTAATAATAAGAAGCATAATAATAATAAAGAGGACAAGAGTTATAATAGGATGAAAAAAGCTGGACGAATGAAAATGCTGAGAGCTACAACTGCGAAATGCCAGAAATATAGAAGCCGGAATATTAGTTTGAGTAATTAGTGAAAAAATAGGAAAATTTCCTATCCACCAATAACCTGCCACTATGTATCTCTGACTACTTGGAAGGGCCACATTTCGACCTAAACTATCAATTTATTTGAGTTCTGATAATATATTTTTCAATTATAACATTCTTATTTATTATTGTATTATGGAGGATGCAATCAAATAATCATTGAATTTTTTCTCTTAGGAGCAGACATTACCCACTAAACTACAATCCTTAAGATATAACAAATCTAACTCTTTTACTGAGCTCTCTGATTGGAATAATAGGCATAAATATCTAAATTAGAGTTTTATTTTGCCCAGAATCATCGAGGAGCCTGTTTAGAGAGTCAGGAGAGTTGCCCAAAGTCAAAGTTCTGATTATATGGACAGCACGTTGCGTAAAAAAAATCATAGTCCGACAAATCTTAGACCAGTCGATATTAAATTTGCAGTCCCTGACAGTTTAAAGGGGTTTCAAAAGTCCTTCTATTTTAATTATATCAAATAGAAATCATAGAAATCATAACGAAAAGGATCAAAACTAAAAGTAAACGAATACTTGTCACTACAACAACAATTAAAAAATCGTTCAATCCAAAAAAGTATTAATCAAATGAAATATGAATTTGAAGAAGCACGAACCTCAATTATAAACAGAGTTATGAATCGTAAAACTAGAATTAAAAGACAGCACTATCTCCAGTAGTACTTAACAACGAATACACTTGTAGCAAAAGTATAATAAAAATAATAGAAATCAGGTCAAAAGGAATCGGAAGAGCGTCGTGTAGGGAAAGAGCACACGTCTGAAATCAGGTCAAAAGGAATCGGAAGAGCGTCGTGTAGGGAAAGAG
>ERZ724508.2103-NODE-2103-length-10824-cov-5.768688_pt1 | contig 10824 bp, 14 predicted proteins | sample MGYA00376041_ERZ724508 | MGnify/ENA primary metagenome ERZ724508 (study PRJEB28724, sample SAMN07190887) | wastewater metagenome | isolation source: effluent of sewage treatment plant in Hong Hong | place: USA: Christiansburg, Virginia | collected 2016-03-01 ... | reverse complement strand
GGAACATCAGCGGGTAATGCTATTATGAGCAATCCCACCTTCGGACAAGGAATGTCTTATGGACACATTTACTTTTCGAATAGTGTGGGATTAGCACCCAAGAAGGTGAATGATGGAGCGATCAATGGTTCTGGACTTAGCGATACCCGAAATGGTACGAAGGGCTTGCAATATGCTGACAACGGAGGTTTTATGAGCGGCTTTCCAGCCATCCCAAGTATCTACGTATCAGACACCCACTTTGACGCTCGAGGGCGTTTAGTTCGAATCATTCCAGATATGAAGCAGCTCAACAAAACTTACGCCTTTGGTGTTGATGAGGACACAGCTTTCTTTCTGGATAACAATGAAGGCAGAGTCTATGGTACCAATGGAGTGTTCTTTGTCGATGTTTCTAATGCCACATTCCCCAAGACTGAATACTTCACTGCCAAGGGTGTCAGGGTCAGCTATATGAGCCAAGGTGATCGATTCAGCTTGAACGGCAATGTCATTACAAGCTCGAAACCAGAAATTACGACCCCTTACTACACCAACTATACTGATAGCGCTGACATCGCGGCTGCCTACGAATGTACCAAATTGCTGACCCGCTTGGTTGACCAAAAGGCCCAGACAAACTATGGTCGCACCAAGGTCCCTTCGGGTTACCCATCAAATGCTCCGAGATTCGAACTAGCCTTCACGAAAGACTCCCAGACTAAGGGCTATTATTCGAACAAGAAATACACAGCTGTCCAAGCAATCATTAATATCGGCGTTCTGGCTGCCAGGAGCCTAGTGGGATTGCACAAACGAGCATGATAGCCTAAACAAGGTTTGAATTTGAGCGGTTACTGCTATCATTATAAGTTTGGAAGGATGGCGAGCACAAAGGGCAAGCCACTCACCGCCGACCTTGTGGTCAGCAAGACCAAGTCGGATAGCTTGCACAACATCAAGAACCTCAACCTATGGGGCAATGACCTGGAGGTACTATCACTGGCTAGCTAGGATTTGAAATTGCTCAGAGAAATGACTAACCTCGAAGTGGTCTCGCTCAGTGTCAACCGCATTAGCTCTCTGAAGGAATTCTCCAGTCTGCACAAGCTCCAGGTAACGATGCGGCGAACTTAGGAGCTTTACCTCCGAAAGAACAACATTCAGGATATCAACGAGATTAAGTACTTGGCTCGGCTGCCAGAACTCAAGGTCCTTTGGCTACACGATAACCCATGCGCAAACGTAATGCAGCAGCAGCAACTTAGATTGAGCACTACAGAGCCACTGTAATAAGAAACTTGCCGAATCTCGTTAAACTCGACAATGCTTTGATCACCCGTGAAGAGAAAGAAGCAAGCAGAAACGTCCCGATCAGCGATAACGATGAGGATCAGTACGAACCGCCTAAGAGTAATAAGAAAGTCGAGTCACCCTATAAAGAACCCTACAAAGAGCCAACTAGGGAATCAGACAAAATTGGGGGAGGCGGTGGAAATTATCTCAAATATGAAGTTGACAATCGACCACTCAATAATGGAAGTAACCGCCAAGACTATCTATAAAGGCCAATGACAGGTGGTGGAGGTAGCGGATACCGTCCGGAACCCGACAGTCGCCCACTTAACGTGAACAACCGCAGAGATGACCCCGACAGCAGACCGTTGGGAGCAGCCCGACCTACTACAAGCAACCCATCTGTCCGTTCTGGAATTAATAAATGGGAACAACGCTAGAACAACAGTCGAAATGATTAGTTGCTCCCCTCGAAGAAGTAATTGAACTATCGGGAGAAACAAACTGTGGTGCAAACGCCGCCACCTCCTCCAGCACCTCAACAACCGCATTCCCGTCGCTCAGATACTGATGAGCAAGAATATGGCAACCTTGAACGCAACAAGAATATTCTCATGGCAGTCGTATCACTGCTGCGAGAACTTGATGAAAACAGTCTTGAAGTAGTCAAAGGCGAAGTAGACAAGCTTTTGTCACGTCGGTGATGTGCATGTCGGCAGTGCAACTGTCAGCACTTGGCAATAAAGTTATTAAATGAACTTTGAAGAGGAAACTACGGGCAGTCAAAGCCACCTCGCCCAGTTAAAGATGGCTTCTCGTTGCATCGTTCGGAATCCTCGGGTGAAGATTGACCTGTCCAAGACCCAATATCCCGTGGTCAAGCAAGCTGCAGACCAGTTCCAATGGCGCAGGTGGTCCCGATAGGGTATAAAGCAAGCTAATTCAGAGCATAAAAGTGAGTCCAACCTCTTTTGGGTGGATTCCTACGTCAGTGATGAGCAGGTGAAGCATCTAAAGCCCTACCAACGTATCAACCACTTCCCAAAATCCAACGAACTTGGACGGAAGGACTATCTGGCACGCAATTTACTCAAGTTTCGCAAGCGCTTTCCAGGTTAGTATGCGTTCTTCCCTGAAACTTGGTTGCTGCCAGAGCAACGTGATCGCCTACTGAGGTACACTCTACCTGACAGCAGATAGACACGTCGAAAGGACCGGAGGCTGTTACATAGCTAAACCTCAAGCAAGTTGCCAAGGTCGTGGAATTTTTCTTTTCGACAAGGACGGACTGCCGGATGAGCAAAGCGAACTCGTCGTGCAAAGTTACATTGGTAAGGTGCTTTTGATAGACGGTTTGAAGTTCGACTTTCGAATCTATGTGCTAGTGAAAAGCATTTATCCTTTGCGGATTTACGTTTACCGGGAGGGTTTGGCACGTTTAGCCACCAACCAGTACCAACCTCCAACAAGTGAGAACCGAGGCAATCTTATGATGCACCTAACGAACTATGCCATAAACAAGCTCAACCCGAGTTTTAAGTTCAACAACAGTTAGGAGAAGGATGGCGAGGGTCACAAACGCTCCTATTCTGCAGTTATGGAGGTAGCTATTCTTGTTAAGGCAGCAACTTGCTGGGATGGGAATCGATACCACGCGATTGCAAGAACAGATCGATGATATCATCGTCAAAACTGTGATTAGTGGCCACGCACTAATCAGCGAAGCATACAGGAAGTGCAGGGAGGACGATAGGGAGGTGTATTCTACCACGGAGTCGCAAAGACTGGACAAGTAAAGCGTTTGTTTCGAAATCTTCGGGTAGTGATTGTGGTAACATAGGTTCGACATAATGGTAGACAATTAGTGTCAACCCAAGCTTATTGAGGTCAACCACACACCGAGTTTCGTCACAGATACTCCCTTGGATGCCGTGATAAAAAAGCACTTGCTTGTTGACACTATGAATCTGCTCAACATTACAGATTCGGATCGCAAATCCTTTCTCATGAAGCGTGTATCGAAGCGTGAATCTGAGACTCGCGATACTGACTCTGCTACTCCTACGCCTCAGCGCATAAAAGAAAGGCGATTTGATGAGGCATAGAGACTTGGCGCGTTTCGAAGGATCTATCCCAACAATAATGTACCATCTTTGTCACTCAGGCCGAATCGATGAGGCTCTATGACGACTTGGTTAACGCTGGTTACTACATTCATAGCACAAACTTCAAAATACATCAACCGCTTATAAAACTTCCACAATCTCGAACCCCTGCGAAGCAAGAATAATCCAACCATCGAAGGACAAACAGCAACAACGACCAAGGTTCAAGCCGTCGTAACAACTCCAAGGCAGTACAATAAACTGCGCCATTGTATCTCCCAGTCTGTCGCATCAACCCTCAGTTAGCTAACGAGTTCGACTTCCCATTAGAAATAAGGGAAATTGCTCAATCGACTTACACCAAGTTACATCGCTTTACCCGCAAGGACCCACTGAAGAAATTAGATGCGTTATCGCCAAGCGTAATGGCCACTGCTACCAGCCAAGGGAAGTGGCTGGACCTCTAGCTTACTACGAATACAGAAAAGGAACAATCAAAGGAAAGGCCAACCTCAATTGGTCATAAATAGAGCATGGACAGAATCGAAAAATCCTGCATTCGGGAAAAAATTCGCCTCGAATCCAACGGCTTGGTTCTGAACGTAACAGAAACCTTTTACAAGCGATCACCTCTCCGTACAGCTCAAACTGGTGAGTCCCTTGTCTCGAAACGCCCACGGCCATTTAAAATGATTGTAGCACAGGGTCGCTTTGAGATGGAAGAACTGTAGCTGCACGGCACCAGAAAGTGACTCCCACTGACTCCTTATATTAGTTTCGTACAGTTAGTAACCATCTCTGGATTCGCATTAGACTTTTCGAGTGATAATCTCCAGGATGGAATCCCAATTCAAACTGCTGGAGAGGTGCAGACTAGAAGATCCTCCGTTACTCGAAGACTACTCTTTAAAGTACCTCGCGAAGGGTACTTTCGGGAAGGTCTACCAGGCTGTTCATCGCCCAACCAACAAACTTTACGCCCTCAAAGAAATATCGAAGTTCAACGGGAAGGCTAGTAAGCCAAGGCATGAAATGGAATACATCAACCAGTAGCTGAGGATCATGTATGCGCTGGACAGCGAGTTCATAGTAAAGCTGTACGACCATTTCGAGACGGCAACGGCCATCTATCTTGTACTAGAATTCGTGGAAGGCGTACCCGATAGCGTAACCATAGGTAGAACTGTACAGTGGAGTGATTCTGAGAAAGATGGCTCTCAACGGGAAGGTGTGTGCTCGCATAATCCATCAGCTGTGTCAAGCGCTGAAGCATATGCACAGCCGAGGCATCATCCACCGAGACATTAAACCAGAGAATATTCTACTAACCAAGCAGCTGAATATCAAGCTGATAGACTTCGGAACGGCCAACTACTGTGGACCTGAACACTACCGCTCCACCAAGATCGGGTCACTACCTTATTTCGCACCTGAGATTGTGCAAAAGCGCGGGCATAATGAAGCTGTAGATGTATGGTGTGTGGGTATCCTCCTATATGAACTTCACGCCTTCAGAACCCCATTCGAGCATGAAAGCAATACCGAGTTGAACATACTGGTAAAAACTGGGTGATTCAGACAAACAAAATTGAGTATCTGCCGAGCATGGACGGTGATCTCCGTGATCTCATAGGGAAGATCCTGATTAAGGAGGCTAAGGGCCGGCTGACCATGGATCAGATCATGGAACACCCTTGGATCAAAAGTAAAATTGCTTTAAACGTAGAATACTTACCAAAGACGAACAGTAGTTCAATTAATCTCAGCAAGTAAGTTTCTTCTGACACTGGGCCGAGCAAATTAAACCAGGTCGCGTCGAGTTCCGAGTTGTCAAAGATTCAACCACGGAAAAATGCTTTGATCACTGAGGAAACCAAGCCGAAGGACTGGAGTTCCTCTGGAAAGTTTCTGTTGAAGAAACCTGAAGGATCGGCTCATTCATCGAGCAAATTGAAAGGCAAGTCTGTCGGTAAACGTATATCGCCGACAAGATTAATGGAGGCTCAAGTAAAGACTCTGTAAAGAGAGCTTCAAGCATTGTAGGATTCTTATTAAAAGGCCATAAAGAAGGCGAAGCTAGAGCAGCAAAAGAAGATAAGAGAGTTGGAGTCAAAGGTTGACAGAATCACAAAGGAGAATAATAAACGGGAATCTATGGTGACAAGCAACTCGACCAAATTGCTGAGACTGAGAAAGGACATTGAAGTTAGTAAAGGCTACCAGCACTAGAACGAGGAAGTGCTGGAATAGATCAAACGGTCTGAGATAAAACTGGAGAGGCTCAAGGAGGAGAAGAAGCTACTCACCCTGAAAGAACAAGCCGTCGAAATGGAGTTGGTATGAAACATAACCTATTCAGAAACAAGTCAAGAAATTGTTGGCAACATCAATGACCAACCAGTCAATGATGAGCAATCGAGACTTCAGTAAATCATCACAGCGACTGAAGAGCAATAGCAAGCTTGTTCCGTCTCTCAAGCTCAAGACATCGACCAACGAGCACAACCGCACAGTTTCACAGTTTGAGCTGAGCAAGGATACTGGTCGTACACAAGGATCCACGACTGTGGGATAAATCGATAACTATATTGAAAAAATGCGAGAAAAGCGTCGCCACCCCAGCTCGGCAATGTTAAGTAGCCACGGCCGGCACAGCTGAATACTAATAACTGTTTGATTCTTTATTGTCATCATGATCAGCCCAACTGGAGCACATTAACGTTTGTGCCGTGTTTCTCGCCTTTCTTCATTATGCTGTGATCACGGCCGCGGTCAGCCTGCAGCTTGGTCATCAACAAACGCTTCAGATCGTTAAACATAGTAGTCTGCTCTCGACTCGGCTGGTGGTTATCACTGACCTTCTGCCGTTGGACAGCTAATTCGGAGATCTCCTTTTCACGTTCTTTGATCTTTTGATTGAAGTAGTCATTGAAGCTCTTAGCTCCTAACGCTCCCTTTCCCTTCCCGTGCAAATTATCAGCTTCCTCATTGAGCCTTGCTACTCGAGCCTCAAGAATTTCGCTCTTGAATCTAAAAATGTTGGTCTTGGTGTCCATCGTGTAGACTTCTTCTTTGAGTTTCGTCACTCGCACTTATAAATCCTTCATCTCGTCCTCAATCTTGTTAATTGTGCCGTCGAAAGTCTGTTTCTTTGCCTTGTAGTCCCTCTCAACTTCCTCGAATTGTGGCTGAAGATTCTTTTTCTCCTCCAACTTCGGAGCCAACTGATTCTTCTTCTTTTTGATCTGATCCATCAACTTTTCGATCTGCTTGTTGATATCTTCCATCGAAGCATTAGCGAGATTGGCCTCAGGTTTAATTGCACCTTCAGCCATGCCATATGCCTTCTCGTATTTTGCTTTTTCTTCGCGCAACAGCTGCTCAGTTCTGCGAAGATTGCTGATCTACCATCTGATTTCTTCCAACTCTGCCTTGTTTCGAGTATACTTCACTTTCTTTTCCTTGATCTCATTGATGTAACCCTTCGTTAGTCACTGAATGTACCTCCAATTGGTTTTTGGCCATACCGGTTCCCTTGAGCTTATGGACTTGCTCCTCTTTCTTTCGAATTTCGTTGCTCAAACTTTCCAGTTCCTCCTCTTCCCGCTTCAAGGCTTCGAAGGCTTGTTATTTCTTCTTGGTGACAACTGCAGCCTGTGACTTAAATATAGCAAGCTTATCTCCTTGAGTGTTATCCTTGCTGAGCTTCTCCTACATCTGTGAGACAAGTCTTCGAGTGTTCATCATCTGCGATTCAAGAAGCATCAACTCATTCTGGGTAATGGGAGGCTCTGAAAGCATTCGCTCAGTGTTCTGAAGCTTACGCATCCTCTCATTATACTAGAAGGTCATTCGCTCCTTGACCAGTTCTCGATTTTTCTTTACTTCATTCTTCGTGGCCTGCAGCATTTGCTCTGGAGTGTTCGATGGAGCCAGGCTCTTTTTAGCATCAGCCAATGACTGCTCAAGACTCATAAGTTCGGCCTCTGCAACCTCGAGTTGCTGCCTTTGCGACTGAATCTTATCCACCAATCGAGACTCCTCTTCTTGCTCCTTTCTGAGAAGGTGGGTGGCTTCGAAAAGGACTGTAAACTCTGGTTTGCTGCTGTGCTTTGCTTTCATCGAACTGATCTTGGTGGTAAGTTGCTCGCGCTCTTGTTCTAGCTGTTGGATGTCCTTTTTCAGTTCGGCAGAGTTCTTCTTTAATCATTATCGTACCAAGGAGCCTTTGTTGATCGTTTCGAACTGTTCGTGGGTCACTTGGAACTCTGCTTGGAGTTCCTTGTATTGCTCATTAAGCTTCTTAATTTCGGGGTCGCCCGAGTAGTCTTCGGGGATATCCAATGGCACCAAATACTTGGCTAGGTAAGCTCGCTTCTTATGGTGCTCCAGGTTCACCAACAGGTAGTAGAAGATTGGATAGATCACCTTGCGGTCGCCGTTAATCAGTCCATTTTCCCATTGCGCGTCGAAGCTGTTCTGGTACAGCAGCACCTTCAGGAACTCACTGACCTTGAAAATGATCTCCTCCTTCTGAGTTTACTTGCTGTTGATGACACGATCAGGGTCCAGGTACTTGAAGATGTTGGAAAGGAGGTCTCCCAGCTGGAAGGTGTTCAGCTCATCCAAAGCAACGAGTGTGAGGTTCTCGTTGAAAGGTTTGGAATTGAAGAGACCAACGATTTACTTGATCTCCTCGCTGCTGATGGCGTTCTTCTGTGGGACGAGTTGCAGTTCAGCTTGAGTGGCCATAGGTTGTACTTTTTAAATTTCGGAGGTGTATTGAAAATGAAGCAAATAAGCATCTGAGGGGTCGGTAAGGGAGAGCATATGTGTTGAAGAAAATTGACGAGTTAGATTCAAATTCCAGCAGTTGGGAGGAAATGGCCAACTCGCCATATCTCCCAAAAGCTCACATGCAACTGACCGAAGTTTGGTTCACAGATTGCTGAAGGGTACGTGAAATGATTTTTACAAAGTTGCAGGTTAAGTGAGCTCTAAAAATATGTTATCGAAACTTCTCTGGAATAGAATTAGATTGTGAAACCAATTGAATTATACAACAAGGAAAGCCTTGCCCATTGCTCTCAAAAAAGAGGGGCAGGCATTTCGATCGATTAGAAAAATTAACAGCAATTTGCTCAGAATTTGTCATCGAGGATATTACCATCATAGAAAGTGGCATTGAAATGAATGCTTCCTCCTCCGAACCATCATAGCGTGTACACTTCCCCATGTTTTGGCGCCCCTCCTTCAAATCCTTTAGTGGTTGCATGAAAAGTACATCTTCAGGGAAATTTCTTAACGACAGGGTATTACGAAATCGGCCAAGTGGGCCTCGAAACCATAGCTGACGGTTGCACTCTTTCCGAATTTACCTTTGAGATTCTACTTTGAGCGAGTTCTTAGAATAGTCAACTGTCCCTTTTCGATTCACAATAATATTTAATCTCCTTCAGCCTGCTAGTCATCTGCAGGGGATGCTTGGCCGACTGTAGCAGGCAGCCGAACCTGGCGAAGAACTGCACCGTAGCATTTCAGCAGCACTTCCCCTACAAATTTGCATTTTATAGTGCTCCCTCTCGATCGGCAGCTGTTGGTGTTGGAGGCCGTTCGTGGCTGCTTGTTCTAGCTTGTCTGAATTGAGTGCTTGTACGAACATTCCATAATATTCATGTGAATCATCCACCCTCTTCCTTCTTCCGCAACGGCAAATTCAAAAGGAGGTGCAGGAGCAAGCTTCAGGCCCTACCACCTGTCTGTCGACCTTGTTGTATTGCTTCCAGTTGTCGACCAGGAAGTACTCGACCTCATCTGTGATGGAAAGGATGAGGCCTACGGCCCTATTAAACACTGTACCTTCCCCAGCGGGGGTTTCTCTCGTTACGCTTATGGAGTATTTGCTTTTGAGGATGGACCGAGGTTGGTCGTTGCTGTTGGACAGGGAGTTGAAGTTGGAGTTGGTGGCTTCGATAGTTTGTAGGTTTTCCATTCCAGATTTTTAATCATTATTAAGATATTGCGACATGACACCGTCTCTGACACTGGAGCTCTCTACAGGATCGTACTAAAACCTATTAACCAATAGCTTTAGTTGTCAGTTGGGAACAGTTCCATAAATTCTTTGATAAATTAGGCAATCCATAACCAAAGTAAAGGCTACTCATTAATTTGCATCACTTAAAGAAGTCCTCGGCTTCAGCGGGTGGTGATTTTACCTTTGGGGATTCTAATGGTTCACGTGGGGATGGCTCTGCAATGGCTGCCTCGGCTTCCACTTTTCTGTCGGATCCTAGAGAGCGAGGCGAAAATAGATCAGCGAATGGGTCGTTGGCTTGCTATTGCTTGTGTATTCCAACTCGTATGCTTTCTTTTTCTCTCAACCTTGGGGATAATCCAAACAGATCGCTAAAAGTACCCTGAGAAATCATGGAGTCTCGTCCACGATTTGGCGAAGGTTTTATCTCCCCGAACAAAAGATCCTCAATCTCTTAGAATTGTTTGTCGCTTTGCTTTTCCTCTTGAATTCGAGATTGCTTAAAGGAAAGGAAACCTTCAAAGTCTAGGTCTGCAGATTTGTTAGGCGAAGTGACTGGTTAAGGTAACGGTTCAGACTGAGGGTCGTGAATCGATTCGATGTTTAATGCTTGAACCGATTGCTCTTTCTGACCTTGAATAGATTCCAATGGAAGGCCTTGTTTTGATAGATTATCAGTGAATTGCTTGAAATCGAAAGGTTTTTAAGAGCTTTGTTCGGAAAGAGATGAAATAGGATGTTCCTATTTATGGCTCAAATACATATCGAAGTTGACCTCAGGCATTATAACGGGATCTTTTTAATGAGGTAAGGGAGTTAGAGGGGGAAGTGTCGAAGGCTGTAGTTGTAAAGCTTGAAGACTAATGACTGGAAGATGGTAAGAGGAAGAAATAGCTGAGTTGGTAACAGAGAGAATCTCAAAATCTTCATAGTCTGTTGGTTGTGGGAGGGGGTGATGCGGTTATGGAGGTTGAGTGGCTAGACTAATAATAGGCAGAATAAGAGGGTCTGAAGAATGGAGAGGTGATCTGTGTTGAGCTAAAGAAATAGGCGTCGGGGAAGAAATTAAAGGTGTAGGTTGAGAAGCCAGAGATTCAGGATGTGTTGTAGTAAGAGTTTCAGGCAGGGGAATAGGAGAAAGAATTAGGTTGGTGAAGGCTAAAGGAGATTCGTTATTGGACATGATGGAACGATTCATAGAGTCGTCCTTGAAATCCGCGAAGTCGTCGTCCTGAAGGTGCACTTCCACGTGTTTGGGCTCTGCGAGTCCCTCAAAGGCGAACGTATCTTGCTTGGGCTGCTCCTGGATCACCTCAATGTGTTTGGGCTCTGCGAGTCCCTCAAAGGCGAACGTATCTTGCTTGGGCTGCTCCTGGATCACCTCAATGTGTTTGGGCTCTGCGAGTC
>ERZ724508.2102-NODE-2102-length-10827-cov-5.242295_pt1 | contig 10827 bp, 17 predicted proteins | sample MGYA00376041_ERZ724508 | MGnify/ENA primary metagenome ERZ724508 (study PRJEB28724, sample SAMN07190887) | wastewater metagenome | isolation source: effluent of sewage treatment plant in Hong Hong | place: USA: Christiansburg, Virginia | collected 2016-03-01 ... | reverse complement strand
GCATTATAATAAGGCGACGGGTGCAGACCTATGCGAACCACTTCGCGACTCTCGCCGGATACTGCGAACTCCCTTCCATTGAAGTCTCGTAGCCTGGCTCTCACCAAAGCCAAGGATGATACCTCCTTCACTTCGGACCTGAAGTACTCGTGGATGAAAAAGTAGGCAGCAATACATCAACGAAATAGAATAGCGCAACCGGCGATTGAAGATCGAGATCACCAAAATCCGAGAGTCCCTAGCAGAACAGGCCGAGAAGGACAGTAAGCACGACAAGCACAAGCTTGTGCCGATTGAGTCTGGCATTGCGGTGCTTCGGAAGGAACTTGAAATGGCATATAAGCAAATCAAATCGTACGAAAAGGATGTCAGGAAGATGGAAGAGCGAGAGGAGGGCGGACTCACCTCCGAGAAGTATTATTGAGCTTACCAAGGTTGGTGCGATTGAGCATCATTATTCAGGAGAAGGATGCACACCTGCTAAAGCTTCGAACAGAGCTGAGCAGCTTATCAAAGAAGTCGAACGAGATGGCGCGTAAGCTGTAGCATTCCGGTACAGTAGGGATAACACAGTCAGCAAGGGAGAACTCTAATAGGCGATACCTAAGTACCAGCAGGAAATGCTAAACCTCCGGTAGCGAATTCGAGAGGCCCAACAGAAATAGAAGAAGAAGCAAGAGAACGCCAAGAAACAGTATGACTACATCAAGCGAGTAGAGAACGAATTGACAGAATTAGGTGTCACCACCGAAGAACTGGAGGAGTACTGATCCCCATAATGCAGGCTAAAGAGTAGAAGCGTCTTTACAGTCGACAGAAAGTCTGACGCGCCTCACAACAACCGTTCCAGCATGGAAAGTTTGGAGTAGGTTGTAAATACAACTCGCTACGAGTAAATCCGCAAGGAAATATCAGTGAAGCTGAAGCTTCAGAAGTAGTATGAAAAGAAGCTGTAAAAGCTTAATTCTGAGAAGGAAGACGAAGAGAGAAGAACATTTGATGCTCGGGTGGAACTCATTGAAAAGGAAAGTGACATCGACTCGCTTCGGGAGGAGATCAAGTACCTCAAGAAGCACATTCGAAAGGAAAATCTTAAACCAGGGTTGGTACAGGCGCCCGACGAGGAAAAGAATAAGCTACGTACTAAGCTGCTGCAGTCTAAGCCGACGATAAAAGATGCTAACTCAACCCACGGTCATCTGAAATATGATGAGAAGGGCGCTGTCACGGAGAAGGGTGTTCGATTCACTGACCGTAGCATCCTCGGCACTAACTTTAACGTTCGGATTATTGGTATTCGCATTTGGGCTGATAAAGCGACATTCGTGCTGTGTGGTATGCAGTGCATATATCGCGTGGGGCGTAACCGGAAGATGGGTGGTGAGTATCTCAAGGGAGCCAAGAGTCAATACACATAAAACTCAATAGAGTTAGATGATGGAGACTACTTTAAACACATTTCCGGAGCTCTGAGCCTAAATAACACCATAGAGTATCTCATCTTCATGAGCGTCAAGCAGAAGGTTGCAAGGTACGGCGTGGTGAGGCCACAGCAAAAGCAGTTCAACTTCTAAATCGAGGAGGGTGAGGTACCGGTCTGTGCTTACGGGTCGCTCCTAACAAAGAGTAAGCAGTGGGTTATGCAGCATCAATCAGCAAGCAATAGACCAGTACCATCGAAATGTTAGGCTTCTAGATTGTCCAGGATGTTGCCATTCAGCAGGAAGTCTGACACGTCAAATTGTTCTTTGCAGATGTGACCAGCAATCCCTCATCCGATGTCTAAACGTCACTTCAGTTTGTTATAATCCTATCCTTGGTTGATATTTAACTTCATAATGTAATCCATTAGTTGAGCATATTTTCTGACAGTTAAGCTGGTTGCGGAGCAGTCCCATCCCCACCATCTAACTTTTAAGTGTTCTTCTTATCCGACTGTTACACAGCTTCGACGTCGATCGCTATTTTTATTATCCGCCATACAGGCCCGAGGTCTAACTGCTATATAATACAATTGAAATGCAAAACCTCTCGTAAGACTTCAAGCAAGAGGTCTGGCAGAAGTTATTTGCCGTCTTCAACCGATACACTTCGGGGGAGCACCAGGAAATCACCTTGGAGCAACTCAAACATCTCATCAAGGAAGTCCTGCATGAGGACGGTGATTCGGAGGTGGCTTACGTGATTCGTCACATGGCTCAGATCGACTCCAACCACAACGGCTCCATCGAATTCGATGAATTTGTACAATATGCCTCTGAACTTAGGCGAACTATCTGCTGAAACGGCACTGCGGTGAGATGGCTTTACAGAACATGCACAAGTACAAACTGGCCACACCACTGAGCGATATGAAGCTCACCAAGCAGGAACTCTACACACTACTGAATGATGCATTTAGCTTCATCAAGCTAGAAGTACCAAGGGACCTATCAGACCGCATGTTTGACCAGCTGGACTCCAACAAGGATGGGCTGGTTTCCTACGTGGAGTACTACCGTTTCGTTGAGGCGTTCATCTGTGAAACGTAACTTTCACCGTCGCAAAACAATCGGCAACGGATGTCACCAGTGAAGGTCAGAAGGCCAGCAGAAGAAGTGTCGGAGGTGCTCATTCGCTTCAGAAGGCTTCTCTGGGGACAGCTGTTCCGCATTTACATTAGGTACGACTCCGATGGAAATGGGCATATGGACGACGGCGAGATGACCAGGCTATTAAAGGAGCTTCTCAACGAAACAACTAAAAGCGAGCTCGACTATGTCTTCAAAAATGCCTTCAGAATGGATCTCAACGGCGACAAGTGCTTCGTCTTTGAAGAATTCGTAATTAATGAGTAATTCAGTCTCACTTCTTCATCAAGCATAGCTGCGAGGTTGGTCTCAACCGGTTCAACAGATCAAGGCCAACTGGCGGGAGAAGGGATATTGCTGATGAAGATTTCTTGAGGCTGTTCCGCAGTTGTTTTTGCTATTTGGAGCAGTACATCATGACCGATGAACTGGTTCGAAGAGTCTTCGAGAAGATTGACAAAGATCGCGACGGAGTGATATCGTACAAAGAGTACCTTCAATGGACTAACGAGCTTCTTGCTTACAGGGAACCTTGCGGAATGCCTTGTTTCCTCTCCGAGCCAAAGATTTAAGAAATCATCTTCTATACTCCTATCAAAAGCAAGAATGGAGAAGAGTCTCCACGAAGCAGCTCCCGAAGAAAACATTAGGAATAGTAAAGATAAAAACGGAAGAAGTACATGTAGGAGCGCGATCGAAGAGAAAGAGAGAGGTTTGAAAGAGAAAGACACTAGCTCGAGAGATACGATCGAGAAAAACATCAAAAAATCAACAAGGAAAAAGATGAGATGATAAGACTTCAGCGTGAACGAGACGAAAGGGAGAGAAGAGACATCGAAAGATTTTAGCGGTAGCAGGCAGAAAGAGCTAAACAGGAAAGACTTCAATTATAGAGAGAGCGACAGTAGAGAGAAAAACTAGAGAAGATGAGGCAAATGAGAGAACGCGAGTAACATGAACGCCATGAAAGGGAGAGAATATATCGTGAACGTATCCAGCGATAACAGACTGAACGTGACCGTATTGAAAGGGAACGAAGAGAAGAAGAGTTGCTGAATCGTCAAAGGCATGAATGGTAAAGGTCTGAACGTCTCAGACAAGAACAAGAAAATTTGGAGAGAGACCGGATGGAACGTGAGAGAAGAGGCCGTTTGCCTCAATCCAAACCACCACTGTACGGTCGAAGCAATAATTCCTCTGTTGCATCGAGTGCAGATAAATCAGTATCGTTCCGTATTCCGGAAAGCGACTCCAAATATGAAAAGGTACAGGCAGCACATGACGATGAAGCTAGATCCCACCGAGATCGACCTCGCTCTGCAATTAAGGGTTTCGATATCCACGGAGGTAACTCCTATGATGTAACTCCGCGCGTGATAGTCTTCAGTAGCAGTCAGAAAGAGGATACTCAGAGTGTAAAGTCCAGTTCAAAGGTGCCTCGACTCAACCTTTCTCGTGCAACATTCTTGGAAGTTGGAAGTGCCAAGGGTTCACAGTCATCAATAAAATCGTACTCATATCGCAACCTCGCGGAGAAGATTCGACAGCACACCCTTCGGCTGTTGAGAACATTCGATAACAACCATAACGAAGTTCTTGATCACGAGGAGATCCTTTAGATACTTAACCATTTACTTCGAGAGAACGAGCTGTAGGTTAAATATGTCACTCGAAACTTCTTGAGATACAAATAAACTCATACCGAATTGGTCAGGTTCGAGCTGTTTGTGAACTTCTTTTTGGGTCTTCACTGTGGAGAGATGGCAGTGCAGCGATTCCACGTTAAGAACATGTACAGCTGCGGGAAGGACCGTATCATGAACGAAAAGGAGTTCATCATGAGCTTCCAAGGGGCACTTGATTATGTGGAGTTCCTTGCGCCAATGGGATAACTCAAGCGATTATTCAGAGAAATCGATGAAGACAGAGACGGGTGGATCAGCTACAAAGAGTATTTTGAGTTCCTAAAGCACTTCTTTAGCTACCTTCCGAAAAGCACTGTGGATGTGCTGAATAAGTATCCAAGTTTATCTGGTACACCCGCATAAAGTCCAAGGTATAGCGAGGTCAGTGAGCTTGACGATCACTCACTCGAAGATACTCTCGGCATCCTCATCCGTAATCAAACCACAGCACTTTTGCACCACTATTGTCCAGGGCACAATGCACCTATTGCACGAACATTACTCCCAAGAATATTCAAGGAAGCCTTCGGAATGGAGCAGGCGGAGCTCGAGTACTGCCTCCTGAGCTTCAGCCGATACGATATGGACAGAGACGGAGCACTGACTGTGGATGAACTAGCCAACCTTGTCCTCGAGATTTACTGTGCTGAGGTGGTGCTACAGCGACTCAACCGGGAAAAGAAGTTCATGCGTTACCAGGAACGACTTCTGGGCATGCATGATTTCATGCTACTGGTTGATACCGCATTCTCCTTCTTGAGTTTCAAGCCACGCAGGGAAGACCTTGTTACTATCTTCAAGAACATGGATACAAACCATACTGGCTTCATCAGCTACAGCAAGTTCTTCGACTTCGTGAGCAACCACATGACCGGCAGGTAGCCGACAACCTCTCACCGCAAGAACACCACCACCACTTCCCCAGGTGATAGCAACCTAGCCTCAAGCAACGTAGTTTCCACTGATGGCGGTGATCAGGAATAACGGCGCACCCGCCAGCTCAGTACTGTGACCTCAACGTTCTTCCGCGTTTGATTGTTCTGTTGCCCATCGTTTCAAATTATACTTGAGCATTCGCAGTCACGACTAGTTATTGCTCAGCTTGTTGATCAACGTCTTCTGTTATTGCTCCACCTTAACCAGACTCTCATACTAGATCTTGTAGCGCTACAGCTCCCCCTTCTTCTCGTTCAGAAGGTTGTTCAGCTCCATCATCTTCTTCTTTCGGTTTTCATTTTCAGTCTAGACTTTGTTTCGTTCGCCCAGCGCTCGCAGCTTCTCCTTCTCGATCTTCACGGCAAACTGGTCCAACGAATCCGTCATTGCTGAGATTGTTTCATCGAGGGTGATTGCCTGGCCATAAGCACTGCGATACCTTGGTGATAAACTCCATGCACTGGCTCTTTAGCTGGTCGGTCTCCCTAAACTTTTCCGCCTGCAGAACTCGAATATTGTTCTCTTCATCGAACGTAATCGACAGCTTTTCCTCCGTCATATTTCAAAAAATATAATGATCAAGCCCAAGCGCCGGCTGGTGCCGCTCACCGACAATGATGTTATGCTGGCAATATTGCGCGCCGAGCACTCTATCGACCATACCGAGGACTATCGGCTATGGCTGAGGCACTTAACCTCCCACTTAGGCAGTACTACAGAGGAGATTTTCAGATGGGCAGCATATCCTTCTGCATAGCAATAAAGAGGAAGAGCGGCCAAAGCCAAAAATCAATGTGGAAGAGCTCAACCTTCCCCCGCTGATTCTTTCGGAAAGGCCTGTTGAGGAACTTGTACAAGAACAGATTCAGGGGTTGCTACGTCCGGGAGATCTACGTACAATCTGCAACAATTGTAGAAACACAAAATAAACTGTTCAAATAGCAAATCAGCAGTTAAGAGGAGATGCTGAGTCGTGTGCTGCATCTCCATACAGTGTCGCAGGAGAACTACCAACGCGAGGTGATCCTCGGCCAAAAATAGCTCGATGGCCTGATGGAGCACGTTCAGGAAGTGGTTGTGCTGGTTAATAACACCAGACAGTAGTGTAAGGTGCTGAAAGAGGACATCTCAGTGCGTTCAATATGCATTCTGCGTAAGATGCAGCGCTCAATGAGGATAAAAGTAACAGTTGCTTAAGGCAGCAAGTGCTGGACATCATCGGAGTGTGGCGAGGCACCTTGCTGGATAACATGAAGTATTTTAATGAACAGCGGGTCTTGGAATTCGGCGCTGACAAGGTGCTGGGCATCATGATAGAAACCCGCAAAAAGATCAAAAGTGAGCGTAAGCGTTACCTGAACTATGACTGCTTCGAGCGTATCGACCAATTTCTATAGGGGAAGCAGAGCCAGGTGGTGAGTCACCTTTCGGAACTGATGGATTCAGCCATAGTGGATTTCAATGTAGGGCAGTACGGCAGAATTCTACACAACTATCTCGCGATGGCTGCGAAGCTTAATATGCACAACAAGCTGCAGAACCTTCCGTTGCTGTTGGAGAACAATCTCAACACAATATTCAAAAGGAGCCTCAAAGAAATTGGTGGGCTCGATAAACTCGAAGGTGTGGGTGGCTCTGAGTATCTACGCTTCTTTGAGCGGCTGCTGCCGTTGCTATAGGCATATCTGCACAACTGGCATCTGGCAACCCGCTGGCACTTGGAGGTCACATTGCCATCCGACCCAGAGTTTTAGAAATTTGTGAAGTCCATCGGAGATGAACTGCTCAAGTTCAGGAAGACTGTGTGGAGCAAAACTGAGGAGAAAGTGGCTGACCTGATCGGTAAAAGCTTTAAATTTTATACTCTGTCTCTCAACCAACGCAGTCTCCTGATGCTGAAGCTGTTCGATTTCATACGGGCAGGCAACTTCTTCAGCAGTTCAAGCGGATCCATGCTCCCAAAGATATTGAAGCAGAAGCTCCGCGATGAGAACTAACTTTTTCTGAAGCAGGTTGCCAGCCTCATTAAATTCTCATTGAGCAAAGAGCTGAGAGTGCCCCTCTTTGAAGAGCTACTATCCAGTACAAGCATTGAGGAATCATACGTGTGCGAACTCAGTAGCGAAGAGTTGCTGCAGCTTGATCAACTAGTTAATGGCTAGGTGCCGAGGGACTATGATCCGCTCACCGCAAAACTATCTCCTTCTGAAGACGAAAAGGAGTTGGTGCTTGACTATGACAAAGCCTTCCAGTTTTAAAAGGCCACTGCTTGCTACTTTCTGCACCGCGGTGTCCTCGAAATGGGTCGTAGAGCCTACCTACAACCTCGTATGACCTACGAGATTTTCCTAAAAGCAAGGGAACTTGTGGAGATGCTGCTATACTTCATCTATAGGTTTGCGGCTGGATAGGTCCAAAAGAAGCAGCTCTTGGAGGATTTTTCGGCAATCACTGACATTAAACTCGTGGAGCTCAAAGACATCGATACCCAACTACCACAGATGGAGCATTATATGGACTGCGCAATCCGTCAGAAACATTACCAGCTGCTGAAGAAGGAGATGCCGAGACTGGCAAACAGATGGGAAGCCAGTAGTTTCGCCAACATTCGTAGACCGGAGCCAATAATCGGTAACTTAATCTTCCTTCTGGAGAATACCTGTGCGGTAGTGAATTGGCTGAAGAACAACCTAACCAAGATTCTGAAGAGTGCCACAGTCAACTAAAAGGCACGCATGCAGTAGGACCTTGACGAACTCTTTAAACTTACCCTGTAGCTCGTAAACTTCACCTACGACAGCTACTACGAGGACCTAAAACTCAAATACAATCAACTGCACAGCATCGCAATAGAGCTCAAATGGGACCTGCGTAAGTATAACAGTGACAATGCCAACATCTACCGCGAGTACAAGAACAAACTCTTTGAAATGTTCAGTTCCAATGTCACAGCGCTCCGGCTCCTCAAGTTCCCGCAGCCGATCAAGCAGAAGATAGAGTCTGGTATGGTCGATGTCTTCTTCCAGGTGTTGCTCGACATCTACCAAAAGATCGATAAGGTCAACGAAAATGGAAAACAGCTCATGCGGCTTGACATCATCGAACTGGCCAAAATGATTGAATCGTTGGGAATCCCAGCCCACTCATCTACAAGCCGTGCCAACCTGGATGCTTACCTGTCCATGTGGTTCTTCAGAGATCCCAAAGACCTCTAGAAGAACATCATGAACAGCTTGGTAAAAATTGCCTAACGCAGTAAAATTACCCTCTCAGAGTATGGAAGCATCTTGTAAACACCTCAGTCTCCGCCAACGAGATGAATAGCAAGGAAAAACGAGACCTTTGGCTGAGGATAGCCCAACGTCATTTGGAGACTATCGGCAAAAAGCGGTCATTACGCTGACGCCCACCCACTTCTCATTAATAGTCAGTTGAGTATAACAGTACAGCTGTGGCGCCATCACTTAATCTTGCTGATTGCAAAGTTATACGGTGCCATGAGTATTCGATGCAGTTGAGCCTAGAAGCGATTGATATGCCGGTAGATGAAGTGAGCAGCCACCAGTCCTGTGAAGACGTCCATGAAGTAGTTTTAGCGCAACACCAGGCGTAGCATACTGACGTAGATGCAGCTGACCAGTGCAAGTACCCCGAGCCTTTTGTTGCCCATATGAAACCACTCGAAAGTTGCGATCAGCATGAAGCCACACTGCGCATTGAAGAAATAATCGTGACGAAAGCTCTCCGAGTTGAGTATCGAGGGCACTGGTGATGAATGCCTGAATGTGTTCGGGATCTCTCGCGTTTGAAATAAGGCCTGCCTTTAAGCATAAAGTTACCGCTATGAGCATCTTCGTGACACCAAGGACAGTGAGTCCCACCGGCAGCCTGAAATTGTCGATTTTTATGAACCACCACACACATGAAAGTATGAGCTGTCCATCTAGAAGAAGGTTCCCAAGCGTCAGCAGTATAATTCCCAGCGTAGAGTTGTCATTGAGATACTTGCAGGCTGGCAGGAACAAATCAATGATGGCATCATCAATACAGCTGACCTCACCGTAGGGCTGGATAATGGAAGGCATTACCATGGAGTTCTTGCCGAGAATGATCAGTATCGGCACGATGCTCGATGCGATCAACCTGAAGGAGAAGTACTGTAGGATGGAGTCGGGAAAAGAACGGCGGAAGCTGGCGTTGAGCGGTTCCTTGATCATCATTGAGGGTTAAATTATAGTTGTAGCGAAAGAATTCTGTGCTTGCTAACCCAAGCACTTACATTAGCAGGGAAGAAGGTATCAATGGCAGTTGTGCTTAAGTGGCTCATTGCGTTTACTAATGGTGAAATCTCGGGTCTCCCTGCCGACGACCTTCTGGGCCACTACGACTCTGTAACAATGAGCGATATCCCAGAATTCCTTGCGAATGCTCTGACCCTCCGAGAAGCGAAGCTTAAAGTTATCAAAGAGACTCTGATACTTGTCCTTGTTCTGCTTGTAGAATTCGATAAAGTTCACACTTTCGACCACCTTCATGTTATACCTGTTCAGTAACAGCTCGAAGTTCTCAAGTTCGATGAGATATTCGTTAACGTACTTTATCTCACCGGTCTCAGGGTCCTTTTCACCAATGGCTTCCCGCAGATAGAAGCCATACTCCAAGCCGTAACAGCCATTGGCTCTGTCAAACTCTCTGTTGCGGAAGCGCATACTAAAGAAGTCATTACCGTAGATATAGTAGTCTCCCTTCCGCTCTCCGAGCTCGCGGATCTTCTTGACGATGGTAAGGCTGTCGGGAATCGTAAGAAGCAGAAATCCTCCCACCAACAGGTTCTCCAGAGAGTTCAACAACAAATTGTTGACGTTATCGCGTTTATCGAACATGTAGTGAATGCATAGTTGACTCGACACGATATCGTAGAAGGTGTGCTCCACTGCTGCATATAGGTCGGGGTTTGAAGCGCTCATCGCAACTGTTTTCAGCGCGTATGGTTCATGCGCCTTTTTCCATCTTCCTCGGTATTCTTCAAGAGACTAAGCACTGATGTCCACTGCCACCAGATACTTCACTCGGTTGACCTGCCACTTCTTCAGATCCTGTCCATGTCCGCTGCCAATGTCAAGTACGTGCAGCAAGTTCCGCGTGTACGATGGCGGTAGATCATAGATCCTTTGCAGATCACTGTTACGTTGCTCGCAGTACTTGTTCAGCAGCACTGCCTTAATCCAGTTGTTGAACGACTTGAGATCGAACATGTCACTCGATTAGCGTTCGCCCTTCGTAAGCAGATTCCTCTGCTTTGCGTCGTAAAATTGCGTCGCGTTGTCGAACCTGTCCATTTCAATGAATAATTTATCGATTTGAGACACCGTTGCCTATGAACAGTTAAAATTCACCAAAATTGATCAGATCTGTCCAATTCCGTTGCCTGGTCTAACACTAATCAAGTTGAAGATCATTAAACACTGTTTCACAACCAGTAGAAGACCAGTTCCTCAAAAGGTACTGGACTTTATTGGCCTCCACAGCCGGAAGGAATAGACTTGGCGGAACTTTTCCTTGAAGTTGCTGAATAACGGTATGATCGCAAAGCCCACCCACGATAACATCATCAGGTTTGCTCCTCCACTGGTGGT
>ERZ724508.2101-NODE-2101-length-10843-cov-7.960975_pt1 | contig 10843 bp, 3 predicted proteins | sample MGYA00376041_ERZ724508 | MGnify/ENA primary metagenome ERZ724508 (study PRJEB28724, sample SAMN07190887) | wastewater metagenome | isolation source: effluent of sewage treatment plant in Hong Hong | place: USA: Christiansburg, Virginia | collected 2016-03-01 ... | reverse complement strand
AAAGAAAGTAGGAAGGCCTTTATTGAACTTCTCTTATAACACTCTAGCCCAGACGACAGAAGGATTTACTGCAAGTAGCGTAAATATTTTTTAATATAGTATATAAAATGTATAGACAAAGTGCTCACTGAATGGAGAATATCAAGGATAAAAGATTAACCATTAAAAGTTAGTTAATTTGTAGTCCCTTTATCAAATACAATATGCGTATTTTATGATGAATACGAAAAATTTAAGAAATTCACCGATGAGGTGACAGGAATGAAATAAAGAAGAGATGCAAAGAATTCAAAGAAAGACGAAGATAAGAAAGACACTAAAAAAGATGGAAAAGGAAAGAAATGATATATGATGAAAAACTATATAATAATACTATTTAATTTTGATTATAAAATACTGATTAAGATAAATAATCTGATCAGGTTTTTGGTAAGACAAACAAGGAAGAAATACTTGTTCTGGTTTGAATTCTGAAGATAGCTTCAGCTAAAATAGGAGCCAATGATAATCTTTTAACCTTTCCGTCAGTTAATTCTTATTACTTCTATTTTGGGGGAATTGAGTTAGTTACAATCACTTGATCTAATTGGGATTTCTGGATATTTTACAAAGCTTTCCCAGAAAATAGACCGTGAGTAGCGAATGCGGATACTGAAAGAGCTCCATTCTCTTTAAGAACTTTTGTTGCTTAGCTGAGTGTACCAGCTGTATCGATAATATCATCAACGATTACAACATTTTTGCCCTGAACGCTGCCCACCATATGCATACTTCCAATTTTACCAGCTTTAACTCTCTGCTTGATAATCATGGCAAGTGTAGAATCCTTAACTCCGACAGAATCTAACAGACTTTGGAAATTTTTAGCTCTAGTAACACCTCCAGCATCAGGAGAAACAACAGCTACATCTTTTAAAGGAATTTGATTTTGTTCTACAAAATAATTCAAAGCAACTAAATTAGCTTCGAGATTATCAACTGGAACTCTAGGCCCAAAGAATCCCTGTATCTGTCCAGAATGGACATCAACAAGAACAACTCGATCAACTCCCACTGTCTATAACAATCTAGCGACATCAGCAGCAGAGATAGGAACTCTTGGAGCAGTTTTTCTATCTTGTCTTGCATATCCGTAATAAGGTATGATAACATTGATTCTTTTGGCTGAAGCTCTTCTCATGGTAGAAACCATCAATAAGAGTTACATCAGATTTTCATTCACTGGAGGACATGTAGATTGAATAATAAAAACGTTTTTGGATCTCACATTATCAATGACTTCGATGCTACATTCACCATCGTTAAATCGGCCTACTTTTATATTTCCTAATTGGATCTGAAGGATATCAGCAATTTGTTGAGAAAGTTCTTTGTTAGAATTACCAGAAAATATAACCATATCCTTTCTAAATAAAATCGAAATTACCTAAACTCCTCAGTAAGCTAGAACGATATATCCTTACGATTATGAAATTTTTAATTGAGCTTCTTCTTCAGTTTCTGATTAATTATCTCCTTCTATTCTTGAGACATCCAATAAGGTGATGTATGGATACAGAAGAATGCTCCCAAGAGTCCAAATGCCCTAGGTGTAAAGATCTTAGCAAAAGATCTGAACATGAAATAATAAAAAAAATATTTGTATAATACGATTTGAATTTAATAACGTAGATAATATATTCTGATCATATCTCATCGCATTTATACGTTTATATTGGTAGAATTGATCCATGGCTAATATTTTATTATCATACAAAATATATATTGTATTTATCAAATAAGTCATCGAAAAGGTCATACTTTCTCAGCTGATCAACAGAAGGCGCATACTTCAAAGCCAATCCATAAGGATTAATAATACATTATTCTCCTTTACATTATTTAATTTATTATCCGATCCTTAATAAGTTCGATATACTATAAACAGCATCTTAAACAACTTCCTTATCTACCTCCCCAAATCGATTAACAATCTATACAATAATTTTAACAACTTAACTTTCCCTCATTTGTTTTAATTGACTCTCTTCTCCCACAACATTCGATATTATCAATAGATAACTATGGGCTGCTTGTTTTATTAGTTTACTATATTGGAATTTGTCATCGAATAGATTTTTAATGCTGGTTTACAATCCAATCTATATTACATTTTGGACGCCTATATTTGATGTTATATTGTCAACGAGCACCAGAGAGTTACAGATGAGATTATGATATTTATCAGTCTACATAAATTATATCATAAATTTTATATGGTGAAGAATATTCAGCTCTAAAAGTTTCTAAGTGGCTCCTTGATACAACTCCCGATCAAAGAAAGTAAAAAATATAAAAATCTTGATAATCTATTGTTCTTCCTATACCCTATCAATATTAACTTCCAAAAACTATGACAATTTCCTTAAATAACCCATATTCTCAACATATTTACTGATATACTGAGGAAATCTAATAAATAATCTGTTACAAAATTCCAGTTAATTTAAAGTTAATTTAGTTTATTTTTGTAAATAGAATTTAAGTTCTATTAATTTCTCTATACTTTATTTTATTATCTATAAAGAAGTAACAGGTAATTTTAATTTACTTTCAATATTCATTATACATGTCATTATTGTACATAACATCTGTATATCTTTGAATTATAAAGCTGATTCTATAAAACTTGGTAAGTATTTATTTAAGATTGTTTCGACTAATTATGTTTTATTTTACATTACACTCATTAGTATAAATCCCCATTGGAAATATTCTCGCTTATTTTACATCTGTAAGATAGGGCATTCTGATACCAACCATTACGCTACTACAATGGATACATTATACTATTTTATTTTTTATTATTGGCTCATTTCATAGAGAGTAGCAGTATCGATATCAGGTTGACATAGGATATTCCATACTTTTTATCTGATATTCAGATCTACACGTAGCTGCCTGATAATATTATTTCTAGATCTCTTTCTGATTTATTCTGCAAATGCGAGTCTCTTGTTTCTTTGTTGAGCATTCTGATCATTTTTTTATTATTCGTACATTTCAAAATGTTTATTAACATATTTCTATTATAATTTTTTGTATATGACTAAATATGAGTTCATTGAACAAATAAATGGAATATATAGAGTCAGAATTTTCATTAAGTATACACTCTTATTTTTCTTTATCTTAATTCGGGATTTAGTTGGAAATATTTCCAATTGCATATCTACCATCTCTCGAACTCTGGCCTCATTGCCCTTTGTTTTATTTTTATACTTTTTCGATCACTTTTCACTTGTTGTTTTCTTTCTCGAAAGTACATATTTGGTGGATAGAAATCTCTCTCAAATTGGGCAGGGTTCTCCTTTGATGATAATGATTTGAAATTGTTTATTGTTCTATTCCAATTTGATGATGTGGCCTAACGTCCTCTTTCTATTTTCTATGGGTCAATTTCTTGTAATAAAAAGCTTGATTATTTATTTTGTCGGCTATATATAGGGCCTCTGTTCCATTTCTGTTTTTTATAATCCCAATTTACACTAAAGGCATTAGATGGATATGAAATCTTTTAATATATGCGAGGAATATCAGCTGCACTATCTGAAGGAGCTGTCATTAGTCTTTTTAACGATTATCTTGGAACATATTTTTAAAAACCTCGAACTTTTTGTTCTTCAGTGGATGTTAGATAAAAATTATTGAATCTCTATTCATTCAAATTTTATCGATGATCCAATGATTCTCTATATTATCTTGTTATCATTTTATCCATAGGGACACCTTTCATTTATCCTTATTTTTTTGGACTTAACTATGTTGTAGGCTAATCATTGAGAAAATATATGCATTTCGTATGATTTTTAGAACTGAAGTAACTATTCCCTGTTTTTTATCTATGTTTGGATATATCATATTAGAGCTTGAAACTATTGACAGTTGTTGAGTTCATAAAAGACTCATGAAACTTTTAGTTAATATCTGGATTAGCTGCCCTAGTGAAGGGAGTCCTTCTTTTTCTTCTCTACATTTTCTCATGATAATCAATTTAATCAATGTTATAGATATTCTTATTTCTCTGATTAGTTTTGATTTTAAGGAATTTTCTTTATGCAAATTTAACAGGTAGTGAGTTCTTCATTTAATAAAAAATATAGAAATAAAATTATTACTAAGCAATAGATATAATATTCTCTGAGTTTTTTACTTTAAATAATAGAATTTCTATCACTTGGCCACATTATATTGTTGTTCACTAGAATTTGAAGACTTATACTTTTATTTATAATTATACAAGCTGGTTTAATAATAAAAATAGGCAATCTTTCTCTAGAAATTCTTTTTTTGTTGAAAATAATGAATTTAAGCTCTCTCTCTGTAATATATTTAGATTTTATTCTTAATTATAAGATAACTTTTCTTTTTTCTTGATAACTAACTCAAATTTAATTATTTCTATTCAATTGAGGTCCTAAAAGTTACTTTATTCCTAATAATCAATTTTTTATGATAATTGCTTGAATATTTAATAAAATAGAGAAAAAAATAATAACAGTTTAATATTTTTATTAATAAAATGAAGAGAGAATATAGCTTTAATGAAATCTCACGCATCACAATGGGTGCCCCTTAAAATGAAAATAAACCCCCATCTCAACCCTATTTTACTTCTAGTAAACAACCGAGAGACTCTTGGACCGACATGAGAGTCGAATAAATTAAAAAAAAGTACGATACACCTTCCCATCGTAAAAATCATTCGAATGTTGGCAGCAACAATATTTCAAAAGAAAACCAAGCTTAATCTCTAGCTAATGCTCCCTATGCTTCATATAGAAATCCATTGAAGGATTCTGTAGCTTCACCGAACATTGTTAGAAAAGATAAAATGAATACAAGCAATAATTACAGTCAATATGCCAAAGAAGAAAATCATCTAAAAAATAACTGGTAATAAAGTTAATATGTGCCCAGATTTAGCTTCGATAGTAAAGAAAATACAAGCTTCATGGAAAAATTCAGTCAGATAAAAAACTCAATGAAGTATTAAGCAAAAGCTCCTCTCAAAGACAATTCGACATCAAGCGCAGGCAAATATCGATAATATCAACAAGGCCAAACTCACAAGATTGACCCAAGAGTCCAAAACATCGACAAAATAAACATGAAAATCAAGAAAATACTCGACTGTCTGAACGAGAATGAAAAGCATACCAAATAAGATACGAGAGGAGATCTAGGAGCATCGTTTATGAAACGATCAATCCTCAGCAAGGACAACCAATAATAGTAATTAGAGGAAACCAAAATCCTGTCTCGACAAAAAGTCGCTGTTGAGAGATAAGTCAGTACTAATTCCAACGTCAACAAATTAAATCTGAAAGCTTCAATTTCAAGTAACGAAAAATACGTCGATAAGTACGCTGATAAGTTTGCTGATAAATATGGCGACAAATATGGAGAAAAATACGGAGATAAGTACACAGACAATTATAACTAGAAATATGGTGAAAGGCATAGTTTGAGCCCACAGGTAAGACAGTAAACCAATACCAAATGGAAACTCGAAGAAAAATATAAATACTTTAAAAATGGAGATTCTATCATAAATGACAATGCGAATTTCAACAACATAAATGTAAATCTGAATAAGAATTCTATCATTAATCCAAACGCCACTAAAAAAATGGAAGATAATACGGACAGCTGGTTCGAACCAACGAAAAAGCCAGAAGATAAAAATAGGTCTAGGAGTTGTTTGGAGAATTTTAAGTACTAAGATATCAAGCTCAATAGTGGGAAGAAGTTGGATGACTAAATCAGCAAAATCAACGGCAGGATTAAATAATTCGAAGAGGAAAAGAAAAAATTAAATATCGACTTCAAACCATACAATTGCTAGATCAAGTACAACCGATCCACAACTAATCTAGCCGATAACAGAACGCAGAGATCCTCTAAGCCTCCTCTTCCTAAAGCCTATAATAACAAATCAACAGATTTCAACCCCTTTACTCCATTAAAATCCTAGGTATCAGGAAAAGTGAAAACGGAAGCCAGCTAATATCAGCAACGTTACACTCTAGACACTCATAAAATATCTTCATCTCAATAGTTCAGGCCACTTTCTAGAATTAATAGTGCTTCATTGAAGCTGGACTCAAGATTTGAAAATCTTAGAATGGAGGAAAAAAGATAAAAATCAAGAACTCCTTAATTTTAAGAACGAGAAAAGCCCAGCCACGCAGAGCCAATCCTTGAATATGAAAGTGTCAATTACCAGGAAAAATATAGCTAATCAAAGGAACAAACTCCTCAGTTGTGCCGCTTGGAGCCATCTTAACCATAAAGACAAAAATAAAACAACACTTGCTCAGAATAGCTCAAGCTAAAAACTGAAGAAGGAATATAATAACGTAAAAGGAAACTCCTTGAAACTGCCACAGTTTCTTTTTCTAGGTAAACGAAGAGATTAATTACAAATTTATTTGAGCAAGTTAAGATTGACTAGGAATTGAGAAATGCGAAAATCTGGTTCAGGGATTAAGTAAACTCAAACAAATGGTAACTCCTGAAACAAGAATCCTAGAGATGTGGTTTTGAGCTCTAGAAACAGGAATTTTAAGTCACATAAGAGGAGGACAATCCCTTTTATTCAGTCAGACAAAGCTAATAAACCTACAGCTGTCTTATTCAGAGATGGGTGAGAGCAGAAAAGTACTGGAGATAAAACATCTCTCACCAGTTTAATTTGAGAGAGTTCGAAGTGGAGAAGTTCACAAGTTAAAAAGTTGATCTAGAAAGAAAAGGATATTTTGTGGTCTAGGACCTAGTGAGATTTTTAAACATGGAAACTGGAACATTTTATCGAAATAGAGACCTGATCCTGATATTTAGGAGACTAACTGAATCTGATAAGCTTCATTGGTCATAGTTCATGAAAAATTTAGATTAATAGCAACAATCTTGATATTTATCTAGTCTTACTTATTTCCTTATAATACTCAATATTAAATTATATTGATTATTGATTTATAAATCATAATATTTAAAAAATAATTTCAAACAAATGAAGAAATTTGATATGTAAATGTATAATATTTTCTTATAATAAATAAGTACTCTTCTCAATAAAAGGCTCCCAAACAATCAAGTCCTTGATTTTCTTCTTTTCCAGTCTCTCCTTAAAAGCCTAAAACACAAATTGCCATTGCTTTTTAAGCAGAGACTGGAGCAGTCATCTAAATTCAGGAGTTTGAGAAAAATTTTACACAGAAATCTGCATCTATTATAGGTAAAAACTAAATTTATACATAAATACACCTATGTCTTGGATTTATGTAACAACAGACAATAGAACGAATCCCAAAAGAGTTTTAGACACCAAAATTTATTTGATTCATATTCTGAATATTGAAAAACTTCTAAAAACTTATAAAAAACGATCTTTAATGAAATCTGATTAAATAATTCTAAGATTTTAATTTTTACAAATCTAGGATAATTTGTATCTTAAAAAATTTCTTAATAATACAATGTAACTTTATCGCTTTTCCTCCCATATAAAATTTTTATTTGAAATGAGAATATCGTTTTTGATTATAACTAGACTATAAAAGACTAAAAATCAAATGGGAAGAAAATTAAAATAAATTTATCTGGTTGAAAGGTAGATTCTATCATCAGCAATAAATACTTCATCTGAAATTTGTGAAGAATCGAAAATGAATGCCACCAAATTGAGCATGAAATTCGATTAGTTTTATGCTTACATAATGAAAGTTGTATTAGAAATACGTATCGGATATAGAATAATGAAAAAAGGTCCAAATATTGTGTGGGTTGATAAAGATTTTACTTTGAAAGCTCATGAAAGTAATTTGCAATAAAAAGTTATTATATTATCATGGTGATATTAAAGTTTAAAACTTTAATAAATAATATAGGAAAATGTGTATTGGAACGTGAGAAAAAATAATAAAAATTTAATATTCTTTTAATAAATAATTTATAGATTTGCCTATATAAATTTTATGATCTCAAAATAATTTTTATTGAATGATCCATCGCCGAGTTGACAAATAAGTACCAAACTCGAGTCTAGATTCGGATCCTAGAATAAGATCAAAATGCTCGACACCCAAGAGGACTGATTATTTCAAAAATAACAGATAAACATAATTGCATAAATTAAGCTCAAACCATAATAACTCGTCTTTCAATCTCAATCAAAGAACCCAAACCAAGCAAGCAAATGTTGCAGACAACGATATGCACTTGCGTATGAGCAGTAGTTTCCTCAAGTAGAGAGAGAAAGATAAGGATAGACGACGAGATTAGTTTGAAAAGGAAATAAATCGAAAAGTATAGTCTTACAATGTTGTTGCCGGAACTCTTCGAGAGTACTTTAAGCAAACAAAAAGTAAGGATAAAAATAAAAATAAAACTGAGATGCTCAGCACAGCCATTGAAATAATCAAAGCCTTCAGTAAAACTCAAATTACATCAATTAGTCCAGGTGTAAACTAGCTCATCACAAATATGCTGGACACTCTGCCGATGAATAAACACAAACCCAATAAAAAGCATTCCAAATCGAACAAAATATCGAATTCTAACTTAAATCTAGGTACTAGGTAAAAAATAAAAGATAGTTCTATCCAACTTCGCCAAGGGCATGAATTAAGTTCTTCTAATCGACGAATTGAATAAAAGAATCTTAAAATACAGATATCGTAATTATAGGCTAACTTATTGGATTTGAAGAAACAAAACTAGATCCTAGAACAGATCCAATCTGAGTTTGAAGAAATGGACGAAGATGATAAGCAAGAATACATCAAATAACTGTAGTAAATCGTGACAAATCAACAAAAATTACTGTAGAAACTAGGGTGTTCCGATTGAATAAGATATTTACTTTTTGATGATATATTTTCTGTCATAATATTTTATTCTAGTAATAAATAGTTATTTTAATAATAAAAACATGACTGATACCCTTTCGACTATTGATCGATTCTTTCGCATTATAACTAGTTCGGATGATCGTAACAACTAACGGATTCTTCAGGAATGGGCATATCTCTATACTTTACTAAAAAATTAACCAGTATCCTTCGATCGTATCGAAGTTTATTTAAATATATTGGAAAATCATGATTCTAATACAAGACGTAATGTTAATAAAGCTAAGAAAAGTTTAACTTAACATCCTAAAGCAAAATAATTATTAAAAGTTGTCGAGGAAATTGGGGAAGTTATTGATATAGGTAATACTAAGCTCAAAATATATGAAAAATATGATTGAATTGATATTTTACAGTTTTAATATTTATTATAGATTGAAAGAATTCACGATTTTTTAAGAGCTTTGTTGAATTGTTTGTTGCTTTTCTATTTTTTAAAGAAGTTTAACTATATAAAGTTAAAGAGGAAATATTACTCACAAAATTTAGGGTCAAGGAAGATGAATTACTACATATTAATCTGATGATTTAAAGAATAAGCCCTCACTAAATTTTAAAAATGCCAAAATTCGAGGAAAATAAATAACAGCTAGTTATAATTTAAAATGATAAGAGCCTGGAAAATTAAGTTTAAATATTTGGGTGAGCCTCATATAGAAGATCATTCAGGCTTGTTAAGATCAGCGGGGGTTTAAACCAAGGTTGGAACTTATTCATTGGCAGATTGAAGTCCTCCTGTTACGATATCCTTAAGAATTTTGTGTTGTTTGGGACCAAGTTGTTGTAAAATGTCAGGCAACAAATCTTTAATATTCTTGGTTTCTGGTTCACCGCTAACAATAAAGGTGTTATTTTGAAGAGAAGCGTAGGCTTCGGGCTTGGAGAAATGCAAGATAGTGTTGTCATCCCTGAAGAAATTAACTTCATCAACTCCTAACTGTTGGGCTCCAACTTTCTTGACTATTCCCTTGATAACTTTGTCACCTCCTCCCTATAATAAATAAACATATTACAGTGTTTTTAGCGACAACCTTAACTTTTCTTCTTTGAGATCCCTTGCCTCCAGTTCGAGCATCACCAATTTTATTTCTGAGATTTTCAATGTTTCTCTTTACTTATTCTTCCGAAATTGACATGTGTGTGACGAATTATTTAATGTAAATAATATGAGAAATATTAATATTTGAATATTTTCATTTTTTTTATTTTTTAATCCTTCTCAAGTTGGGGTTCTTTGAGGGAATAAATTTATTCATAACAAACTATTTCATGTATTTTATTACAGATCGTATTTGTATAGGAGTTAATATTTAATTTTCTTTAATTATGATGTTAAAAGTACAATATTAATATTATTTATACAAGATGATAAGAAATCTTCAACGTTCCTATTTCAAAGTTGCTCCTCTCCTCTTCAAAAGGAAATAGTTCTTTTTTAATACGATGCGATTTCGATTTAATTCTTTAGTTAATCAGCCAAAGTACTGCTTCTGCAATAAAAATAATAATTCTTCTCTGAATGTACCAAATATTCCCAAATAAAATTTGTAAATTAAGCATACCTAAGTCCAAGTTGGATAAGAAGAAATAGATGCCTTTAAAACTAAAGGAGCGATTTCTATTTTAGATCATATTAAAGGAGCTAAAAATACAGAGACTGGAGAATTATACGCTTTAATGTTCACATGTGGAAAATGTAATACAAAGGCCATTAGATCTTTTACAAAAAATGCTTATCATAAAGGAGTTGTGTTGATCAGGTGCGAAGGATGCCAAAATATACATCTTGTAGCAGACAATATAGGATGGTTTGGCCCTGATCCTAAAAATTTATAGAATATGGGTTAAGGTAAAGTAGAAAAAGTTCATGATCCAGTTGCAATAACAAG